>Ga0137427_10000506_pt1 | contig 20050 bp, 21 predicted proteins | sample EasRivERMZT700_2_FD_102309 | JGI IMG/M metagenome (GOLD analysis project Ga0137427, IMG submission 102309) | Soil microbial communities from meander-bound floodplain in the East River, Colorado, USA - East River MetaG ERMZT700_2 | ecosystem: Environmental > Terrestrial > Soil > Floodplain ...
ACCGGCGGTGTTGTTCGGGGTGCCCGGCACTGTAGGCGCCGCGGCAACGATCATGGACGGTCACGCGATGGCCGAACGCGGCGAGGCGGGCCGCGCCTTCGGCGCAGGATTCGTCGCGGCCGCGCTCGGCGGTGTCTTCGGCGCGATCGTTCTCGGCGTCTCGGTCCCGCTGTTGCAGCCGATCATGCTCGCCATCGGATCGCCGGAGTTGCTCGCGTTCAGCATTTTCGGCTTGTCGATGGTCGCGACCTTGTCGGGCCGCGCGCCGCTGAAGGGACTGACGGCCGCCGGCCTTGGCCTCATGATCTCGATGGTCGGCGCGGGCACGCAGACGGGCACGCTGCGCTGGACGTTCGACTGGCTCTATCTGTTCGACGGGATTCCGCTCATCCCCGTCACGCTCGGTCTGTTCGCGCTGCCGGAGCTCGCCGACCTTGCGATCAACCGCCGCAAGATCACGGCGAACAAGACGGCCGACGTGAGCGTCTCGAGCCAATGGGAGGGCGTCAAGGACGTCTTCCGGCATTGGTGGCTGTGCCTCAGATGCAGCGTCATGGGCACGCTCCTGGGCGCGATACCCGGGATCGGTTCGGCGGTGATCGACTGGATCGTCTACGGTTATGCCAAGCGCAGCGAGAAGGGCGCGGATCAGACGTTCGGCCACGGCGACGTGCGCGGTGTGATCGCACCGGAATCGGCGAACAACGCGAAGGAAGGCGGCCATCTGTTGCCGACGATCGCGTTCGGCGTGCCGGCGGGCGCGTCGATGACGCTGCTGTTGGGCGCCTTCCTATTGCATGGCCTGACGCCCGGTCCCGACATGCTCGGCCGCAATCTGGACGTCACCTATTCGATCGTGTGGAGCCTGACGCTCGCCAACGTGATCGGCGGAACGATCTGCGTGTTCGGCGCGAAATATCTCGCGAAGGTCGCGGAATTGCGCCACGAGATCCTGCTGCCGCTGGTGATGCCGGTGGTGTTCATCGCGACGTTCCAGGCGACGCGGAGCTGGGGCGATCTCTATTTCCTGCTCGCGTTCGGCGTCATCGGCTGGGTCATGAAGCAGCTCGGCTGGCCGCGGCCGCCGATGGTGCTGGGCTTCGTCATCGGCGAAATCTTCGAGCGGTATCTCTTCCTCTCGAACGAGCTCTATGGCACGAGCTGGCTGCTGCCGTTCACGTTCGAAGCCGGCCAGTTCCAGTGGGGCCACCCGATCGTGGCCGTGATCGGCCTCGTCATCGCGTGGGCCCTGTACCGGCCGCTGAGCGAAACGGTCAGGATGCTCTGGCACGAGTTCCGGCATCTCAATCGCGCGCATATGAAAATCACGCCGAATGCGTGGTTCACCATGTTCACGATCGCGGTCACGATCGCGGCGCTGATCACGTCGGCCGAATGGCCGGCCGACGAAGCTCTTGTGCCGCGCACGGCGTGCTGGGTCGCGCTCATCACGGGCGTGTTGAACCTCGTCACCGAAATGTTCAGCGCGGACAAAGCGCCGGCTCATCCAGGCTCCGAGCATGGAGCACCTGCCGGCGTGAAGCTGCCCGCGCCCGTCATGCTGAGCCGTGCCGGCGAATATTTCGGCTGGATGGCGGGGTTCATCCTCATGGCGGCGTTGATCGGGTTCATACCGGCGATCGGCATTTTCGTCGTGCTGTATATGGGCCTGGGCTTCCGTCAGTCGCTGCCCCGCGCGGCCGTCTTCGGCGTCGGGGTGGCGCTGTTCTGCTATTCCGTGTTCGACCGCGGGTTGTCTGTGCCCTGGCCGCAATCGGTCCTGGGCGACTTCTTGCCAATGTTACGCGACATGACCGGGCTGCTGTAGCGGGCGGAGGCGCGGTCCGGTAGGCTGACCGAGCGCTTTGGAGAGAACGTGGCCATGAGGCGTAGGTTTTTCGTTGCGGCGGCGTTTAGCCTGGTGACTGCGGTGGTCGCGGCGCCCGTGGTGGCCGCACCGGCCGACCCGGCGAGCTTCTACAAGGGCCGCTCGATCCAGCTTCTGATCGGATTCTCGCCGACGGGCGGCTACGACACCTACGCGCGCGCGCTGGCGCGTCACATGGGCAAGCACATTCCCGGCAATCCCAATATCCTACCGCAGAACATGCCCGGCGCGGGCGGGCTCAAGGTCGCCAACTACATCTACAACGTCGCGCCCAAGGACGGCACCGCGTTCGCGGTCTTCGCGCGCGGCATACCGATGGAACGGCTGCTGGGCCGGACTGCGGGTCATCAATTCGATGCGACCAAGTTCACCTGGATCGGCAGCATCACCGATGAACCGAGCGTCTGCGTCTTCTGGCACCAATCCGGCATCCGGACGTGGGAGGACATGAAGACCAAGCCGTACAAGCTCGGCGGCTCCGGAATCCTCACCGATCTCGATATCTACGCGAACGTGCTGCACAACATGTTCGATCTGCCGAGCCGGCTGATCAGCGGCTTTCCCGGCGGGTCGGAAGTGGTGCTGTCGATGCAGCGCCGCGAGGTCGACGGGCGCTGCGGCTGGTCGTGGTCGAGCCTCCACGGTCTCGACCGGCAGCTGCTCGACCAGAAGCTGGTCACGGTGCCGCTGCAATTGAGCTTCGAGAAAATTCCCGAACTGCCCGATGTGCCCCTCGTGATCGACCTGGCCGACGATCCCAAGGACAAGGCGGCGCTGCGGCTCATCTTCTCGCGCCAGATCATGGCCCGCCCGTTTGCCGCGCCGCCGGGCCTTCCGGCCGATCGCATCAAGGCGCTACGGGATGCGTTCGATGCGACGATGAAGGACCCGGCGTTCCTTGCGGAAATGGCCCGCATGAAGCTCGAGGTGCGCCCTGTGCCCGGGACCAAGCTCGATGAGCTGGTGCGCGAGGTGTATTCCTATCCGGCCGATGTCGTGAAGATCGCCGCCGATGCGATCAAGACCCCGCCGCGGTAGACTTTGACGATGTCGAGGACGCGGCCCGACGCCTATGACTTCATCGGCATGGGCATCGTTGCGCTGCTCATCGCCTTGTGGGTGGCTCACTTTGTCCTGCCTCCCCTGCCCCCGGAGCCGCCCGACCCCACGGTTAAGAGCACATCCCCGTTCGGGCGGTAATCCGCATCGTTTTCGGCTGAGTCTTGACGCGGCTCTCGGCTATCATGGCCGCGGGTGCTCGGACCAACGGGAGACAGAAGATGCGTGGTTTCATTTCGGCAGCGGCGGCAAGCCTGATCCTCGTTTTCGCGCTGGCAACGATGGCGCCGCGCGCGCAGGCCGAGACGCAGACCGAAAATGTCGTCGCCGAGCAGCGGACCTATGTCTTCCTTCAGGTTGCGCAGAATGCGGCGCAGGCGTTCCTGCCGCAGGGCTGGACATTGAATCCGGCCGCGATGGGGCCGACCAAGGACGCCAATCTGGTGCTGGTGTGGATCGACCGCAAGCTGGCGCTGACGCCGGACGGCAAGCCGCTTCAGTCCGGCACCAACCGGCTGCTGGTGCTGCTGGCGCCGGTCAAGAACGCAAACGGCGATGCCGTGAACATGGTCGTCGGCGGCTACTCGATGGACCCGGCGGGTGCGCCAGGGGCGTACAAGGTCTATGGCGCGGGCCCCGTGACCGTCGATCGCGTGGAAAAAAGCAACGCCAAGCTCGAGAGCGCGGTCGAGGAAACCTGGGCTGCGAGAGGGCCGGACGGAACCGCCGTGAACCTGCACCTCACCTTCACCCGCGGGGTTCCGGCGGCGAGCTCGTTCGATCTCAGGATTTTCTCGGCCGCCGACCCGGCGTTCTACCGGATGTACCGCGGCGACCAGGTGGTCGATCAGCTCCGCAGCGTGAACACGGGCGTCAATCGCGTCCAGACGCTGGAACTCAAAGTGTCGGGCGGCGGCAAGCTCGCGAACGCCATTAACGGTTCCGAGAAGATCATTGCGGTAAACGCGATGCCGTTCTACCGGCGGCTCACGTTCGTGCCGTAAGGCCGAACCCGCGCGTTCAGCCGGCCGCAAGGCCGCCACAGTTTTTCCATATCGGCCTGTTAGGTATCGCCTGATACCAACCGGCCCTGAATACGAGAGTGCCCGAGTTTGCGCGCCCTGGCTGAAAATAGACTGGTTTCGCCCCTGTTCTCGACCATCAAGCGGTATGAGCGGCAGCTGTCCGCCGTGTCCATGGTCGGCGGCTTCGTCTTCGACAATTATTATTTCGATCGCGTCGATCATCCGGCGACGCAAATCGTGCTGTTCGCCTATCTGCTCATCGCCATCGTCTCGATCGTGCTTGTCCATTTCGTGGAATCCGACGCGGAACCGCCGAGCGTCCTCGTGAAGGGGCAATCGCTATTGGTCGTGGCAACGCAATTCGCGCTGGGCGGCCTGTGGAGCGCGTTCCTGATCTTCTATGGCCGCAGCGCGTTGGCGGCGACGTCGTGGCCGTTCCTGGTCGTGCTCGGCGGCATGCTGGTCGGCAACGAAGTGTTCCGGAAGTATCACGCGCGATTGGCCTTCACCTGCACGCTGCTGTTCCTGGCGCTGCTCTCATACGCGATCTTCGTGGTCCCCATATTCACCGGCACCATGGGCCGTTCGGTCTTTCTCTTCAGCGGCGGGCTGGCCGTCGGCGCATTCGCCTTCGTTCTGTTCGTGCTGAGAACGGTCGGAGGCGAACGCCTTCGCAAGGCATGGCGCGGCATCACGCTGGGTGCGATCGGCGTCCTTGCAACCATCAATGTGTTCTACTTCGCAAACATCCTGCCGCCGCTTCCGCTCGCGCTGTCGCAGGCAGGCGTCTTCCATTCGGTGACCAAGGACGGCGAGGCCTATCGCGCGGTCGCAGAGCCGCAAGCGACTTTCGCGTGGCTTGACACCGCGCCGGTGATGCATGTGACGAGCGGCGGCTCGCTGTCGCTCTACAGCGCGGTGTTCGCCCCGATCCAGTTGAGGACGAGCGTCGTGCATGTCTGGAAGCGCTACAACGAGACGGCACGGACATGGCGCACCGAATCCACCGTGAGGTTTCCCATCGTCGGCGGCCGCGATGGCGGCTACCGCGGCTACTCGATCAAGTCGACGCCGGCGAGCGGGCGTTGGCGCGTCGACATCGAAACCTCCGACGGTCTTCTGATCGGTCGTGTCGCGTTTTCCGTGACGCGGGGTTCGGCCGCAGGACGAACGCTGCAAATTCTCAGGTGATCGTCGCAGCGTTTTGTCCTTGAGGTCCCCGCCACAAGATTCAATGATGGGCGCGGGGCGGATAGGAGCGAGATGAGCGGGGATGGGGAGAAGGCGAAACGATGCCTAGACCCTGCACAAGGGCTCCGGGCCATTGCGGCTAGTCTGCCCGCAGACAGCAAGCAAAGGTTGCTGATCCGCATCGCCATGGAGTATGAGCGGCTGGCTCGGTTGTATGAGACGGGAGATCCGGAGGATCGCCTGGCGGCAATTGCCGCGCTCAAGCCCAACGCTCTCGACTGAGCAGCTTCTTGATTTTTGACCGCGGCCGGAACTCGGCAGTATGCCGCCCCGTTATTACGATATGGCGGATGCTAACGACGAGACTTCAAAAGAAACGGATATCGAGCGCAGCATCCGCTATCGCGAAAAGTCTTTCGACGCCTTGCGGGCAGCGCGGGCGGCTCACTCGCCCGAGGCGCGGGCTTCCTACGAGCAGATGGCCGAGATCTGGGCAAAGATGGCGGATGGGTTTTGGCGCGGCCCGGCCGCCCCTGGACACACCGCCGAACGGCACGCTCGCCCCAAAGCCTGACCGGCTGATGTGTTCATCGGCGCAGCGCAAGCGTCAAACGTGATCGCAACGCTTGCGCTTTCGCGGAGCGCGCTTCGCGGCACATGAGAGGGAATTACTCCGCGATGGCGGCGGCGGGCACTGCCGGTTTGATCATGAAGCGCCAGAGCGCGAAACTGCCGAGCAGGCTGAGCGCCGCGCAGGCCGAGAGCCAGAGCGCGGGCGATGCGCGATCGCCGGTGATCTCGATCAGCCCCGTGGCGATGAACGGCGTGAAGCTGCCGAAGATGCCGTTGGCGAGGCTCAAGATGATCGAATAGCCCGAGCTGCGTGCCTTGCCGGGAATGATCTCTGTCAAGAGCGGTACGAGCGTGCCTGCATACATCGCATAGAGCGACGCGAGCCAGAGTTCGACCGCCAGAAGCCGCTCGAAGCTCGGCGCCGCGTCCAGCCACGCCATGCCGATATAAGATGTCGCGAGCACGAGAACCGGCACCGCCACGAGAGTCGGGAAGCGACCGAGGCGATCGGAGACGATGCCGCCTACGGGCAAGAGGATGAAGCTGACCGTTCCCACCGTGAGGGCGACAAGGAACGTGCCGAACGGATCGAGCCCAAGGGCGCGAATGCCGTAGGTCGGCGTGTACGTGTTCACGAAATAGAACATCGTCGTGTTGAGGATCGTCAGCATCACGCCGATGGCGAGGATTACCCAGTGGTCGCCCAGGATGCGCAAGACTTCCCATGTGGACCGCGCATGTGTGCTGTTCTCGAAATACTCGGTCTCCTGAAGCGAACGGCGGAGCCAGAACAGGATCGGAATGATGCCGCAGCCGACGATCAAGGGAATGCGCCAGCCGTAGGCCTGCATCTCCTCGGGCGTCAACGTCGCCGTCAGAAATGCGCCGAGGCCCGTTGCCGCCATCACGCCGAGCGCCTGGCTGCCGCCCTGCCATGAGCAATAGAAGCCCCGGTTCTTCGGCGTCGCGATCTCGGCGAGATAGACGTTGACGCCGCCCGCCTCGACACCGATCGAGAAGCCCTGGATGAGCCGACCGGCTGTGATGATGATCGGTGCGAAAATTCCGATCGTCTCGTAGCCCGGCGTAAAGGCGAGTGTGGCCGTTCCGATCGCCATCAAAGTGAGAGTGACCAGCAGGCCTTTGCGCCGTCCGTGGCGGTCCATGTAGGAGCCGAGAATGATCGCGCCGAACGGACGCGCGAACGAGGCAACGCCATAGGTTCCGAGCGCGAGCATGATCGACATGAACTCGTTCTCGGTCGGGAAGAAGGCGCGCGCGATATAGGGTGCGAAATAGGCGTAGACGAGGAAATCGTAGAGCTCGAGAAAATTGCCGGTGCCCGCCCGAATGACGGCCTTCATCTTCTCCTTGCGTTGTGCCGGGGTCAGCATCGCATCACGCCATCGCCGGCTGGAGGCCCGGCGTCGCCACGAGACGCCGTGAAAGCAGCGCGCCGGTCAGACTGATGGCCGCCGCGAGCGAGACCCAGAGAGCGGGCGCCGCGAGATTTCCCGTGAGCTCGATCAGCGCCGTGTTGATGGTGGGGGTGAAGCCACCGAAGATCGCGGTCGCCGTGACGAAGGCGAGCGCGAACCCGGTCGTGCGCACCTTCTGCGGCATGATCTCGGCCAGAAGCGGGATCATCGCGCCGTTGTAGAGCCCGAATATCATGGAGAACCACAGCACGACGGCAAGCAGCTTGCCGAAGCTCGGCGCCTCGACGAGCCAGCTCATCGCCGCGTAGGCCGTCAGCAGCACGACGATCGGAATAACGAAGAGCTGCGTCCGGCGACCGATGCGATCGGAAAGCGCACCGCCGAGGGGAAGCCAGATGAAGTTGGAGAGGCCGGCGCAGAGCGTGACGATCATGGCTTCGACCGGCTCGAGCCCGAGGGCACGCGTCCCGAAGGTCGGGGTGTACACCGTGATCGTGTAGAATGTGGTCGTCGTGAGGATCGACATCATCACCCCGATGGCGACGATCTGCCAATTGGCGCCCAGGATCCTCAGCACCTCGCGCGTTTCCGTCGGCGGCTTGGAATGGAGGAAGGCCTCGGTCTCGGGCAGCGTGCGGCGCAGCCAGAACACGAACGGGATGATGAGGCAGCCGATCAGGATCGGCACGCGCCAGCCCCACTGCGTCATCTGGTCGCCCGTGAGCACCGATGTGAGGGCGACGCCGAGGACGGCAGAGAGCACGACGGCGACCTGCTGACTGCCCGATTGCCAGGAGGTGTAGAAGCCGCGATTGCCGGGGGTGGCGATCTCCGCGAGATAGATCGAGCAGCCGCCGATCTCGACGCCGGCTGAGAAGCCCTGGATCAGGCGGCCTATCACGATGATGATCGGAGCCAAGATGCCAATCGTCTCATACCCGGGCGTAAACGCGATCGAGGCGGTGCCAACCGCCATCAGCGACAAGGAGACGATCAGGCCCGCGCGGCGCCCCACACGGTCGGTATAGGAGCCGAGAACCACGGCCCCGATCGGCCGTATGAGGAAACCCGCGCCGTAGGCGAGGAACGCGGCCATGAGCGAGATGAAGTCGTTGTCCGCAGGGAAGAACGTCCTCGCAATGTAGGTCGCGTAATATCCGTAGATGATGAAGTCGTACATCTCGAGGAAATTGCCGGATGCGACCCGGACGACGGCTTTGATCTTGGCTCGGCGTTCCGCTTGCGTAAGCATGCAGGCTTCCTCCTCGAACTGTTTTTCTAACCGGCAACGGCGCCGGCGCGTGCCTTGCCCCGCGAAGCCGACTGGACGAAGGGCAGCACGAAGGCGGCAGTCAAGCTGATTGCCGCCGCCAGCGACAACCATAAAGCCGGGGCGGCGCGGTTTCCCGTCACTTCGACGAGAAATGTGCCAACCAAAGGGGTGAACCCGCCGAAGACCGCGGTCGCCGTGACAAACGCGATGGAAAAGGCGGTGGCGCGGATTTCCTGAGGCATGATGCTCGCGAGTGTCGGGATCAGGGAGCCGTTGTACAGCCCGAAATAGACCGAAAACAACATCAGGACCGCCAACAGCTTGGTGAAGCTGGGGTCGATCACGAGCCAGGACATGGCGGGATAGGCCGTCAGGAGCGTAGCCGAGGTGACCAGGAGCATTACGGGGCGGGCCCCGAAACGGTCGGTCAGGAGGCCCCCGACCGGAAGCCACAGCAGGTTTGAGAAGCCGACAAACATCGTCACCAGCAGGCTGTCCCGGGCCGACATTTGGAGCACCTGCTGGCCATAGGTCGGCGTGTAGGCGGTGATCAGGTAGAAGGTCGTGGTCGTCATCACCGAGAGCGCCATGCCGTTCACGATCAGGCGTCATTTGACGCCGAGTGTCCGCAAGACCTCGCCGAGCGAGCGAACGTGGCGGCTATGACGAAGACCTCGGTCAGGCCGGCAGCGGAAGCGTGACGCCGACCATGCAGTCGCGGGTGACGAGCGCGGCGAGCCCGGCCTCGCCGAGCTTTTCGGTTCCTTCAGGGCGCATCGGCAGCACGAGATAGCGCATGTCGGCGGTCGAATCGTGAACGCGCACCTCCACGTTGTCGGGGATGGACGTGCCGAATTCCCGCAGCACGGCGCGCGGCTCGCGGACGGCGCGGGCGCGATATTCGCGGCTCTTGTACCAGGAAGGCGGCAATCCCAGGATCGCGCGCGGATAACAGGAGCAGAGCGTGCAGACGATCACGTTGTGCACTTGGGGCGTGTTCTCGACCACCACGAGATGGAGCGCGCCCATGTCGTGGCCGAACTCCTTGATCGCGGCGGTGCCGTCGGCGAGCAGCCGCTTCTTGTAAGCAGGATCGGTCCAGGCGCGGGCGACGATCTTGGCCCCCATGACGGGCGTGATCGAGTCGCGCCATTCGATGGCTTTGCGGATTTCATCCGCGCTGAAGACGCCCTTCTCGATGAGGAGCTCCTTGAGCGCGAGGCCGAGGACCTGATGGTAGGCGTGGACTTTCTCGTCTGCCGCGGGAGGTGCGTGGGGTATTAGGGGCGCGAGGTCGTGCGCGTGGGAATGCGTATGATCATGATGGTGATCGTGATCGTGGTGATGGTGGTGGTGATCTTTCGGGTCGTGCGCCATTTCGTTCCCATCAAATCCTGGACAGCCAGTGCTCGTAGATGTCCATCAGCACGGTATCGCTCTCGGGGCCGTTGTAGTCGGGCCATAATTCCGACTGCTTGAAGCGCACCTCGTAAAGCCCCTTCGCAGGCAAGCCATCGCGTCCCAACGCCAAGGTCTCGGGATTGGGGAAACGGCCGAGGGCCTTGATGACGACGCCCTCCTTGCCGCGCACATAGACGGGGGTGCGGATATGGCCCATCGGATAGTCGTCGCGCACGCGTACGCGGTCGCCGGGTTCCAGGCGCACGGCCATCAGGCGGCGTCCTCGCCAAGCTTGCCGCGTATCTCGGCCACCTTGGCGTCGATCTCGTCCTGGGTCAGAACGCCCTTGTCGACCAGCTGGCGGGCGAGCGCGGCCGTCCAGCGCTCATAATAGGTGAGCGCGTTGTAGGCGTTCTCACCCAACATCTCGACATAGCGGCGGTTCTCGTCGGTCCGGCGCAAGCCCTTCTGCGCCAGGAGGACGTTCATGGCGTCGATCTGCTTTTCCCAGAATGTCGGGTCGTGAGGCGCCGTATCGACGGGGCCAGCCGGCAGGCCGCCCAGATCATGCGAGCCGCGCATCAGGTTCCTCCTCCAAGGTGGCGTCAGCCTATCCCAAAGCGCAAAAAACGGCCAAGGGCAAGGAGGTTAGGTCGGGTTTCGGGGGGCGGTGGCCATGGCCTGGCGGTACGCGTCCAGTATGTCCCCGCCGCGCGCGAACCAGACGCGGTCGTGGCTCCTGATGTGGTCGAGTGCTTTCACCAGATGGGGCACGCGGTGGGGCGCGCCGATCAGGAACGGATGCAGCGCAATGGGCAGCACGCGGGCCTGGCTCTCGCCCTCGCGGTAGAGCGTGTCGAAGGCATCGACGATGTACTGACCGAATTGCGAGGCGGGCGTGCCCTGGCGGTCGATGAGGCCGATGTCGTTGATATCGACCGTGTATGGAACGGCGTAAAGGCCGTTCCTCATCTGGAAGGGCTGATCGTCCGCAGCACCCCAATCGCAGACATACTCGATGCCCGCTTCCTTCAGCGCGTCGAGCGTGCCCTCGCCTTCCGCAAGTCCGGGCCCGAGCCAGCCGCGCACGCGCTGGCCCGTCGCGCTGCGGATGGTGTCGCAGGTCGAGCGCACGATGTCGGCTGCGCCTGCGGGCGGAACGGAATCGAGGCGCTCGGAATTGGTGATGCCGTGGCCCATGAATTCGTCACCGCGCGCCTTCGCGGCCTCGATGATCTCCGGATAGAAGCCGCAGACGGCGCTGTTGAGCGCGATCGTATGCGTGATGCGGCGTTCGCTGAAAATATCGAACAGACGCCACACGGCGACGCGCAGTCCATAGTCGTTGCGTGGGAGATTGCGGACATCCATGCGGCCGTTCAGATCGTGCACGTTCCAGTGCTCGATGTTGGATACGAGGTGGACGGCAACGCGGGCGCCGTTGGGCCAGGTGAGCTTCGGCCGCTTCGGCATCGGCGAGTAATCGTAGAACGGATTGGGCTCGCCCGTACGGATGGGGCGGTTGGCGGGGGCAGGCGCCGGAGCGGCTTGCGCGATCTGTTGGACCGCCACGCCTGTCGTCAACGCGGCCGCACCGGCTGCCGCGACCAGAGTTCTTCTCGAGAGGGTGGACTCGTCATCAGCCATGGCGCCCGCTCCGTTTCGACGGCCCAGCCTATCAACATTGACGGGTCTTTTGTGTACTTTGCGACGGAACCGGGGCGGCGTGGAGGCGACAATGACTCAAGGGGCGACAAGGCGGGAGATGATGGTGGCCTTGGCGGCTGTGGGCGGGGCGAGCTTGCTCCCGGTCGGGCTTTCGCAAGCCCTCGCGGCGGCGGCGTCGACGCGCCGGGCGATCGATTTCCACCACCATTTCAATCCGCCGTTTCTGGTCAATGCCGCGGCCGGAAATCGTGTCGGGGCCAATGCCAACCGGCTGAACTAGGACGTGTCCTATTCCATCGAGAACATGGACAAAGCGGGGATCGCGACCTCGATCATCACCCCGCCGACCGGGTTCGCCGAGCGGACCGATCCGTCGGGGCGCGTCGCCATGGTGCGGCGCACGAACGAGTACGGCGCGCAAGTCGTCCGCGATCATCCCGGGCGCTATCTGCAGCTCGTCTACATGCCGCTGCCCGATGTGGATGCGGCGCTGAAGGAGATCGCGTACGGCTTCGATAGTTTGAAGGTCGTGGGTGTGGGGTTCGCCACCAGTTATGGCGGCAAATATGTCAGCGATCCCGACTTCGCGCCGGTGTGGGACGAGTTGAACCGGCGGAACGCGATCGCCTATTTCCATCCCTTGGCGCCCGCATGCTGTTCCAGCCTATTCGCCGATCTGCCCGACGAGGCGTCGCTGGTCGAGATCCCGTACGACACGGGACGCGCAGTGATGACGCTTCTCCTGCGCGGCGTATTCGCCAAGTACCGGAACATCAAATGGGTGTTCTCGCATTCCGGCGGCGCGGTGCCGATGTTCGCGGGGCGCTGGAAGAATCTGCTCGCCCACGAGGATCTGTCCAAGATCGCGCCCAATGGGCTCGATACGGAATTCGCGCGGCTCTATTACGAGACCGCGAACGCGAGCTCGCCGCCGACCATGGCCGCGCTGCTGAAATTCGCGCCGCTGAGCCAGGTGCTGTTCGGCAGCGATCATCCGTATGTGACGGATGAGGTGAACATGAGCGATCTCCTGCGCAGCAACCTTCCCGCCCGCGAGATGAACGCGATCCTCTTCGAGAACGCGCAGCGCCTGGTGCCGCAACTGAAGGCGTAGGCCGCAGTCGCCATGGACGTGAACAAGGACATCGGGATTGCGGCGGCGTTCGCGCAAGCCGTCTGGATCGCTTCCGGCGTCGTTCTGTACCTGACGACGCCGGGAGCAGCGCTGCTTTCGTCCTCAGCCGCGGTGTTCTTCGTCGCCGGCATGTTTGTCGTGGCGCCGCTCGTCGGACTGGCGTTCCACGGCGTGCGGCGCGGCATCGCGGGCGCGCCGGCCGTTGCAGCAAATGCCCCCGCGGCGCCCGCGTCACGGACAGGCTCGCTGTCGATGTGGCTGCTGCCGGCCGCCGAGGCGGTGATGATTTTCGTCGCCGCCGCCTGGGCGTTCGACCAGGTGGAAACCTTCCGCGCCGGCGTTCCGGTCGAATACGCGCGCGAGCGCGACAGTTTCGACGGCTCGCTGAAATCGTTTTCCGCGGCGAACAACCTCGAAGAGCAAGCGAAACCCGGACGCGAGTCGGGGCAGATCGACGCGGACATCGAAGCGAGGGTGGTCGCCTTCATGGAAGACGGGATCGCGCGATCGCGGAATGTGGGCGACCCGTTCCTGACCTATCTCGACCCGGAGCTCCCCGCGCCCTACCGGACGCAACTGGTCAAAGGGTACGAGCTGCTGGTCGAGGGACGGAGGATGGGCGATGTCGCGATGCAGACGACGGGCAACGAACTGGTGCGGCAATTCTACGAGGACTTCCTGCCCACCCGGGCCGACGCCATCATAGAGAAGCTCGGTCTGCGAGCGCAGTAGGCGGGGAGACGCTATTGCCGCGTGAAGGGTTTTCCTTTATATGACTACTGTGGTCATATGGAGGTCGTATGCGCAAGATCCAGCTGAAGGATGCCAAGGCGAAGCTGTCAGCCGTGGTGGATCAGGCTACGCGCGGCAAACCGTCCGTCATCACACGGCACGGTAAGCCCGAAGCGGTTGTGCTCGGCTTCGCCGATTGGGAGCGGTTGTCGCGCGTACCGTCCTTTGGGCGGCTTCTGATGTCGGCACCAATGGAGCAAAGGGATTTGCCGGAGCGCAACCGTTCAGGCTTGCGCGACGCGGGGTTGTGACGCGCTATCTGGTCGATACCAACGTCTTTTCGGCCGCCGCGCCCACCGCGGCGGTGAGGCGCGCCGAGATCATCGCCTGGATGGACTCGCGTTCGGACGATCTTTTCCTCTCGGCCGTCACGATTGCGGAGATCGCCGATGGTGTTGCCAAGGCGAAGCGCGAGGGCGCGCCGCGGAAGGCGGCCGCTTTGTCGGAATGGCTGCGAACCGTCCTGCATCTCTATGGCGATCGCGTTCTGCCGTTCGACAGCCCGACGGCAGAGATCGCGGGCGCCCTGTCGGACCTCGCACGCGGTCGCGGTCATTCGCCGGGGTTTGCCGATGTCGCCATCGCCGCAACCGCTCGCAAGCATGGCCTGACGATTCTCTCGCGCAATGAGCGTCACTTCGCACCGCTGGACGCGGCCGTCGTCGATCCGTTCCAGAAACTTCCTCCAAGAAAATAGGGCAAGGGCGCTGCCAGTCACGCCGCGCGGCGGGGACTTATGGCGCGAACGCCACAGAGCATGGCAAGTGCGACACCGACAATGACTGCAGCGAGCCCGATGCTCAACGCCGTGACCGCGCCGGCCGACGCCCATGTGATCGATACCAGAGCTTCCGAGAAGGTTGCGATTCGCGAGGACGTATGGCGCCGGCGAAAATTGCTGCGCTTGGACTGGGAACGGAACCAGAGCTGGATGGCGGTCGATGATGCGGCCGCGGCAGCGCTGCAGACAGCCACCACAAGGGCCTGGCGCGGCGAAATCAACGCCAACAGAGCTACGAACGGAAGCAGCGCAACCCCGACAAACTGCATCACCACCTCAATCTTTGCCCGCAGGAGACGCGAGGCTCTTATCGGCGCGGAGAGGACGAGGTCGGGTGCGTCTTCTCCCGAAATGGTGAGCCAGGCGAGGCCGCCTGCGAGCTGCCCCGCAGTCATGATCAGGACCGGTACCAGGACGATCGAAGCGCTGCTGCCCCTGCCAAGGCTGTTCCACAACAGCACCGCCGGCGGAATCAGATAGAGCAATTGCATCAGGGACTGCGATATGAGCCAGGGGTCGCGCAACAGAAGCTTGCGCTCCTTGAGCCGCAGCGCCGAGGATGCCGGCACAACCCGAAACGCCCTGCCGGGCCGTTCACGGACGGCCTTGTGCGATCTGCTCGATGCCGTGAGGGTGTAATCCGCGAAGCGGGGCGCGTATCGCGCGGTTATCGCCAGGAACAGCAAGGCGCTGCTGCCGAGAACCAGCACGAGGGATTGCCAATCGCCCATCGCCGCGCGCGCCGGATACCAAAGCGCACTGTCGATATCCGGAACGTGGGCCAGAAAGTAGGGCGAATTCAGAAAGGCGAGACGCGAGAGGGTTCCGGTCGACAGCATGGCTGCGACCTGCAAGCCGATGACGAACAGGCCGCCAACGACCGCGGCCGCGATTTGCGCGACGAGTCGCGTGCGCGCCGGGCCCATCACCCTGAAGAGCAAGGTCGTCAGCGCCACGGCAATCGCCGTGCTCGTAACCGAGACGGCGATCAGGACGCCATAGCCGCCGAGCCACTGAAGGCCGCCCCGCCAGGCAAGGACGTCGATAAACGGTCCGATAATGAGCATCGACATGCCGGCGGCGGAGAGAGCCATTGCCCCGATGCGCACGGCAAACAGCTTGCCCGCGTCGACGGGCGCGGTGAGGATCAATTCGAGGTCGGAGCGCGTGTAGAATATCCGCGTGACAGTTTCCATCGCCTGCGCAAGCATCGCCGACGCGGCGAGCGCGAGGCCCGCCGTCACGAGGACCAATGTCGGAAGGTCAGGGCGAACGGCCCCCGTCACAAAACGCAACAGGAGGTACGCCACGCCGTGCAAAAAGAGCGTCAGCGTGATCAGCCCGACCGCCAACTTGCGCCGGCGTCCCAGCCGCCCGGCGGTCATCATCGAAAGCGTATCCCGCCAGGCGAGCCGGGCCTCAAAGCGCGCAAACCACAGCAGCGAGCCCGGCGCAGCCATGCCAGCGCTCAGCCTCATTCCACGATCGCCAGGAACATTTCTTCGAGACTTGCGCGGGCCTTGCCGAAGCGGTCTCTGAGCTCGTCGAGCGTTCCCTCCGCGATCAGACGACCGCGCGAAATGACGCCGATCCGATCCGCCATGCGTTCGGCAATCTCCAAAATATGCGTCGTCATCACGACACTTCGGCCGGCGCGCACCTTGTCCACGAGCACATCCTTGACGAGACGCGCGGCGCCGGCATCAAGGCCGGTAAGCGGCTCATCGAGAATGATGAGCCGGGGATCGTGCAGAAGCGCCCCCGCCAGCGCGACTTTCTGGCGCATGCCGCGCGAGAACTGGTCGCAGCGTTCGTGCGCGTGATCTTTCAGGCCCAGCCAGCGGACAAGATCCTGCGCACGGGCTTCGGCAACCGACGTGTCCACACTCCACAGTCCGGCGACGAACTCGAGATATTCGAGGGGCGTCAGCTTGTCGTAGATCATCGGCTCGTCGGAGAGCCAGCCCACGATCTGCTTGGCCGCAAGCGGCTCGGCGATGGCATCGATTCCGAAGATGGAGATGGACCCTTGGTCGGGCTTCAAGAGGCCGCTCACCATCCTGAGCGTTGTGGTCTTGCCGGCACCGTTCGGGCCGAGCAGCATGTAGAACTCGCCCGGCCGCACGCGTAGGTCAAGCCCGTCGACAGCGGGCCGGCCAAAGCTCTTTCGGAGGCCCTTGATCTCAAGCGCCGGTGCAGGTCTGTCCGCTGTCATCGTTCCGTGATCGACTTCGCCGTCCCCGTCGGCATTTTGGAGGGTCTTCGTTTCGAAACGAATAAAGCGCGCGTCCATACGCAAATCAGTGAACCGTTCGCGAGCGCGCGTCCAGTGCCACACCGGACACCGATAGCATTTGGAGAAACAATCCGGGAACCCCCGGCCTGGGTCGGCCGGTAGCGTGGGCCGTCCGACGCTCCCAAATCGGTTTGCGCTCAGAAGTCCGGCTTGTTCGACACCGGAATGTCGGAGTCGTTGTTGTAATCGTATTCACGCGGGTTCTCGGCGCAGATTTGCTCCGTCCACGGACCTAAATTGGGGCGATAGGTGATCGTCGCGGTCCAGGGCGTCGTGAAGACACCGTCATCCTGGACGGTGAAATGAAGCTGCAACACTTTGCCGCGGTAGTTGGGGTCGAATTCGGCACCATTGCCGGCCGTTGAATTCTCCTTGGCGTTGCGCTCCATCGCGTCCTTGGCGTCGTCGTAATCCATCAGCCGGTAGCGTTCCACCACGTGCAGCTTCTCGGTGAACGGCGTGCCGTACATGTCGAGCATGGCAAAGCGCCCGAGCTTGATGCCGACGGTGTCGATCACCAGCGTGTCGCCCTCATAGCGGCCGACGGAATCGCCGTACCAGGACGGCGTCACGACTGCGGGATGGCGTGTGTTCATGCGTACGCGGCGGACCTCATTGCCCTGGCGGTAGATCATCGTGATCTGATCCGGCTCCTGGAACATCTGCATGAGAAAATCCCAAAAGACGTAGGGCACGCCGCCGGGCCAACACTGGTTGCTCGGGGTCGGATAGCCGCGTCCGGCCAATGACAGCTCGCCGTGCCGTTTCACGATCTCCGCCGCATGGGGCTTCAGAATCGGATTGGTGTAATCGCCGACCAGTTGCTGGAAGTTGGCCACGCCATCGGCGCGGCGCATCCGGTTCCTCACCGGCCCCGGACCCGATTGCGGGGGCTCAAAACCGGTGAGGAAGGGATGCGCCCATACGCCGGAGAAATCCGGGATCGACGCAGCGCCTTGTGAGGCGCCGCCGGTTGGCATCACGGCGACAGCCGCCGCGAGTGACCAGAGAACGAGTTTCCCCCGCTTCATCTTCGGGTCGCTCCGCTACGGCAGGCGGAGGGCGTAGACCGTGGCCAGAGGCTTGTCGCCGCCGCATCCGGCATTGCCGCCGACGATGTAGGCGTTCGGACCCGACGCGAAGGCCGAGGCGGCATGGAAGCCGGTCGGATGCTTGGCGAGGCTGGTCCAGCGATCGGTCTTGGGATCGTAGGCTTCCACCTCGTCGAAGGTGGCGCGCCTCATCGGGTCCTTGCACTCGCCGCCGGCATAGACGATGAGCCCACGATAGACCACGGAGGCGCCGGCGCTGCGCCGCGTGATGAGGGGTGCGGCCTGGCGCCATTTGTCGGTCGCCGGATCGTAGACGTCGTGCTGCGCGACGTTATCGACGGTCGCGCCGGTCCGGCCGCCGAAGACATGGATAGCGCCATCGAGCACGGCGATGCCGAGATGATCACGCGCGAGAGGAAGCGGCGCCTTCGGCGTCCAGGTGTTGGTCGCGGGATTGTAGACCTCGTGCGTGGCGACGGTCATGCCGTCGGGCCCGCGCCCGCCGATGGCGTGGATCATGCCGCCGGCGGCGACGAGGCCGACAGCGCCGCGCGGCGATGAGAGCGGCGCGAGCGAACGCCACTGGTTGGCGGCGGGATCGTATTCGAGGAACTGATCGAGCGGATTGCGGTGGACATTGGCAGTGAAGCCGCCGGCGACATAAACCTTTCCGTTCAGCGCGGCCATAATCAGATGGGAGGAGCCCTTCGGCATCGGCGCGAGATCGCGCCAGCTTCCGGTTGCGAGATCGAGCTCCTGAAACAGCGGCGAATCCTGACGCCCCAGGGCGTTTCCGCCGGCCACGTAGACCTTGCCGTTGATCAGTGCCGTGCCGATTTCAGAGCGGTCGGTGGTCAACCGCATCGGCGTGAACCATTCGCCCTGGCCCGCGGATTGGGCGTGGGCAGGAACCGAAGCCGCTGCCAGCAGCAGGACCAAGGCCGCACTCCGCAACAGGCCGCGCCGGTTCATATCTTCCTCCCCGTATCTCTTTGTGGGCGACGTTAGCACGGGTTCGCGGAGCGCTTAAATCTTGCTCAACTAGCTGTGTTCCCGGCCGCCGACGGTCACGGACTTGATGACGGCGAAGACCGCGAGGCCGGGCTTCAGCGCGAGGCGCTCGAGCGAACGGCGGGTGATGCGCGCGACGAGGCGGGCGTCGCGGAGCGAGAGCTGCACGTCGGCATGGGCCCCGGCCTCCTCGATCGCCGCGATGGTCGCGGGGATGATGTTGTTGGCGCTTACCCCTTCGGGCCGCGAGAGCGCCAGCATCACGTCCGGCGCATCGATCCGTACACGAACCGTCTCGCCCTTGGCCTTGGCGATGTGGGGCACCACGAGAATCTCGCCCGCGAGCGCGAGCTCGGTCAGGCCGTGGGCTTCGTCATGCCCGGCGATCAGGGCTTCAAGCACGGCGCCGGGCAGCAGCTCGCGCCCGGCGATGAGATCGAGCCGCTGGGTCACCTCGAAGACGGAGCCTTCGGCGACGACGCGGCCCTTGTCGATCACCACCATCCGGTCGGCGAGGCGGGCCACTTCGTCGAGCGAATGGCTGACGTAGAGCAGGGGAATCCGGGTTTCGCGCACCAGGCGCTCCAGATAGGGCAGTATCTCGGCCTTGAGCGCCGCATCGAGGGCGGCGAGCGGCTCATCCAGCAACAGTGCGCGCGGATTCATCAGGAGCGCGCGACCGAGCGCGACGCGCGATTTTTCGCCGCCCGAGAGCGTGCGCGGCCGGCGCTCCAGCAATCCTTCGAGCGCAAGCAGCGCGATGACGGAGTCGATCGATTGCGCTGCGGCTTTCTCGCGCGTGCGCCGCCAGCCGTAGAGCAGATTCGCGCGCACGCTGAAGTGGGGAAAAAGGCGCGTGTCCTGGAACACCACGCCGATACGCCGCAGCCGCGCCGGCACCGATACGCCGCGGTCGGTGTCGAGCAGCGTCTCGCCGTCGAGCAGGATGCGGCCGAACGCGGGCTGAACGAGGCCGGCGATGGCGTTGATGATTGTCGACTTGCCGGCGCCCGATGGACCGAACAGCGCGGTCACGCCGGGCCGGCCGCCGAACTCGAATGCGGCGTCGAGCTCGAAGGCGCCAAGCTTGTGGCGAAGCTGGACGCTCATCAGCCGAGCGCCGCGCGGGCACGACGAGCGAGGACATCCGCCAGCACCAGGCCGCCGAGGGCGAGGGCGATGGAGAGAGCCGCCAGGCGCGCCGCTGCCGCCTCGCCTCCGGGGCTCTGGATCGCGGTGTAGATCGCGAGCGGGATGGTGCGCGTTTCACCCGGGATGTTCGAGACGAAGGTGATGATGGCGCCGAACTCGCCGAGACAGGCGGCAAAGGCGGTGACTGCGCCCCCGAGAATGCCGGGCACCGCGAGTGGGAGATACAGGCTGAACAGGCGGTCGAGAGGGCCCGCACCCAGCGTCTCGGCCGCCTCGGCGAGGCCGCGGTCCTGGGCCTCCAGCGACAGGCGGAT
>Ga0137427_10000507_pt1 | contig 20023 bp, 31 predicted proteins | sample EasRivERMZT700_2_FD_102309 | JGI IMG/M metagenome (GOLD analysis project Ga0137427, IMG submission 102309) | Soil microbial communities from meander-bound floodplain in the East River, Colorado, USA - East River MetaG ERMZT700_2 | ecosystem: Environmental > Terrestrial > Soil > Floodplain ...
CCTCACGCTGATACGCAGTTGATTCTAGATATCGCTGTGACGTTCGAACGAGCATTTTTTCACTCTGCCCAGGCGGTTAGTATATTTCCAGGTGGAGGCTCCCAACCGACCCTGCTTGACGGCACGGTGGTATCAAGCCCTAAAACTTGGTTCGGCCCCTTCTTGGGGTATCCGACTACTGCGTAAACATGTTCAAATTCTTGGCCCTTTGGGCCCCAGGCTCGAAGACCGACTTTGAAACCAATCGATCCAAGCAAGGCACAGAGTAGAGCGGCATGGCCGTCGCAATCTTCCTGACAAGCCCCACGCTTACACATCTGGAGTAACGCAGCTGGTCCAGTAAAGTGGTCAGTCCAACGTGGGTCGAGCACATAACGAACCCCGCGCTCAAGACCTTCTACGTTCGGAGTGCCATGCTTGACAGCGTCAAAGATCGCCTTAATTTCACAGGCATCATCGCGTGCGGCACAGTCGGCGATGATCTGGAAGGCAGTTTCACGAACGATAGGACTGATCATCGCGCGCTGAGACAGCGCAGCAAGGTGCCCAAGCGCTGATCTCTGATCAGAGACGTTAACCGTCTTTAATCTCACTGCTAGCACCCATCCACTGAGTGCCGAACCTAATCTACAGCGCCGCGGACATAAGTCTCTAGTATTACACGTCCAATGTCAAGGCCTACCTATGGCAGATATGCGGATTTTGACCTGCCAAGTCTACACCAGCGGCCCTTAAAGCCCTGAATTCTATGTTCTGTCTCTCAGTGATTAAGGTTGGACAACCAGTAACAGCCCCGACATCCGGATCTGAGCGGCGATGTTGTCCCCCACTGCCTGGAGGGCCTTGAATTCCACGTCCTGCTTTTCAGTGAATTTCAGGTACCGAGACGTAGTATCCAAGTTGAACAACGTTGTCCCTCCCGCGTTCCCTCCGAAGGTGTTTACGACAGTCCATGGGCTATTAGCTACCGTGTTCAGACGAGAAAATACGCCCAAAACAACAGATTCATTCGTCCCGTTGCTTTCAACCCCCACAAGTAAGAAGTTGCAGATCAGTATAGCTCCAGCTGGGACGGTGTATCTACCAGTCTGACCGACTGACATGCCAGTTCCACCGATGAACGAGATGGTGCTACGTACAGCACCGGGCCCAGGAACACGTAGAGTAATTGTGCCAGCGTTCCACCCTATGCTACCGACAGTCAATATGCGTATCTGGTTGATGCGGAGGTAGGTATTAACTAATGCTACGGGAGAAGTGCCGTTCATGCTAACGGTCTCTTCAATCGGCACGTAACTGGCGTTTAACCCCTGGACTAGAACGGTTCTAGCCCCAGTGCCAGCGGACGTATCATTGGCCGAACTAGAAACAAGCTCTAGTGCCTCGGCCGCTGTCTGCCAGACGTACAACCCGCCCTGTTCCCATAGAGTCTCCGGGGCGCTTCCGGAATCGATATCAGAGTTACGGCCCCAGATTTCTACAGGAAAATAATCGTTTGCTTGAGTAAGGCGCCAAATATTCATCAGAAATACCCCGGTTCAACCAGAATTCCGGTCGAGAGGAACGAGAAGGTACTAAATACCGGAGAGGAAGATCGGATAGTGATCACCTGTAAATCCACACGTCCAGTTGCGATAATTGGTGGAACGATTTTGAGCATTGTCGACGTAGTCCCACCTTCGTTGGAACTAAACAATGCACCGGCTATCCAAGCCGCGTTGGCCAGATTGTTATCTCTGAATTCGGCATTGTATGTCATCGATCCGATCAGATCTTGACTGTCCACGACCGCATCTGATAAATAAAGCATGTGCCCAGAAGGTACTGTGTAGACTGCATCTTGCGACGTCCCCATCCCTCGACCATGCACGATCGGAATAACACTTAGAGTGTTACCGCCAACAACGCGTGTGGTAACTACTCCAGCATTACGCCCAGTAGATCCAGCACCCAGTACCGTTGTATGATTGACTCTTAACCAAGTGCCAGAGGCAGTAACAGGAGTCACACCGTTAGTTGCCACCACTGCAATTTGTTTGGCCCAATTTGCATCAAGGCCCTGGATGAAAATCAGACGTGCACCAGCTCCAGCGGCCGAATCACTTGCTGAAGAGGATAGTACTTCTAGAGTCTGCGCTGATGTTGGATATGGATATTCACCACCCAAAGCCCAAATCACCCCGGTGGCCGTTGATGCTGAGATGTTAGGGCTTAGCCCACGAATCGCATCGATCGAATGCCCAGGTAACCGGTTATGAATGATCGCATCTAGAAGGTACGCCGCTTCTGGTATGTACGCCATGTGTTACTCCATTTATACCAAGTAGTATTTTGACACTCCATCTGAGATCAAACTGAGAGAAGTTCCATTCACCGTGATCACTTGACTTGTTTCTCCATCTATCAAGTCAGATCCTGATCTGGCTATAGTTATATTGTGTGTGGCGGCCTGCTTATCGCAGTCTTTAATGACGATTACCGCCCCAACTTGCATAGTTACAGCCAATGGCAAAGTGAGCGTTACCGGTGCCACATTACCCCGTACAAACACTATCTGCCGTCCACTAGATAATACAGTAGAAACAGCAGTAGTTACTACTGCATCGGTAATGGCAAACGGATCCCAAGCTTGCCCCTTAGATGTACAGAGATCGCCACTAAGGCGTCCAGCTGGCGCGGCCACTACAATCTTACGCGCGGGATTCTGAGTACCAATTAGTTTGATCAGAGCTACGTTGGTTGGAGTAATTCCAAACCAACTACCTATGAAATTGTACGAAGTCTCGGCCGTCGCTGTGTTGTTGGACACAACAACTGGATTCTTAGATAGTTGATCGGGTGGGTTATACCATTGTCCACCGATTGCGACGAAGGCTGCCGCATCGGAGACTACCAATGCGGCCTGCCATGTATTGCCAGTATTTAGCTCAGCGTCTACCAAGAAGCCATTTATATTGTTACTCCCGGCTTCTGCCACTACAGCAGTAACACCGCCACCTTGTATGCCTGCAGAGCATCCATTTGCAGTTATGTTGGTAGATGTCAGTCCAAAACATATTGGAGCTGATGCAAAAAGACTGTTATACGTTACTCCAGATCCACCTTCGTTGATCCATCCGCCACGGGCACCTAAGATCACATTGCATTTATCAAAAGAAGCAAAATATCCATTTCTTGTAAGAAGAACGCCGTCATCAGGGTAGTTAATGTCTACTTCGGACATTCGGAGCTTAGAAGCAAACTCCATACGGAGCCCTAGCCCCTGTAGAATTGAGAGACTGTTAATGACGATTCCGGCGCACTCCTCCGCATGAAATAATACGGGATAGAGATAGACCGTTGCATTGCCAGAGATCCCCTTAGCGACCACATGGCCTTTATATGTTTGATCGAAGTTTACCAGTAAACGCGTGCTAAAATCAGCTGTGGGGTCTACCGTTGGAGTCGCTGTATAGTTTGCGATATGGCGAACCACTTCCGAGATATGTATACCCCGCCATGTACCTTTTTCATACGCTCCTAGGATAGATTCAGATGGGTAACCGATCCCGATTGTGCTTCCCACCGTCATGCGCTCCCAAGGCCACATGAGGAATTTAGTTCCATCCCCAGCCCCTCCAGGTGGCCCCCACGCTCCATTGGTCCAAAGCTCACCATTCACAAATATATATAGCCTGCCAGTAGCGTTATTGTAAGCTATCTCAAATTCATATTCGACACCAGCGGCCAAAGTGACATAGCTTGCCGTAGAAACGGCAACATCGTTATAGATGTTGTTGAACCTAAATCTAATTTGCATCTTTCCATCAAGTGTAAATGGATTGAATGCAAAATTAAGTGCCGTAGGAAGTACTGGGTTGTTGGACCATGACGTTTGTGCATAGATCGTAAAGATGGTTCCACCGTTAGTTACGGAAGTAAATTTACGAACAAAACGAATAGTCCAATTTGGAGTTAGCCGCCCACCATGATACTGGGCTAAGTCTAAAAATGTTTCCGTGTGGTCTCGATCTCCTGCATCGTAATCAGCTTTGAGTGCTGTACCTCCAACAGCGGCTTCAAAATGCAATCCGTAAGTACTTGGGTTTTCTTGAGCAGCTAATAAAGAGTAGCCATCCCAAGCCAAACCATCAGCATGTTTCCAAGCAATTACGGTCGATCCAGGACCATCACCCTCTAATTTAACATTTGGAGGAACGAATATTGGCTTAGTCTGTATGTAAGAACCAGAAGGGAAATACACTGTTGGCTGTATATTAACTATGCCATTCACAGTCACGACAGCAGCACTTGCTGCTGTAATGGCAGCTTCAATCCCAGAAGTGTCATCGCTTAAATTATCACCCAGAGCCCCATACTGCTTAACCGAGAAGATCAGATCACCATTGGCATTCAACACTCCATCCGTGCCAGTAACAACGCCTGTTGTCTGCGGTCCATTAGCTATAGAATGATCGATTTTAGCAGAGCAAACGAACGTGATCGAATCAACCGAAGTAACATTGCTCCAATGCCAAATGGCCACTGTGCTATTAACGTAGATTAGCCTTAGCCGTGGCCTTGCACTGCTAGTGTGTGACACCAATTGAATATTGGCTACGTCTGGCGACGACCCTAGACTGTGCGTAAAAATGATCGTTTGCTGCCCAGTAACAGTTGATTGGGCACTTACGCTCTTTAATACGGCCAATTGCAGATCTCCTACAATGTCTCCTCGACACGGAAAGCGAAGCATGTATCAGCCGCTGTTACGCCAGCTGGACATGTGATCACGAAGCTGCCAGCTGCAACCGTGCTGACATAGTAACCGGCGCAATTGACCGCCGTGGAACTCATCGGGGTTAAGTGAACGTTACTGAGGACGGTCACCTGGGAGCTAGTGATAGTCACCGATGCCGCTCCGCTTGCGACGCATGCTCTCCCGAGCGGCTCATTGATTGTCTGGGCTCCGACCCCGGCGTCAATGATTCCGAGCTGAGCAATGCGGCCTACTGAGTTAACGTGTGCCACTGTGGCTGTAGACCCGTCTCCAAAGGCAGCTCCTGCGGAGTCGCTCACGCATACGGCTGAGCCAAATCCGGTGCAGTTTGCTCCGGTGCCTGCGTTGCTGATCTTGTCAGCCACCCTAAACTCTCCCGACGCAGTCAACGTTCCTAGAGAGACAAACCCTGCGCTTGTCTGGATCGACGTGCCTCCGCCCCATTCCATGCATGCGGTTCGCGCCGTATTGAAACATGTCTTGGCGCTGTCAATGGAGCCGAAGGCAACCTGCCCGGCAGCCGCGAAAGAGATGACCCCGTCTGCGGACGCAACCATCCCGGCGTCCAGGAACGGTGTAAGCACTGACGTATTCGCTCGGAGCGTCGTTCCGATATGGGCCGATCCTTGGATCTCAAGAGTACCACCGTCTCCATCCCCGAACTTCAGTGTATCGAAATTTCCAGTTGGAGATGAGATCCCGCCCGATAGAAGTGTCAGGCTATTCAACGTACAATTTCCATATTGAAAACAGTACATGACGCCAGCGGCTACCGCCCTACCAGATGGCAAAGCAAAGAATGCTATTGCCAGGACAGCTAACCCAATACCAAATGCTTTGAAAGTATGTGATTTCATTTATCGAGCCCCACAGCATAGATATTGGAAAGCTTCCGATCCAGTTCCAGCAAAGGTCACATCAGTTGCGTCTGCAGCCACTGAAATAGAGCATGGTACGGTGGCATGAATAGTTGTGCATACACAATTTGGTGCCACTGAGAATGCGGGCGAAAACACTATCTGCTTTGTTCCAGTTGAGAAGGTTGATGCGCCATTTTCACATGCAGTAGGCGTTGTCGTATGCATAAAAGGGAAAGCATAACCTGGAAATGATCCAGCCTCAGTGACCATATTCATATATGGATCATAGGCAACCTTAGGCGTCAATGCACGTAAAGCTGCCACTGTAATTACCGGACCGCTACCTTGACCAAACACGAAATCTGTTCCAGCACCAGCGAATGTTGTACTTCCAGTTGCTAAGCTCAATTTAGATCCATTACCTGACAAATTGGCTATATGTTGACTAGAAGTGATCGTGCTAGTTCCAGTTGTGGTGGTAAAATCATCGATCGAAACGTTAGCCAACCCACCAAGAGTAAAATTGTAGGTCGCACGGCTATTGTCATCGCATGTTAAGCCATTGAAGCTCATAGTTGACAAACCACCAGTGTTAGACACACCGCCAAGAACTCTAAAACAAGTAGAGTACCCAACAAAAGTGTCACAAGCTGAAAATCCCTCACCTATGGAGTTAGCTTGAATAGCTGATGCTGCTGTTCCAGTTTGCGTACACGTATTCCAACGGCTAAAAAAGCTAGTTGGGTTTCCAAGACTTGCATACGTTCCACTGTTACTACACCAATTGTTGTACATCTGAATTATCGGAGTGGTAGATCCATATGCTGTATTAGTAGCTACATAGAAAGCACCACTACCTGTTATGGTATTTCTTTCAATAGTTGGGCGCACCACACCAGGTAGAACACGAAAACCAATAGCGCTTGATGCAATCTCATTTTGACGAAACCCAATAGGGCCGTTTGCCCATACTGCAATGTCAGTAGTGAAGTTAAATTTGAAATTTTCTATAGCAACAAAAACCTTATCACTAGACTCATCATCAACCGGTTGATCGTTACCAGCGACCACGAACGCAGCCTTACGTGCGGTCTTAGCTGGTGCTGTGGGGCCAGAACTGACATGAGTATCTGGCATCGCCGCGGTAATAACTGCGGCCCGCTCTTGGATCGCATAAACACTACCGGCCACTGGGGCAACAGTTGCTTGTCCATTGATAGTGATTGCCGTTGCGGTATTCGATACGATCGGCCAGCTATACCCAGTTCCGGATCCAGTACCAGAAGTGATCGTTAAGAGTTTTCCAGAAAGTTCATTGGTATTATACGCGGCATTCGAATTTGTATAGACATGTTTCGTACAAAGTGTTGGACTGCTAACTGACGTCAATGTCCCAGTTCCGGTGCCACCATCAGCAGGAGCATAGTTAGCAAGTACTCCACGAATGATAATTTGCCCAGGACCGATACCGGCCCCTCCGTCTATCGCCCAGGCTGATCCAGCACATTGATGTTTGCCGATTAGATGGCATCCACCGCTCGCGTAAGTCCCTGCATCAACAGTCACAGTGATTGGATGGCAGACACCATCAGGGATCTTCGCACACGCAGCCTCGATTGTGAGGCAAGGCGTATTTTCAGTTACGCAATCATTAGTATCCGCGCCATCAACGTCTACGAACAGATTGATCGCCCCAGTAGTTTTGGATTCGACCGTGGACGAAATGCCATTGTTGATTATGATGAGGCTGGACAGCGTACAATTACCATTCTGAAAACAGTAAATCACACCCGCTGCTAGTGCACGACCAGACGGTAAGGCCGCAAATAGAATGCCCACAAGGGCAAGACCGATGCCTAGCGCCTTGAAGGTTTGCGATCTCATTGCGTGACCTCACCAGCGATAGCTTCCATGGTGACGGTAATCCCAGTACTCCCACCGTTGAAAGTCACTGCACTTGGAATCCAAACTGTGTAGCCTTGACCACCAACTTCGTTCATGACATCGAATGCACAACAACGTTGGGTAGTGGAGCAATTGGTCAATGGAAGATCAGAACCAGGAAAGCGTGCCCAGAGACTGATCGCCGTCACATAGTCATAGTTCTGGAGTGATCCACCAGCCGACAGAGTTTGACCAGAAGGAGCACACGCCGTTACACGGAACTTCCTTGCACCTAGCAACCTAAGCTGAGTAGTATTGCTAGGTGTCCCGGAAGGGGCCGTGCCCGTCACAGGAGACGTAGTGCCATGCGTTGCGGCTGCCGTCCAAGTCGAAACTGACCCCAAAGAACCTACGCCTGCAGCTACTGCTAGAACGATCATCAAGAGCTTGCGCATTCAGAAACCCCATGGTAGACCTACGCTAAGTCTATAAGTACTACATTTCAGAGCGGCGATCTAGCTTTGGTCTTGATTTAGACCATTCTGGGGGGTAGTATGCCCAAATGCATGTACGAATGAGCGGCTTTGGCTCCCTCAATGGCCTTCAGATAGTCCCTCCGGCGCTTGTTGGTATTGCCCGAATGGCTTTCCAGTCTCAAGGAATCCCGCCTGGAGCCGTCTCCGATGATGGGACGATTGACCCACAAGCCTTGATCGCCTTGGCATTCGATACGATTGAGATCAGAACTCGGCTTACACCCCCGATCAGGATCAACCTGAAAGACCTCTCTCCGAATCCGGAAATGCAACGCCTATTGAATCAGGTTCAACCTGCTGTGAAGCTAACGGGTCGCGCTGGAACCTACACATTCGCTCCCCAAGGGATCCCCGATGGCATTGCAGCCGAGCAGATCAAAAGTACAGGTACAAGCTTAGGCCTAGGGATCGGGGCCGCGCTTCTAGGTGTGCTCGTTCTGGGTGGCGTTCTGTTCGCTTGATTTATGACCAAACTTGAGGTACAAGCCTAGTTAAGCCTCATAGATAGAGACACCCCCCTTTATCTCGTACGGCAAAACGCCCCGGACTATCTTTGGTAGAGGATAGTCAACGGGGCGTTTCTTTTTTAGCTTTTGGATTCGTACTGTGTCAGTGCTTCTGTAGCCAAAATCACAGCGCGTTTCAAATTCTGGTAAGCCAAATCTTCAGCTTGCGTTGCTTCTACTTGCTTCCCTGATTCTATCCAAAGCCATTTGGCTTGGATAAACCCATATCGAGAGTCATTCAACAGATCGGATGACTCGCCGACCAACTTGATAAGATCATTCAACGTCATGAGCCAAATCCATTCTCTTGCTTGTACTTCTCTTGGAACTGTTTCGAAAGCGTCGGAAGCACGGTCTTCCGATATGTGGCTTCTTTGATCAGACATTCTGCGAGGCCCAAATCACCCCTGCACATATCGATTAGGGTATATGCGATTTCTAACGCGTTCTCAGCTAATTCGGCCCCTTCATCGGTCAATCCATAGTGTGTCCAACAGGGTTTACATTTCATGTTTACTTCTCCTCTGCGATCAGAATTTCCAACACTGAGATGATAGCCGGATAGTACCCTTCAGACCAAAAAGACGGGTGCTCGGGATTCTCTTCAGTCCTGCGCCCATACATCCACTGGGCAAGGTGGGCCATTTCGTGAGAGTAGGCATTGCCTGCCCACTGATCGGTCATGACTGACATTGCTCCAGCTTCAGGGTTGAAGCGCCCAGCGATACCAGTAGCCACGACTGGAACCACCGAAACACGCCAACCCTTCAAGCTACTACACATTTCCGTGACCTTGAAAGGCCGAACACTGGACGGATGGGTAACGTTTGCCTCAAAGGCCCCTAGGGTCAAGTCTTCGACCCGCTGAAACGCCTGACAATTGGTCGATCCGAACAGCTTGACCCCACAGGAAGAGACACAATCGGGGACTGGCTCTTTCTGGAGCAACCCGAGCGCGATGTACTGGTCAGCCCCACACCCCATCAGGACCACAACAGACAGTGCAATTCGGTTCATGGGAAAAAGCATCGCATCTTGAAGCGCGACTCCGCAACGCCTATGCAGACCGACGCGAGCCTACTTTTTCTTACGTAGCAGCAAGTACAAACCCGCGAGAACTAAGCCACCAGGCAAGGTAAGCAGTAGCGCTGCAACCCACCAGGGCTTACCTTTGAGGTGCTTCACATACCATTGCTTATAGCGCTTCATTGGGCAGGTGAAGCCCTTAAGGCCTCGGAAGTAATGACATACGTACCGAGGAGAGTAGCGAACAGAACTACAGCGGCGACAGACGCGACTACAAAAGGTTCCGCCTTGATTCTAGTTTCCAATCTCTGATTTTCGCCTTTCAGGGCATCAATCAACGCACTCTGCGCCTTGCGCAGTCTGTTCGATTGCTGCATGGATAGCTCCATGACATTCTTAGCAGCGGCGTTCATGTACACGCCATCTTCCACAGCATATGTGAAGGTACTGCCGTCTGACATGTTCACTTCGATCATCCCAGAGATGACAAACGCACCGATCGGCTTGTCAGTAGGGAATGCGTGAAAATCTCTTTCCTCTTCGGCCAGCACTGAAGAAGAGAAAGTAAGAAGTACAAATGCCGTCAAGATCTTAGTCATCACGGACCTTTCTACCCGGTAGTTTCAATCCAGCTTTATATCCACGGTCAAATTCGTCCGCGACCTCATCTTGAGTAATACCTGCTTTTATTCGATCCGATTCCACATTCTGAGCCATATTCTCATAGTTATCGTCTGCTTCCTCCTCTAGTACATCAAAATAGTTCGCTAAAGTTTTTAAATTAGCAGAACTGAGTTTCCCCAGGATGTATATATCATTCAGGACCTTTTCCCTAAATTTGGTCTTAATCATAATCTCACCAATTGAGACTTCAGATCTTTAAGACATGCCTCTATCAGATCAAAATCTTTTATGTAGAGACCATGTCGTTGAGCGAAAAAATCTCTCATAGGCTAATCTTCATGGTTAGTTTTCATAACATCTAGCAATCCCAGGGCTGCTAGAACCGCGTCTTTTTCCTCTGCCAAAAATTTAATATCTCTAAGCACTCTCATCTTTTTAGTCATTTTGACCTTCCAATCTTTCGCTTCAAGTGCGCCATGGAAATCAATTCGTCTATGCTTAGAACATCATCTTCAAGGTGGCGAAGTTCATTCTTCAAATGCACATGGTCTAGTTGCTCATCCATATTGTGACTCTATTTTCTCTTCCTTCTTATCTTCAACCTTGGGACATTTACACGGCGCCGGGATAGCTACGTGAATATGCAGACACCCAGAAAGTAACAAAAGTAGAAAGCTTCTAATTAAAGATCCCATTGTTTGCCACACTCCAAACAAGTTCGAATGTCACTAAGTGGATGCTTGGTAAGCCAAGCTTCAAAGGTAGCACGGCCTTGAACGAAGGCTTCCAAAGCCCCTTTCCCCCTGACTAAATCAACTGATGTTGACGTATGGTAGCAATTGTACTGTTTCCACCATCGGGAGATTTTCTCTTTAAACTCAGATACGATTTTCATGGTCTTTTCGATTCATCTCACGCCTAGTCAACCATTCTTCAAGCTCGGACATTAGTACATAGAAGGCTAGAGGGGAAACCGCAATGGTCAAATGGAAAACGCTATCCCTCCGAGCAGAAGCAAACCACCACCAAGCGATCACTGTCAAGACCGCTGTTCCCAGGAACATGACGGATCTCACGAACAGGATCAGCCTCATACGAAGCTCTTATGCTTGAGATCGTCTGGCGCCGTTGGCAGTTCGTCTTGCTGCAGCGCCTTGTCTATGGAATTTATACGGTCTGTGAATTGGCAGAACGTACAGGTTCTAGCATCGAATCCACTGAACTTATCCTGCTTCTGTTGGGAATCCCAAAGGGACTTGAAGCCGCCATGTACTCGGAGATCCCCAATGTAGCCCTGTTGATTGTAACTGGTCACACAGCAACGATAGAGCTTTGAGTCTCCACCGATGTACGTAGTCATTTCCTGATACCAACACTTCTTGAAGTTGGGGCTCTTCGCTAAATCAGCTAGCTTTTCGTTGAAACGCCCATGAACTTTGAAGCCGTCCTTACCATCAAAATCAGCAATGGCTTGCTGCTCTAACGCCATAGCCTCATCACGGTGTGCTTGATGATAGAGATCTCCTTGAGGAGAGAAAAGGCCGCTAATCCGAACGTTGTCCACTCCTAAATTATAGGCGAGCTTGACGAAATCGTAGATCTCTTTGTAGTTCTGCTGGTGAACTACGAACCCAGCACCGATCGTGCAATCTGTACCCAACAAATCTCTCGTAATCACAGCATTTTCTAAGTTGTCACAGACTTTCTTGAAAACGTTCTTTTGTCCGAGCGTAGGACGAACGATTCCATATGTAGCTTCGGTGGCGGCGTCTATCGAGACGCGTAACCAAGTAGTTCGAACTGAACTCTTCGTGACTTTAGGTAGAAGAATGCCATTGGTTATCAATGCCGTATCAAGACCTAGATCCTGTGCATATCCGAGCAACATAGGAGCGTCTTTATGGACCAGCGGCTCGCCGCCGCCCGTAAATTCTACAGCCCTAGTTCCCATTTCTACACAGTCATTCAAGACTGACTTGACTAATTCTGTGTCGAGAAAACGGGACGGATTGTTATTGATGGTTCCATCTGTACGAACTTCACCGAATAGCTGATTCGAAGAGTATCCCTCCATACGATAAGCGCAGCCACAGCAATTTTGATTGCAGAGATCTGAAATGATCAGATGAAGATGGACAGGATATGGTTGCCGTCCCTCTTTCAGCTCCTTCAGTCTATCAGGCCATGCAAATGCTTTGTCCGGAGAGTACTCGCCCTTGCTCATTTACCGTCTCTCAATTCTTCAAAAGTCTTGGATAGAATTACAGGATCTTTGCTTGCCATCGCTTCAGACAACTTCACTCGGCGATCTTCCCTCAAGGTGCTATGGCTAAATTCCATAGTCTTGAAGACATGCCCGTCTTTTAGATCCCACCATGATTGGTCAATCGCACTGATAGGATAGCACGAGTTCTTGTCAAAATACTTCAAGTTCCCTGTCACATCGTCTCTATACCAATTGGTAGTTCCAAAGTCGCAATCGATATAGCCGTTCTTGGCTAAGAACGCATTGTGATCACAGACTGACCGAAAGACTTCATCTTCGCACTCAAATCGATTGAGCGGTATTGTAAAGATAGGATCTTCTAACCATCCTATCCAACAATTCTCTTCGTCCATGATCTTAGACGTAACATAATTGGAGCACGGAGACATTTGCGTTGCACGCATACTTTCTTCAAGGAAAGCACGATGTCCCTCAGTCATCACACCCACTTCACCTATCTTAGCGATCCCTCTCTCGCACCTAAAGACGGTCGTCTTGAAAACTGAATTCGTCGCGATAGGAACCAAGTCTCCAAGCATCGATTTGAGAAGTTCTTTGTTAATGCCCTGCTTCCGTGCCTTCGCGACTATAAAGTACCGATCAGGTGTGTAACTGACCGTTGGGACTATCTGTGTGACCGCAAAGTACTGATTGAGTTCATATAAGAATTTCCGTTCGGTGAAATCAGCATGAAGCGCTTTGGGTAGACACCTTGCTGCATCTGTGCATGAAATGTCCAAAGGCCCTTCTATGATCAGATCTGCACCGTCATCACACATCGCTGCGAGTTTAGGTATCCATGCCCATCCTGCGTCCCGATATAGATAGTGATGGGCATTGCCTATGAAGACTTTGTTGTATCCATAGTTGTTGTCTAGAGTAAGGTCCCTAAAAGATGAATGTGAGAAATGGCTAATGCGGCCTGTATCCCCTGCAAGTCTCTGACACAGATCAATATAAGCCTTATCCGTGTCTACCCCATTAACGAAAAACCCCGCTTTCATAGCTCGAAGAGAGAAATAGCCCTTGTTGCACCCGACATCAAGAAAAGTTTGGCCTGCATAATCGTACTTGAAGAAATCAGGCGCGATCTTATCGAGAATAGCAACACGCTCGGATAGCACTCCAGACGGTATGAGGCCGTCTATTTTGTAGGTATGCGTCGGTGGATACGCCAATGCGTCCAATTCTTCCTGTAAGCCCAAGATCTACCTCACCGTCTTGATATTTATGCGCTTTGGTAGGCAAGTCTAGTTTCGAAGCCGCCATTGGATCCTAGCTTTGAATAATAGAGATAGTGCACACCGTCATGAGTCATGACCATTGGATTGGCCCCATCCCAAAGCGGAGCATCATCAGTGACTGCCTGTCCCCATGTGCCATCCCAGGTTGATTGGAACAGTCGCCAGAAAACATCAGACGTGCGACCCTCAAAGAAGATATTCCATTCCTTACCATCATGAATGGTGCACGGATTTGCGGCGGCGACAGAATAAAGCGTCCCCTCCTTTGGAGGTACAAGCAACTGCTTTGATGTCAGGCCATTAGTGATCGGATTGAAGTACCACAGACCTGCCTTAGGCAACCCAGGCCACACCGCGGTGATCACTGTGCCAGTATCGACGTCGGATCGATAGAGCCTTGTGTGAGTAGGGATATCATCAGCCCTACCAGTCTCCTTGAATGGTCCAAAAGGACTATCTCCGACAGCACGGTAGAGCCTAAGATTCTGAAATGAATCTCCCTTGCAATAGATAGCCTGGAACTTATCGTTGACGTAGTAAACTGAGAAGTCCTCTAAGTACCCTTCCGGCATGACCGGATATGGATGGTGCTTCCAATTGCGGCTGATCACGTTTTGATCTCCCAAAGCTCAAAATTCTCGATGTGCATAACAGATCGTGCCCTTTCGAGATAAGTAGAAAAATCCTGACGATTCCACTTATTTTGATGCACAGTGAATCCGAAATGGCCTTCTACCTGACGAATATCGACTGTATCTCCTGGTGGAGTGTGCCAAGCAATGAAAAGAGTCTCATTGGTGACCCTAATAGTCTCGTTGATGATCGCCTTCACGATCTCGATCGAAGAGACATGCTCCAACACTGACTTGATGATAGAGCAATCGAAGTGACGGTTAGAAAATGGGATCTTCTTATCGGCTCTACCAAGCATGAAAAGATAGTTCGGGTGCATCTCCTGTGCAGCCTTGATCAGTGCTGGAGAAACATCCAGTCCACAATATTGCCAAGCTGCATATCGAGTCGCGTCAATCCCATTTCCACAGCCCACGTCAATAACTGACTTAGCTCCAATGCGATCCGCGATAATCTTCCTTACCTTCTGCTCCTCGGATCCCTTGCAATATACCTTCGCCTGATCATCCGTTAGCTCAAGAAATTCTCTCACAGTGATAACTCCTTTTCGTAAAAAGCCAACAATCGATTAGTCAGGGAACCACGAGAAAAATTATCTGCCCACCATTTAGCCGCGTAAATTTGCAATCTCCTAGTCAATTCCGGATTACTCTCTAACGTCCTCATAGCAACTACCAAGTCATCTTCAGTTTCGATGCCGTTCTTACACAGTTCCTGCCATGGAGGCAAAGAGCCACCAATGTCTAGGAATCGATCCAAGTAATTACGCTTCAGGCCTACCAAAGGTACCATTCCGAGTGCCGCATGCTCAAGCGTATTCGTTGAAAAAGCCCCTCGAAGATGATCGAAGCCAGCATTACACTTTGCCTTCAATGCGATCACTTCATCATGTGAGATCTTGTCTTTGACAACCGGTAGGCACCCAGCTTCAAAAGACAGCTTCATAAAAGTTTCAGTGTGACAAGCATCTCGATCTGATGGAGTATGCGCAATCGTCAACGGTTCATAGTCTCCTCTCAATGGTGCCATCGGCCAGTCATGTCCTGGATTGATCAATGGTGGTAAATAAGTAGCGTTCAGTTCGGTTGCGTAATCAAGCGTTGATGCTGCTAGGAAATGGTTATAGCGATTGTCCTTGTGAAGCTTTAAGTTCGCCCAAGTATTGACAGAGCCATGAATGAAATAAACTATGATCTTGGCTTCAATTGCTCGAAAGACCTTCAACCTATGAATGACCTCGCCAAGTTCCTTATCTAAGAAGGATTGATCTACCAAGCCGGTATGACTAGCCCAATCTCCCGATCCTTCCCCAATCCCAGGGTGAAATTGCACCACATCCGCCGTCTCTGCAAATTCGTGGAGAGATTTGAGATCTGCCTGCTGTCCAGTTACGTAATCAAAAGAGAGCTTGAAACGTCCATCAGGAAGCACAGCACTATCTGAGAGTTTCTCTAACAGCCAATCTGCACCCTCTTGCCGCGTTGTGTAGGCCCGGACTGAAGCCAACCTGAAATCATGTCCAGCATCTCGCATCATATTCCTGTGAGACAGGATCACAGACGCGGGATCGAAATAGGTCAGAGCTAAAATTTTCACTGGATGATTCCAAGCATCTCTTGAACGCGGCGCTTCATCCGTAAAGCCAGAACTAGATCTTGAGAATAGAGATCTACTCGTGCACGTGCCATCTCATACATTACTTCGTCGAGAACTTTTAACTGTGAACTCATCATGAGATAGGCTTTGATCGTTTCATTGATAATATTGATGTTGGCTTCCATCGCCGTCAAAACCGTTTCCCATGCGTGCCGATGTGCATCAGTCATAGCTTGTACATCTCCCGTATCTTGGTATCCTCAGCATTTCGAATCTTGAAAGCCTCTGAATCTGGATTAGCAGCGATTTGTGCCGTTAAATTCTTGCCCTCTCTTCGAGTACCCAATATTTCATTGGTCTGATACCAGAAATACGCACGCCCAATACGGCACCATAGTTCCCAGTCCTGACCAAACTTAAATTTGGTATCGAACAGTCCAACCCTATCGAAAACGTTCTTATGGATCATGACGGTAGATCCATTGATTGGGCACCCGTAAGACAACAGTTCGTTTTGCTCTTGCTGTGTTTTCCAAGAGGGCAAGAGGGCATACCGTGAGAATCGGCCCGCTACGTCATCAATGATCCCATACCCGTGGTATCCAGCCTTCGCTTGTGCGGTCTTCAAGGCCTTCAGCTGTGTCTCGACCTTATCCTGAGTGAACAAGTCATCCGAACTGAGCCAACAGAACCAATCCGTTGACATGGTGGCAATTCCAGTGTTCAACGCTCCCGAAATTCCCTTATTGGCTTGCTTGATCAACTTAACTTCGGAGGGAAGAACGACTTTAGGAACATCACCCGAAGACGCCCAATCTGGTTTGATCAAATCATAATCCGTAGTTCCATCATCCACTACGATCACTTCCACTGGAACAGTCTGATTCAGGGCAGACCTGACGGCTGCCATAAGATACTTAGGATTTTGGTTATACGTAGGGATAATCACCGACGCGATTGGCTTGCCATGGCCTGCCTCCTTCATCGGTGGAAGCCATGCGTGCCACTTATGGGGCCGCAGTTTGCTAGATGTATCTCGATTGATTACCACTTCGGCGACATGGCCGATATCCAAACCTGTATCCACGAAGATCTTATAGCCACATGACTTTGTCTTGCGGCAGAATGCAAAATCTTCCGATTCAGTATTCTCTGGTTTCCACCATGTAAGAGGACCAAACTTGGTCGTAATGTCATCTAAGACCTTACGCTTCATCAGGAGAAAAGCGCCGCCCGTAGCATCAACTTCAAAGAGAGTGTTGGGCGTGTAGTCATAGCAAAATCCATAGGTCTCCGGAGGGTACCCCCATTCGTCAGGAATCAGCCTAGCCAGGATTGGATTGTATGGAGATCGACGGTTGTGGCAAAGACCACCGACAACATCCTTATCATAATCCAGAAGACGCTTCAGCGCATCTTGTGGAAAGACCATGTCATCATCGATCCAAAGCAAATGCGTAATGTCTGGATATTGAAGCGCGTCTGCCGTCATGATTCGACGTGCATCTTGAATCAAGAATCCTTGAGAATGGATCAAGTGCGTGAGCCCAGGAATTGACTTTCCAGGCTTCAACAGTCCATTGAAGCTTTGCCAAAATTGATAAGTCGGTCCCTTATACATCGGGATGCAAATCGCGACCACTGGATCAGGCATTAGGAACGGCCCCCATACGCAACATGTCCCGTATCTGGTTAACTACCTTCTGGGCGAAATCTTCGTCATGGTTCATGATGGAACCAAGATTTGTCAGAATGCTACCAGCTACTTCCTCAGCCACTTCCGGTTTAGCCCCAATGATAGATAGTCCAGCCGCAGTGTATATCAAAGCTTCCTGAAGTCTCTTAATATCAGACGTCATGCCATAACCCATCCAAGAACGGCCCCAGAAGCAAGCTCCAATCGTCGCACGTCAGCAACTTCCATCCAGCGACAATCAAAGCCATTCTCAGCGGCATACTTGGTCACTGCTTCTCGTGCCAATGCTTCGGTTTCAGCAACGGCAACAGTCATACATCCAGAAAAGGCGATCCCAGAATCTGACTTCAGCGGCACATACTTGTTGTGGGGAATAATGAACTTCCAAACGAACAACTTTTCCATTATCGGATCTCCGTCTTTCCTACCTCTGCTCGAACTGCCTTATCCAAAACCATGCGTAACTTAGTCTGCCAAGCTACTGCTTCATCAGCCGCCATTTGTTTCAGATCTCTAATATTCTCTTCAAAGAGACGAGTATTAACAGCAACAAGCTTCCGTCGTCTTTTCACTTTGTTCCTCGAGAAGTTTCTTTCTCTTTAAGAAATTTCCGGATCTCTTTGGAAACTTGCTTGGGGGTGGCCCTATCAGGTAATCGTCCCAAACCTATAGTAAAAACCTCAGGTGTAAAAAGACGTTCAGCCTCATGGTCCAGGATCCCAAAAAAATCGGCAGCGACGCAAATTGGATCATTTCCGCGTCCTTCATATGTAGGATACACGCCGTTCGCATAATTGAAACCCCTTCGCAGACCTGCTTTTCTAAAAGAGGGAATCGTAGTTGCCCATCCAAGTGCACAGGCCTTCGTACCACAATCCTTTACGCGCCAATCATCTGAAAACCAAGTAGAGAAATCAAACTTCCACCTAGGCAGTTCGTCCAAAAAGTCTGCCAGTTTAGTCAAACGCCGCTTTGTAGTCGCAAAATTCATAGATTTATCCTACTCGTCCTAACTCCAATTGTTCCCAGTTACATACAGTAGATGATCTCTTCGTCTTCTTAGGGGCCCCTTGACGTGACTTCAATACTTTCGTGTACCGCCGTGATCCACCATGTTTTCGATTGCATGGCCCACAAGCCAATACAGCATCACCTAGAACTACTTCCACCAAATACTTATGCCATCTCTGGATTTGACTGAAGTCTCTGATGCTCCAATCACGGCCGTTCAAGTGCTCTACTTGCATCGTTTTTAGGCTGAGAAACTTTTCACAGTGCCAACAGGTTCTAACGAGAGATCCAGAAGTCTGTTTAGTCGCCTCCCAAACAGCCAGTTTTAAATTAGTTAACGTTTCGCTCATCTGGCTTTTCCATAGCTAGGAGTTCTTGCGCCCGTGTCGCCCATTTCTTCGCATGAGTGATCCCATATTGGGTCAAGTTCATGCCTTCCATGAACAAATCAGAGATCGCCTGATCCCATTGCTTAGCCTCTTCAGCGGCTTCAAAAAGATCCTTCACACGGGCTTCAGCGTCTTTAACTTTCTGATCTAGAGCCTCTACGTTCTGTACCAGAAGATTCCGAAATTCGTCACGAGTCATTAATAAGTCTCGTATACAGCGCGGAAAGCGGCAGATTCCCACTCTGACTTATAGTTCTGCTTTGACTTCGTCTCAATCTTGATTGCCTTATCATCGAATCGAAGTTCCCCCAAACTTGACCTGAAGTAATCCATTACGAGACCCTTCAAAGTCGCTTCATCCAATTCAAGCCTGATCTTCAAAATCACACCCCTAAAAAAGAGCAACGAACAGCAACGGCGAGCAACAATAAGCAAGTTGATTTATCTTTGCAAGTAGATCACTATCCTACCCACTTAGGCACGGCGGCGCCTTTTATAGGAGATGTGAAAATGGCTCTTCGATTCAGCTCAAAGAATGCAGCAGTGGCTGTTGCTGGTACAGTGTTTACTCACTCCATCACTGTGGCGGCTGTTGCCACTGCCCCTGATGAGTGGGCGTTTAACCACCGCGGTGCCCCTCCGGCCGGTAACGTCTGCACCCTGTATCTGGTTGCGGCTCCTGGAACTACCTCTATGACCGTGGCGTCGTCTTCCGGTGCGACGACTGCCGACATTTTCTGTTCACTGCAACATACGATCATCAACTAAGAATGCAGTTCAAGAGCCTCTGATCAATCTTCGGTCAGGGGCTCTTTCATATCTTTGACCATGTTAAAGACATATGTAGAAAAGCTAGGAAAACGCGTAGATGAATTGTAAGTTGCAATGTAAGCGGCGTTGGCACCGATCATAAAGTCATCAGTTAACAAAGATTTCTGATAGTCTGAAAGACTTGAAGCCTTTGGGGTCCAGGTGATATCAAACGCATATCTA
>Ga0137427_10000508_pt1 | contig 19970 bp, 18 predicted proteins | sample EasRivERMZT700_2_FD_102309 | JGI IMG/M metagenome (GOLD analysis project Ga0137427, IMG submission 102309) | Soil microbial communities from meander-bound floodplain in the East River, Colorado, USA - East River MetaG ERMZT700_2 | ecosystem: Environmental > Terrestrial > Soil > Floodplain ...
ACGTACGTTCGTATCGGCCATTCTCGATCGTACAGGTTGAACTGCGGATCGACGGCGATCAAATCCATGTTCGCTTCGAAGTAGGCGTCCAGAGTGCCGACGTCCCTCCAGTACTTGGCTTCCTTTTGGTTGCGGTCCTTGAAACTAAATGCAAAAACCCGATTACTGCCGATCAGGTTCGGGATGATATTGCGACCAAAATCGTGACTCGTATTAGCCTCGGCGTCTTCAAGGAGAGCCCGAATCAATACGGAAGTCTTGAAGACGTAGATGCCCATCGATGCCAACACCATATTGGGATTGTCCGGCATTGGCTTCGGATCTTTCGGCTTCTCCTCGAAACCGACAATGCGCTGGTTATGGTCCACCTCCAAGACACCAAGATGCGTGGCTGATTCGCGGGGAAACTCCGTGGTGGAGACAGTAACGTCCGCGCCTGAAGCGACGTGAAATTCCAGCAATTCGCTATAGTCCATCTTGTAGATGTGATCGCCGCACAGTATCAGGACGTGCTCCGGGCTCTCGCGTTCGATCGTGTATATGTTTTGGTATACCGCATCGGCCGTGCCCTGGTACCACTTTTCCGACGCTCGAAACTGCGGGGGAATCGTAAAGATGAACTCACCCCGATCGTATGGAAAGATATTCCAACCAAGTCGAATATGACGATCCAACGAGTCGGATTTGTACTGCGTCAGAATGCAGATACGTCTCAAGTAGGAATTCAGGCAGTTCGATAATGCAAAATCGATGATCCGATAGATACCACCGAAAGGAACCGCAGGTTTCGCCCGATGCTTTGTCAAAGGGTACAGGCGTTCACCTTGTCCGCCCGCAAGGATCACCGCCAGAGTATCGTGAATGATCGCGCTCGTACGTGGTTTAACTTTCATCAATGTTCCGCAACATGCACTCGTGAGTTACTGGAAATTCTTAACGTGATGGTATAATCCCGCACTTTTCTGGGGCTATATAAGTTTGCTGAAGAAACTTTTCATTACTGTTGACGAAGCTGCACAAACAATCACATCGGAAGCCTCTGCAATTTCGGCCCTTTGGACGCTGCTGTTCGTAATCGATACGACGATGTTCGTTGATGCGCCCGCAGAAACGGCGCAGTTTCTCATTTCTCAAGGACTAGCGCTCGCGTCGCTTGCTTCGTTGTGCAAGACATCTGAGTTTTCAGTCGAAGCCGCAACTGAATCTGATGCGGGAAAAGATCCCAATAAGGTGCACCTCGCATCGGCAATTTTTACCGGTTCAATATGGACTCGCGAGGAACTTCGTTTGACGAAACGCGTTGCTGTCGCCCTGAATGTCAATCGCAGCTTAGAGCGTCTGGTGAAACTCAGCGGACTTCGCGAAGAATCCAGATTGCATTCTGTCCGACGTGGCCGAATTATCTCTGGGATTATTCTTGGCGGGTGGATTCAATCTCGGTACTCTGCTGACCTTAAGAATCGAGGTTCCTTAACTTTGGCACAAACCTTGCTCAGGATGTTTCTTACTTGCGAACATGCGCCTATCACCGGCATGAGACGCGGGCTCTGTTTTTTCCCTGGGTTAGTCGTTTTGGGTCCGCCAATCCATGGGAAATCGTTACTTTCGTATACTTTGCGTGGAACCGGCCACTGTTGACCTAAATGGTGGTCGTAACAAGACATACAGCATTTAGTATTTTTCCAACGTTGGCCGTCAAACACTGTTAGTCAGCGCCGGGCGGTTGACTCATAAGCCCCGGGGCATATCATATCGGTTTTCCGTGAAACTCCAAGACACGAGGGTTCTTGAGGAGTACAGAGAGAGGATACAAATGGACGAGAAGAAAGTTCAAAAATTCAGGCAGAGGCTGCTCGAGGAGTATCAGAAGCTGATCCGCTCCATAAACCGGAACCGGCTGGCTGAAGAAGAAATCCAGTTAGAGAACACTGAGGACGAAGGCGATCTCGCGACCATCAGCCACAACAAAGAACTTTTGTATAACCTGCATGAGAGCGATTTTCAACGTCTAAAGTCTATTCAGGAAGCGCTGAAACGAATGGATCGAGGGGAGTACGGCGAATGTCTGCGTTGTGGCGAAGACATTAACGAGAAGCGCTTGATGGCGGTGCCTTGGGCGACGCTTTGCATTAACTGTCAGGAAGAAGCCGAGAAGGAAGGTTCCGGGTCCCGCCCGGTCCTGGCTGGTATGTTGAAGAACGACGACGAGGACGAAGAGTCTTAATAATCTCGGATTTTGGAGTGCGGATTTCGGATTTGGAAGAATCCGAAATCCGACTCTGTCCGTCAAATTCCCGCCACCTTCTGGATTACCAAGAACAGCCCCATTCCCGCGAACACCACGAACGCCATCTTCACCCCTGGGTCCCGGTTTACTTCGGGCATCAGATCGGTGGCCGACACATATAAAAGTGAGCCCGCTGAGACAGGAAACGCATATTTGAATAAGCCAGGTGTGAGATGCACCACAAAGACGCCCGCCAGTGTCGATACACCGAGCGCGGCCGCCGCCGTCACGGCTCGGTTTTTCGAGTAACCAGCGGTCAGCAGAATCGAAGCAATCGTGAACCCGTCAGGAATCTTGTGCAGAAACACTGCCAGGAACACGATGATGCCCACACTTTCCGAGACCTCAAAGCCCGAGCCGATCGCGACTCCATCGAAGAACGTGTGCACCAACATACCGATGAACGCCGATATGCCGACCGCCGGATCCGTCAATTCATCGTGATGCGTTTCTTCGCCGAAATGAAGGTGAGAAGCAAACGTGTGCTCAAACATGTGGACGATGAGATAACCGACAAGCATCAAGGCCGGCGCCGATTCCGACCGTTCCAGGCTCTTTGGAAGCATCTCCAGAAAAACCGCTCCCAACATGAAGCCCGCTCCCAGCGCAATAAAGTATCGCAGCGAACGTCTCGCCCATTCATGTGTTGTTACGATCACGCCGCCCAGAACGTTGGCGAATGCCGCAGCGAGCGCGAAGAGAACGGACTGGAGGAGAGGGTTCACGATGGGGATTGCGAATTGCGAATTGCGAATTGCGAATTGAGGGACCGCTTTGCGGTTCGTCCGATACGCGTGAAGATGGCGAGCAATTCGCCGGCTTCTTTCAGTAGAGCTCGAACTTCGTTCGGATCTCCGAGGCTACATTCATGGACAAGTTCCAGCCAGTATTGGCTTTCCGCCGCTTCTTTCTCGATAATCGCGATTTTGTGGATAAAATCTCGCTTGGATTCTGCTCTATTAGCTTCCCGGTAATTCGCGCCGATCGATGTTGCACATCTAATCAACTGAGCCGATAGGATTCTACTAACGCCATGCGTGGCTATGGGTTCGATGAACTGAATTGCGGATATTGCGAATTTTTTCGTGCGGGTTTCGAGTTCGCGCGGCGTCATGCTTCCTCCAATTCGCAATTCGCAATTCGCAATTCGCAATCCCCCATCATCCACTATGCCGTATCGTCATAATGTCTCCGTCTTTCACGATGTATTCTTTTCCTTCGAGACGAAGAAGGCCTTTTTCCTTTAGCGCCTGCAGGCTCCCGTGAACCGTGAAATCGTCGTAGCCACAGACTTCCGCGCGAATGAAATGATTCTGTAGATCCGTGTGAATGACGCCGGCGGCATTCTGCGCGTTAGTTCCGCGGACAATCGTCCATGCGCGGCACTCCTCCTCTCCGACGGTAAAAAATGAAATCAAACCGAGCAGGCGATACGTGGTTCGAATCAGTCGTTCCGCGCCGGACTCAGTGAGGCCGTAATCGCTGAGGAAGCTCTGCATCTCTTCTCGTGGCAACTCCGCCATCTCGGCTTCAAGTTTTCCGCAGATCAGCGCAAGTTCGGTGTTCGGTCTCAACTGCGAGCCTTCAGCGCGATGTCGTAACCTCTCAAGCTGATCTTCGCCAATGTTTTCGACGTAGATCATTGGTTTCTCGGAAAGAAAAGCAAAACCTTTCACGAGCTTTTTTTCTTCGTCGTTCATTTCCATCTCACGCAATGGCTTCTCCGCTTCAAGCCACGCCTTTGCGCGTTGCAGAAAGACGAGCTCTTTTTCGAGGGCAGGATTCTTGATTTTCTTCAGGTCCTTTTCCAGCCGTTCCATACGCTTTTCGATCGAAGCGATATCGGCAAGCAACAACTCGAAATCAAGATTGCGACGGTCGCGTTCAGGATCGATGCCGCCTTCGGAATGGGGAACAGCATCATCATGAAATGAGCGAATCACATGGAGCAGTGCGTCGACGGTTCGCACGGGAGCCAAAGCCATATCCTGCCCTTTTCCGCGAACAAGGCCCTGGACGTCGACGAATTCAACGGTCGCATATGTTGTTTTTTCAGGATTGAACTTCGACGATAGAAAATCCAAGCGTTCGTCCGGAACCTTGACGATGCCGACATTCGGCTCCAACCGGCGGCTCCCCACGGTCACGGCCGCCTTACCCTGGTTCAGGACATTGAATATGGTTGTCTTTCCCACGGCCGGCAAACCGATGATTCCAGCCTTCATAGATAAGTAAAGGTAGCACAGACCTCCCTTAAAACTTTCTGTTGACACGGTTTAGCCACGGCAGTAGTCTGATGTGGCCAAAAGTGGCCCAAAGTAGTGACATTTGTCTCCATGGGGAACAAGGTAGAGCATGCGTGGCAACCAGATCGCGACCATTGATGAAAAAGGACGTTTAAAGGTCCCGTCAGTGTTCCGCCAGGAGATCGAAGACGCCCACAACAGCGCCGAGTTTTATGTAACCAGCCTTTCTGGAGATTCCGTCCTGATTTATCCCCTCTCTGTTTGGCAAGAAATCGAAGATCGTCTCACCAAACTTCCTGCTCTAAACCCTACGAAGAAGAAGTTTCTTGATCGTACGAACTATTACGGTCAGTTAACCTCCATCGATAAATCAGGACGGATACTAATCCCACCAATCTTGCGCGACTCCGCAAAGATGTCGGGCGAAGTCGTGGTGCTGGGGCAACTGAACTATTTGGATGTCTGGAATCATGAACGGTTCCTCTCGAAGCTGAAGGACGAGGAGTTCACGCAAGAGGATCACCAAACGCTGGCCGAGTTGGGAATTTAGAGATGCATGCAGGCTCACATACCCGTTCTACTCGACGAAGTGCTGCAGTTCCTCCATCCGCAAGCGGGCGGCAAATTCATCGATGCGACGCTCGGTGCGGGCGGACACACGCGAGCGATGCTCGATCGCAGCTCGCCGGACGGCCGTGTGCTGGCAATCGACCACGACGAAGTCGCGATCGCGGAAACCGTGCGCAACTTGCAGTCATTTGGATCTCGTCTGGAAATCGTCAAAGCGAATTTTCGATCGATTGCCTCGATAGCAGAACAGCGTGGGTTTACGGATGCCGACGGCGTGCTGGCCGATGTGGGATTGTCGTCGATGATGGTGGACGATGCATCGCGCGGGTTCTCATTCAAGCGCGAGGGTCCTCTGGATATGCGAATGGATAGGGAGCAGGAAATGACGGCGGCCGACGTGGTGAACACTTTCGCAGAAAAAGAAATCGCCGACATTCTCTTCAACTTTGGTGAAGAGCGCCGCTCCCGCGCAATTGCCCGCTCGATAGTGCGGTCGAGGCCACTCAAGCTGACATCGGACCTGGTCCGGGCGGTCGGTGCCGTAATGGGCACGCCACGATACGGCCACATCCATCCGTCGACGCGAACGTTTCAGGCGTTGCGCATCTTCGTCAACGACGAACTAAGCAGTCTGGAATCGTTTATCGATGCGTCGATGTCTGTTGTTCGGCCCGGTGGACGAGTTGTCATTATTACCTTCCATTCGCTGGAAGATCGGATCGTGAAGACGAAGTTTCGAACTCCTGTCATTGCAGGAAAGGCACTGACGAAGAAGGTTGTCACTGCGTCGGAAGAGGAACTCCGCCGCAATCCGCGTGCGCGAAGCGCGAAGCTGCGTGCCTGGGAGAGAGCGTAATGGCGATTGAAATCCATCTCGAGAAGCGTATCAACAACCTGAATGTAGTCCTTGAGCATGACACTCGTCATCGACGTGAATACATCGGTGTGACTTGTCTGTTCGGCGCCTTTCTCCTGTGTCTTCTCTTTTACGGATGGCAACACTATCAATGGATACAGAACGGATATCGGATAGAGGCCGCGCAAAAGAAAAAGGAGCAATTGCTCGAAGTCGGCCGTCAGCTTCGTCTGGAGCGCTCTTCGCTCAGAGATTTTGAACGGATTGACAAGCTTGCCCGACAACAACTCGGAATGGTAATGCCGGCACGCGGACAGCTGGTCATCATGAGCGCGGACGCTCCATTGACCATTCCCCGAGCTCAGCCTCAACCACAGCAGGAACAATTGGCAGCGAAGAGGTAGCGCGCCATGAAGAATCAAAAGCCTCTCAGCAGGCGGGTGTACTTCTTGATATCCGTTATGGGGATTTGGGGAACGGTTATCGCGGCCCGCCTGTATTTTCTTCACGTGGTCGAATCGGCGACCTGGACAGAGCGAGCGGTTCGTCAGCAGCGGAAATCCATTGAAATCAGTCCACGCCGTGGAGTCATCTACGATCGAAACAACAATGAGTTGGCGATCAGTATCAAGGTCGATTCCGTTTTCGCCGTGCCTGATGAAATCAAGGACCCGGTTCGCACAGCCCGGACGCTGTCTTCATTGACCGGAATGTCCAGGGCGGAGCTCGTGGAGCGGCTGGACACGGACAAGTCGTTTGTATGGATCAAGCGGAAGATATCTCCAGCTGAAGCCAACGCCATTCAAAAAGCAAAGCTCACTGGTGTTTATTTCCAAAAGGAAGACCAGCGATTTTATCCGAAGAGGGAGCTGGCGGCGCACGTCCTCGGCTACGTCAACATAGACGAAGAAGGCATGGGCGGGCTCGAGTTCAAGTACAACGACAGCGTGCGCGGCGAGCCGGGTCGCGTTGTCGTCATGACCGACGCTCGCAGGCGCGATTACTACAGCATCGAGCAGGCGCCTGCCCCCGGAGCCAACCTTGTAACGACGATCGACCAGAACATCCAATACATTGTCGAAAAAGAATTAAAGCAAGCCCAGGAACAGACGCAGGCCACCGGAATCTCTATCGTGGCAATGGATCCGCGGACCGGCGAGATACTGGCAATGGCAAACTATCCGCAGTTCAACCCGAACGAATACCGTCGGTATTCGCCGGGGACCTGGACGAATCGATCGGTCAGTCACACCTATGAACCGGGTTCGACCTTTAAGATCGTCACGATTGGCGCGGCCCTCGAGGAGAAGCTGACGACGCCGGGCGAGACAATCGATTGCCAGATGGGCTCGATCGTTCTTTACGGTCACCGAATTCGTGATCACTTGCCTTTCGGTCTGTTGACTGTTCAAGAGGTGATGAAGAATTCTTCTGACGTCGGCGCCATCAAGCTAGGCATGAGGCTCGGAGACCAGCGGTTCGCCAGCTACATCTCGCGTTTGGGTTTTGGCCGTCTAACCAGTGTGGATCTGCCCGGCGAAGAGCGAGGGTTGACAAAACCGGCCAATCGTTGGTCGAGAGTCTCCGTCGGCGCTATTTCTATGGGACAGGAGATCGGTGTCACGCCATTGCAGATTGTCAGTATGGTGTCCGCCGTCGCTAATGGCGGAATCCTTTATCGTCCGTTCGTCGTCAAACAAGTGAAGTATCCGGAAAGCGGAATTGTCGAAACGGATGTCCACGGCGAACGCGTCTTGTCGACGGAAACGACCAGCGAACTCCGGGAAATGCTTGAGATCGTTGTAACCGAAGGGACCGCGAAGTCCGGGCGGCTCGAAGGGTACACGGCCGCCGGTAAGACGGGTACTGCACAGAAAATTGATGAAACGGGCCGTTACTCGAAATCAAAGTACGTCGCATCTTTTGCCGGATTTGCCCCAGCGACGAATCCAGTGCTCTCACTGATCGTCGTGATCGATGAGCCTCGTGGCCGGTATCATGGTGGAGAAGTTGCAGCGCCTGTCTTCAAGCGTATAGCTGAACAGGCATTGCACTACATGTCCGTTCCAGCGGACGTCCCGCTCAATCCTCCTCAATTCGTCGCTCGAGAGGAAAAGCGGAAGCGCGAACCGTCCCGGCCAACCGTGCCGGCAATGCCTGGGGCGGGCGCCTCATCAGGGTCGAACACATGGAAGGTACTCGATGCAGCGTTTAAGGCACCGAACTCCGGCGCGGGATCTTATGAGCTTGGCGAAATCAGCGTTCCCGAGTTCTATGGAAAGTCGCTGAGGCAGGTTACTGAGCAATGTCTGAGGCTCGGATTGCGTTGCCGCTCGGTTGGTTCGGGTGCCGCCGCTGAGCAGTTTCCGCCAGCCGGTGCGAATGTCCGGGCTGGGTCGCGTGTTCAGGTCAGGTTTACGACCAAACGGTAGATAAATTGCGAATTTGGAACTGCGAAACTCGAGTGGAGTGCCAGCAATTCGCAATTTGAAAGTTCGCCATGCTATTGCGGTCGCTATTGATAGGGGCCGGTGTCCGATCGACGACTGGGAACCTAAACCTCGAGATCCTCGGGATCGCTTACGATTCGAGACAGGTTTCGGATGGTTTCGTGTTTGTCGCGATCCGCGGTGGCCGAACTGACGGGAATCGATTCGTGCCACAGGCGTTGTCCGGGGGCGCGATAGCAGTAATTTCTTCGATGTCGTCGCATTTAGCGTCCGAAACAGCATCGACGTGGGTAGAAGTCGAGGATGACCGGAACGCGTTGGCAGCCGTGGCCGCCAACTTTTACGGATATCCGACTCGCGCTTTGCATCTGATCGGCGTCACTGGGACGAACGGTAAGACGACAACGACTTATCTGATCGAATCGATTTTGAGGGCGGCTGGCCACCCCGCCGCCGCATTCGGAACGATCGAATATCGGGGGCCCGGCTTCGTTTTCGAAGCCGAACGCACGACACCGGAAGCGCCGGATCTTGAACGGCTGTTCCGGAGGGTAGTCGAGGCGGGGTGGAAATATTCCGTGATGGAGGTTTCATCGCACGCAATTGATTTGAAACGAGTGGCTGGGCTTCACTTTGACGTGGCCGTTTTCACCAATCTCAGCCGCGATCACCTGGACTTTCACGGCGATATGAGGTCCTACTTCCTGGCCAAGAAGAAGTTGTTTACAGGAATGAACGAAGGCGTTCCGCGAGTCATGGTTCTGAATCAGGATGATGAAACCTATGCCGAGCTTCGCTCCATTGCCCCTGCCCAGGTTGTTTCCTATGGAATGCGAAGTGCAGCCGATATCTGTCCAGTGAACCATCACTTTGGATGGGAAGGATCGGAGGCAGTTTTCAAAACGCCGGTGGGCACGATTGAGCTGCGCTCGCGGCTGATGGGAACGCCTAACCTTTATAATATGGGTGCTGCAATCGGAGTTGCCGTAGGGCTCGGCATCTCGTCGGATGCCATCCGCCAGGGAATTGAATCTTTACCCAGCGTGCCTGGCCGCTTCGAACTTGTTCACGCCGGGCAGACCTTCCGAGTCATCGTCGATTACGCCCACACCAACGACGCACTTGAAAAAGTCCTCAATTCCGCTCGCGAAATAACCTTGGGCCGGCTGATTGTGGTTTTTGGATGCGGCGGAGATCGCGATCGCAGCAAACGCCCGTTGATGGGCGAGGCGGCGGGCCGCGGCGCCGATTACGTCCTAGTGACATCGGACAATCCACGCTCAGAAGATCCGCAAGCCATCATCGACGAGATCGTTGGAGGATTAGGGCGGGTTGGAACTCCTTTTCTGATCGTGGCAGATCGACGAGAAGCCATTCGGGAGGCGTTGGCCGCCGCGAAGCCTGCGGATACTGTGCTGATCGCGGGTAAGGGACACGAAGCGTACCAGATCATCGGTGACAAGACGTTTCCATTTGATGACAAGACTGTAGCTTTTGAGCTGCTGCATGAACTTAACGCTGGAAGAAATCACTAACGCAGTGAACGGGAAACTTGCTGGAGCCGGAGCCACAAAGGTTCGGGGCTACTCGATCGATTCGAGAACCATCAATCCTGGAGAACTCTTCATTGCGATCAAAGGACCCAAGTTCGACGGACACGCATTTGTCTCCCAGGTTCTGGAAAAGAAAGCGGTCGGCGTCGTGGTTGAAGAAAGCTTCCGTGAGCAGCCATCGGTGTCCGGCGGGCTGATTCGTGTGAAGTCCACAGTCGGCGCACTGCAGATGCTCGCTCGCGACGTTCGCAGGCGTTGGGGAATGCCGGTCATCGGTGTCACCGGAAGCGCCGGCAAGACGACAACGAAGGAAATGATCGCTGCCGTCTTGAGCAAGAAGTACACCGTACTTCGTTCGGTTGGCAATTTGAACAACGAGTATGGACTGCCTCTCTGCCTGCTGCGTCTGGAGAATTATCAAAAAATTGGCGTCCTGGAAATGGGTATGTCTGCAGCGGGCGAAATCAAGAAACTGGCGGAGATTGCGGAACCCAACCAGGGGGTTGTGACCAACGTCAATCCCGTCCATCTCGAGTTCTTCAAGTCCGTGGATGAGATTGCCGATGCTAAAGCCGAACTGATCCACGGCTTGCATGAGCCACGCATCGCGTACCTCAACAACGACGATCCGAGAGTTCGCGCCATGTCGCGGAATTTCACGGGCAAGATCATCACTTACGGCGTGAAGTCGGTGGCCGCGTTCCGGGTTCAACAAATCCAGGACCTGGGAATCGGAGGGACCGCTTTCACGGTCCACCACAACAGGCGCGATGTGAACTTCGTTTTGCCGCTGCTTGGCTTGCACAACGTGGTGAATGCGCTCGCGGCGATCGCCGTAGGGATTACGAACGAGGTGTCATGGGAGCAGGCAAGGGAAGCTATCGCCGAAATGAAGCCGGAAAGAATGCGCGGCGTCGTTGTGAAATTCCGCGAGGGATTTGCGGTCATCGACGACTCGTATAACTCGAATCCGAAAGCGTTGACGGAAATGCTTCGATTCATGGGAAAGCTGCAGGGATATCAGCGCAAGATCGTTGTCGCAGGCGAAATGTTGGAACTCGGGCATGAAGGGCCAGGCTTACACCGTGCTTGCGGCAAAGAGGCAGCGAAAGCGGGGGCTGCAATCATTGTTGGCGTGCAGGGACTGGCAAAGGAAATTGTCGAAGGTGCGCGGGAAGCAGGCGTTGAATCATCGCGGTTGAAGTTCGTGCGAGACGCCGTTGAAGCCGGAGATCTCATGGCTCGAACTGTACGTAAGGGCGACGTTGTCCTGTTAAAGGGGTCGAGAGGTGTGAAACTGGAGCAAGTATTGAACACGTTGCGGGCCGCCTTTTCGAGTATGGAGCCGTAATGCTTTACCACATCCTTTACGAATTCCTTTCTCCGTTGAATCCGTACTGGTCGGTATTGCGCGTCCTCAACGTATTTCAATACATCACGTTTCGAACGGCATGTGCGAGTCTGACCGCTTTGGTCGTGAGTCTCGCCTTGGGGCCGTGGTTGATCAACAAACTAAGAGACTTTCAGATCGGGCAGCACATTCGAGAGGAAGGGCCGCAGTCGCACAAAGCAAAAGCCGGAACACCGACGATGGGAGGCATACTCATCGTCGTCTCGATCGTCATGCCCACGCTGATGTGGGCGGATCTTCGTAACCCTTTCGTATGGATCGCGGTTCTTTCGACTCTCGCATTCGGCGCCGTAGGCTTTGTCGATGACTACTTCAAAGTGGCAAAGAAACGGAATCTGGGCCTGACGGCTCGTGAAAAAATCGCGTTTCAGATTCTTATCAGCGTCGCATTGGGAATTGCGCTGTTGTACCTGATGAATCAGGGTCTGTACTCGACGAAGTTGACCGTGCCCTTCTTCAAGACTTTCACGCCGGACCTGCTGATCGATCGCATGCTGCCTACGCCCTTTTTCATAATTGCCTATCTTCCGTTTCTGTTCTTCATCGGTGTTGTCATTGTCGGCTGTTCAAACGCGGTCAATCTGACGGATGGCCTTGATGGACTTGCAATCGGTTGCGTTCTCATCGCATCGGCGGCTCTGACGGCGCTGACCTATGTGACCGGCCATCGAATCCTGTCCGATTATCTGGACGTTCAGTACATCCAGCGTGCCGGAGAGGTCACGATTTTCTGTGGCTCCATGGTCGGCGCAAGCCTTGGTTTTCTCTGGTACAACGCTCACCCGGCCGAGGTTTTTATGGGTGATGTCGGATCGCTTGCACTGGGTGGCGCGATCGGCATGGTGGCTATTGTGATCAAGCAGGAATTGCTGTTGGTTTTCATCGGTGGTGTTTTTGTCGTTGAAGCGATGTCCGTGATGATGCAGGTGGTTTCGTTCAAGACTCGCGGCAAAAGGATCTTTCTCATGTCGCCGCTGCACCATCATTTCGAACTCAAAGGCTGGAAGGAATCGAAGATCATCATCCGTTTTTGGATCGCCGCGTTGATCTTCGCTCTGTTCAGCCTATCGACTTTGAAGTTGAGGTAATGGTTCTCATTGTAGGAATGGCAAGAAGTGGAATTGCATCCGCCCGGCTTCTTCACAGTCGAGGACACTCGGTTTTTGTGAGCGATTCGGGACAGCCCGGCGCTGCGGAAGAACTGGATGCAGTGGGCATTCCATACGAAGTCGGGCATCACACACGCTCCATGTTTCTCGATGCTGATGAGATTGTTGTGAGCCCGGGAGTGCCGTTGGATATCGAGCCGCTAGCCGCCGCGCGCGCTTCCGGTGTGCCCATCATCAGCGAAGTCGAATTGGCTTTTCGTTATCTGGAAGGAGAAGTCGTCGCGATAACGGGATCGAACGGCAAGACAACCACGACAACATTGATTGGAGAGATCCTCAAGGCTGCGGGTCGACAGGTTCAGGTAGGCGGCAACATCGGCGTGGCGATGTCGGGTTTGGTTGCCGGATCGACACCGGAGACCATCAATGTGATCGAGGTTAGCAGTTTTCAACTCGATGGAATTCGTACGTTTCGTCCGGATGTCAGCGTTCTTTTGAACATTACACCCGATCATCTTGATCGATATGCAAACTTCCAGGCCTACCGCGCCTCGAAATTTCGCATCTTTGAAAATCAACTGAGCGACGACGTCGCCGTGCTTAACCAGGATGACGTTCAGGTCTATCCGCCGCCCGTACCATTGAAGTCTTCGCCGCGCTTCTTCAGTCAGCGATCATCCGTCACACAAGGCGCTTGCCGTATCGGCAAGGAACTGCTGTTGGATGGCAATCGCGTCATGACTGTTGAGGAAGTTCCACTCCGGGGTGCGCACAACATCGAGAATGTACTTGCGTCGATGGTCGCTGCGAGTTGCTATTCCGTGGATTCACCGACGATTGCCGAGGCAGTGATGCGTTTCAAGGGGGTCGAGCACCGTATCGAATTTGTCGCAACTATCCAAGGCGTCGCCTTCTACAACGACTCGAAAGCGACAAACGTCGATTCCACCATCAAGGCGGTCGAGTCGTTCGATAAGAACATCATCCTTATCCTCGGCGGTAAGGACAAAGGTTCCTCGTATGGACCGCTCGTCGAAGTGATGCGCGGCCGAGTGAAGCACGTCATGTTGATCGGTGCCGCCGCTCCAAAGATTTCGCAGGCCGTTGGCAACTCGTTCCCAAAGACAAATGTAAAAGACATGGCGGATGCCGTCGCCCGGGCACTCGAGATTGGTGCGCCCGGAGACGTCGTCCTCCTGTCGCCGGCGTGCGCCAGTTTCGACATGTTCGATAACTATGAGCACCGAGGACGTGTGTTCAAGGACGCAATTCGAAATTCGCAATTCGAAATTCGCAATTAGCTTATGGCCAGGAAGCTCAAACCAGATCGTCTTCTATTCTTCGTCACGCTGACGCTCGCTCTGTTCGGCATCGCGATGGTGTTCAGTTCGTCGGTCGTCATGGCGAAGGAAAAGTTCGGCGATCCGAATTATTTTGCCTTCAAACAGTTGCTTGCTGCCACGTTCGGGCTAGCGGCGATGTTTGTCGTCATGAAATTCGACTATCACGCCTACAGGCAACCGGCCATGGTGTTCTCTGTTCTGGCGCTCGCGGTGGCGCTTCTGGTGGTGGTCTTCTTCCTGTCGCCTCACGCGGAAACACATCGATGGATCACGCTGCCCGGCTTTTCGTTTCAGCCTTCGGAACTGGCGAAGGTCGCACTGATCATCTTTCTCGCGTACTTCCTGGAAAAGCGCCAGAACAACATTAATGACATCAAATTCACGATGGTCCCCGTCGCGATCGTGGTTGGGTTATTAGCCGCGCTGATTGTTGCCGGCCGGGATCTCGGCACCGCACTTTCGTTATTGTTTGTAGCCGCGACCTTGCTTTTTGTCGCCGGCCTCGACCTCCGTTGGTATGGGTTCAGCGCGATGCTGGCAGTTCCCCTCTTCTATTTTTTCGTTTATCGAGTGCATTGGAGATACGACCGCATTCTGGCGTTTCTGCATCCGCAGGACGATCCGCTGGGAAAGAACTTTCAGATCATCCAGTCGTTGATTTCGATCGGAGGGGGCGGTGTCTTCGGAGTCGGATACATGGAGGGAAAGCAAAAGCTGTTTTATTTGCCGGAGGCTCACACCGACTTCATTTTTTCCGTCATTGGAGAGGAATTGGGATTGTTAGGCACGTGCACAGTCCTGGTTCTGTTTGGGTTTTTCTTGTGGCGCGGACTACGGGTAGCAACGCGTGCGCCGGACCGGTTCGGTTTCTATTTGGCGCTCGGCATTACTTCGATGATCTGCATCCAGGCGTTTATCAACATGAGTGTGGTACTCGGGCTAATGCCGACGAAAGGAATTGGGCTGCCTTTCCTTAGTTATGGCGGCAGTTCATTCGTGGTGATGCTGGCATCAGTCGGCATTTTGCTCAATGTTTCGCAGCAGGCCAGTTGAGAGGAGATTGCGAATTGCGAATTGCGAAAGGCGAATTGGGGAAATCAGCTCATTTTCCTCAATCCGCAATTCGCAATTCGAAATTCGCTATTCCCTCTTGCCCCTAAGTTGGGATCTATGAAGGCCATTATTGCTGGCGGCGGAACAGGCGGGCATCTGTATCCCGGAATTACGGTTGCCCGTGAAATACAGCGACGTTACCCCGGCGCTGAAATCCTCTTCGTCGGGGCGGAGCAGGGCATTGAAACGCGGATCGTCCCCAAGGAAGGGTTCGCGCTTCGAACTCTGCCCGTTGGTGGACTTAAGAGGATGGGATGGCAGAGACAGGTCAAGAATGCATTCGCAATGATGAAAGGGCTTTTTACAGCGCGACGGATACTGCATGAATACAAACCGAACGTCGTTGTCGGTGTTGGTGGATATGCCTCTTTCCCGATGGTTGCGGCAGCCATCCTCGGTGGATATCCGCGCGTAATCATGGAGCAGAACGCTTTACCGGGTCTCGCGAACCGTGTTCTGGGCAAGTGGGTGGATTTTGCGGCGGTCGCGGATCCCCGCACAACCGCTTTCTTCGGCAATCGAGCCGTCGTGACGGGAAATCCGATTCGTCCTGAGTTCAAAGCCATCCCACGTAAGGAACACGTGCCTCCGTTCACGGTTATGGTTACTGGTGGCAGCCAGGGCGCGCAGGCCATTAACCGCGCCGTTTTGGAATCTCTCAATTTTCTTGCTGGTCTCAAAGACAAGTTGAGATTCGTCCATCAAGCCGGCGAGCGTGAGGCGGACGACGTCCGTCGAGGATATCAAGCCAAAGGTTTCGAAGCTGATGTGCGGTCGTTCTTTCATGATTTCCATCAGCAGTACGCGACCGCCGACGTGATCATTTCCCGCGCCGGTGCGATGACGGTGGCTGAATTGAAAGCAGCAGGCAGAGTCGCGATCCTGATACCGCTCCCAACCGCTGCAGATGATCACCAGACAAAGAATGCGAAAGCGATGGTCGCGGAGGATGCAGCGATTCTGGTCACGAACAGCGATCTCAGCGGTCAACGTCTTGCCGACGAAATCAAACGGTTGCTGACCACTCCGGGACGGTTAACGGAAATGGAAGAGAATGCGCGGCGAATCGCAATTCTCGATGCCGAAGAGCGCATCGTCAATCTGGTTCAAGCCGCAATTGAGAAGCATGTTTAATCGGATCAAACACGTTCATTTTGTCGGCATCGGCGGTATCGGAATGAGTGGTATCGCCGAGGTGCTGCTGAATCTCGGCTATCACGTTTCCGGATCCGATCTGCGACCGACTTCCATCACAGAACATCTTTCTGCACTCGGGGCCACCATCCATCATCGGCACTCGGCCGAAAATGTTGCCGGCGCCCATGTCGTGGTCACGTCTTCCGCTGTAAACCCTCAGAATCCCGAAATTGCCGAGGCACAACGTCGCAAGATCCCGGTCATACCGCGAGCGGAGATGTTGGCCGAACTGGCCAGGCTGAAATACAGCATCGCGATTGCGGGGACGCACGGAAAGACAACGACAACGTCGATGATCGCCACGATCCTCGACAAGGCGGGTTTTGATCCAACAATTGTTGTTGGCGGTCTGCTCAACACGATTGGCAGCAATGCACGACTGGGAAAAGGGGACTACATCGTCCTGGAAGCTGACGAAAGCGACCGGTCATTTCTGTTGCTGTCTCCGACGATCGCTGTGGTTACGAACATCGAGGCCGACCACCTGGACAACTACAAAGACCTCGAGGATATTCAGAACGCATTTCTTTCGTTCGTCAACAAAGTGCCGTTTTATGGAGCCGCCGTGCTTTGCCTTGATGAACCGGCAGTGCAATCGATTATTCCTCAAGTAAAGCGGCGAATCATCACGTACGGAACGGCTGCTCAGGCCGATGTCTCTGTCATTGATGTTAGCGTTGAGGGACTAGGTTCAAGCTTCACGCTGCGGTTTAATGGCGGAGCCACGCAGCGGATCAGGCTGGTCGTTCCAGGTCTCCATAATGTTCTGAATGCGACCGCGGCATTTGCAGCCGCCCGTGACATGGGAATCGATCCCAGGGTCATCGCCGCAGGTCTCGAAAGCTTCCCCGGTGTTGCTCGTCGGTTCCAGATCAAGTCGCGCGATCGTGTGACGATCATCGACGACTACGCGCACCATCCAACGGAGATCCGCGCCACTTTGCAAGCCGCCAAGGCCGGAAACTTCCGCAGGATTTTCGCGGTTTTTCAACCGCATCGGTACACACGAACGTTCCACCTGTTCGACGACTTTGCCCGAGCGTTCAACCTTGCCGACGCCGTTTTGATGCTGGACATCTACCCTGCAGGCGAGGCTCCGATCGAGGGAATCACCACCGCCGCGCTCATAGACAAGATCAAGAGCTTTGGCCATAGGAACGCCATGTATATGCCCACGGCCGAAGCCATCGAGTCACACATCATCGCAAATGCCGGCGATGGCGATGCCGTCGTTGTCATGGGTGCGGGAAGCGTAACCAAACTGTCAGACGTCCTCTCGTCGAGGTTTTCGAAAACCGCATGAAAGCTAAACTCATACGCGCCCTCCAAATCACAATTGCCGTCATCGCGTTCTCCGTTCTCGGTTGGACCACATACACGGCCGTCCAGTACCTTCGCACCGCGCCTCGATTCGAGGTCAAAGCACTTGCGGTCTCGGCCGTTTCCGGTTCGCTAAAGCGCGTAACGGAAGATCAGATTATCGGCCAGGCGGAGTTTGAAGTCGGGACCAACGTCTTTCGGGTCGACCTTGATGGGATTCGTGAGCGCGTCGAAAGACTTCAATGGGTTCGCTACGCCATTGTTCAGCGAGTACTGCCGGACCAGATCATCATCAGAGTTGTGGAACGAGAGCCGATCGGTCTTGCGCGCATTCGCAACGACGTCTATCAATTCGACATTGATGCAACGATTCTCAACCTTGATGCTGCTTCGAACGCCAGCTTTCCGATTCTTGACGGTCTCCGTCGTGACGACAAGGAAGGCAATCGCGGAAAAGTGGAACTTTACACAAAGGTACTCGAAGAACTGGGCCAAACCGAACTTTCCGAGGTTCATATCAATGAAACGGGTGAAGTGTCGGTTGTCGCCGCGAGCGATCCTTTGATCGTGAGCCTCGGAACCGCGGAGTTTCGCACCCGTTGGATCAAGTACCTGCAACTCAAGACTCAGATTCACGAACAATATCCTCAGGCAGTCAGTATCGATCTCCGATTCAAAAACCAGGTCATCGTCCGGTTAAAAGATGACGACGCTTCCGGCGAGCAGGTGGTATGGCAAGGCGAGAAAAAAATATTGTAGGACTCGATATTGGTTCGGCCAAGGTGTGCACCCTGATCGCAGCGGTGCGTGACTCCGGGCTTGTGCCCGTGGGATTTGGCGTGGCGGAATCCAGAGGACTCAAGAAGGGATCGGTCGTCAACCTCGAGGAAACAGTCCAATCGATTAAAAGGAGCGTGAGTCAGGCCGAGACAATGGCCAAAGTCGATGTCGAAAGCGTTTTTGTCGGCCTCGCCGGGTCGCATATCAAGAGCTTCAACAGTCGCGGCGTCACGCCTATCGCTTCGCGATCCCGCGAAATCGTCGGCGAAGACGTTCGTCGCGTCATCGAAACCGCACGCGCAGTAGCGCTGGCTCCCGATCGGGAGATTATTCATATCCTGCCACAGGAATTCACCGTCGACGATCAGGACGGCATCGGCGATCCCCTTGGCATGAGGGGAACAAGACTTGAGGTGAACGTCCACATCGTGACCAGTTCGACGACCGCAGCTCAGAACATTGTCACCGCGGTGAATCGAAGCGGACTGCTCGTGGGCGATACAGTCCTTGAGCCGATAGCAGTCGGCGAAGCCTTACTGACTGAAGACGAGAAGGAACTCGGCGCGATATTGGTCGACATCGGTGGCGGTAAGACCAACTTAGCCATTTATCATCATGGCGCCGTCCGTCACACGGTCGTTCTACCAATTGGCGGCGATCACTTCACGAACGATATCGCCGTGGGTTTACGCACAGCGATTCCCGAGGCCGAGCGATTGAAGCACGAACAGGGCTGCGCCCTGGCTTCACTTGCAGACACGGAAAGTGTTTTTGAAGTTATAGGCGTCGGTTCCCGCCAGTCTCGCACGATCGCACAGCAGGTGTTGAGTGACATCCTGCAGCCCCGCGCTGAAGAGATCGTCCATTTTGTGCGCAACGAGATCCGAACTGCGGGCTATGAGCGTCAGGCTGGAGCAGGAGTCATCCTGTCCGGTGGTGGTTCCAAACTGAGAGGATTTGCCGAGTTGACCGAAGACATTTTGGATCTTCCCGTCAGACTCGCCGAGCCCATCGGTTTTGGTCCGACGGTCTTTTCTGAAATGCCGCAACTGCGGGATCCGGAGTTCGCAACCGTTTCGGGGCTGGTCCTTTACGGCGAGCGCCGTCGGAAAATGCACGATTTTCACGAGAATTCAAATCTGAGTTTCAGGAAAATTTTGTCGAGAGTCAGGGCAGCAATGATGTGAACAAGAAAAAGGGGGCAAATGGTGGCGACAAACTTACCAGTCGATACTTCCATCAAATTCCTGTTTGACGAAGGCTTGCGAACAGGTGCATGCATCAAGGTCATCGGTGTTGGCGGCGGCGGTTCGAATGCGGTGAATCGCATGATCGACTCCGGATTGGACGGTGTCGAGTTTCTCGTCGCGAATACTGACGTTCAGGCGTTAAAACAATCCAAGGCCCCCATCAAAATCCAGATTGGCGCAAAGCTCACCAAGGGACTTGGTGCTGGCGCAAATCCGGAAGTTGGTAAACAGGCCGCGCTCGAAGACACCGAAAAGATCATCGAATCGCTCGAAGGTGCGGATATGGTCTTTGTAACGACCGGTCTCGGTGGCGGCACGGGAACAGGGGCGGCGCCGATCGTCGCGAGTCTTGCTGCCGAACTGGGTGCGCTGACGGTGGCGGTCGTCACCAAACCGTTCGCATTCGAAGGACGCAAGCGACTGGCGCAATCCGAACGCGGCCTTTCCGATCTAAAAGAGTGCGTCGATACGGTAATCACGATTCC
>Ga0137427_10000512_pt1 | contig 19879 bp, 19 predicted proteins | sample EasRivERMZT700_2_FD_102309 | JGI IMG/M metagenome (GOLD analysis project Ga0137427, IMG submission 102309) | Soil microbial communities from meander-bound floodplain in the East River, Colorado, USA - East River MetaG ERMZT700_2 | ecosystem: Environmental > Terrestrial > Soil > Floodplain ...
AAGTTGTTGCGTTCAATTCGCGCCGAAACGCGCAAATGATCGGACCATGAGCCCAGGCTGCCGGCTTCCGCCACGGCAGCGGTGAGGCCCGAACCATCGCCGCTGACCGCAAGCATGCCCGGCACAATGAACTGCCCCGTCGAGGCAACGTGCGCCGTCATTTCGGCTGCAAGCGCACCGGCGGAAACGCCGCGCCAGCTCGCTTCGAGAGCTGCACTGCGCGCGACCCGGATCACCCAGCAGAGGCGGCCCCCATTCGAAAAGAATCCGCGCACCGCCGGGGCGAGTGCGCCCTTGACGATCTCGGCGCGTAGCCCGTCGCGGACCAAAGCGAGATCACCGCCGAAAACCGCGGCAAAGGCCGCCACGCTGTCGATCGCGACCGGACGATGCACCGGACCGCGCGACGCGAAGCCCACGAAGGCGGCCACGTCCATCCGCGGCAGCGCGTCAACAGCCGGCGGATGAACGGTTTCAACGCTGATGCCCGGAAGACGGTTTATCGCATACATCGGCTCATTCCATCTCGAGCCGCTCGTAGGCGAGCACCATCTCTTCCATGGCGACGTCCGTGCCCTTGGCGTTGAACGGCCCCATCGTGCTCTTGATGATCCGCGCCCGCATGAGCTTCCAGGTGACGACGGCGTCGGTGTGGTCTTCGTTCTGCAGGGTGACCGTTACGGTGCGCAGGGCGTTCTGGTCGCCGTTGCGTATCTGATCGAGCCACTTGTAGAGATTGAGCGAACCGATGACGCCGCGTTTCATCGTGACGTCGGTCGATTTGTTCATCCCGGTAATTTTCATTACCGAGTTTTCCTTCGAGTTGCCGGTTCGGTATTCGGACACGGTGACTTCCATGCCGATGCCGGACAGTTCCTGGAAACCGGCCGACGGACCGTCGGTCTGGCCGTCGCCGATGTCGACGAGGAAGTTGAACTGGACGTATGGACGGTCGCGTTGAACTGCCATGGCGTGTCCCCTCAGATTTTGCGGTCGGCCGTCCACTGGCCGATGCGGAAGATGACGAACTCCGCCGGCCGCAGTGGCGCGACGCCGACGAGACAGACGAGACGACCGTTATCGAGGTCGTTCTGGGACATGGTGGATCGATCGCATTTGACGAAGTACGACTTCTCCGGCTTGTCGCCGAGCAGCGCGCCGTTCTGCCATTCGTTGAGCAGAAAATCCTCGATCGTGCGGCGGACATTCGCCCAAAGCCGTTCGCCGTTCGGCTCGAACACGGCCCACTGCGTACCTTTGTCTATCGAGCGCTCGAGGTAGGCAAAGTAGCGCCGCAGATTGACGTATTTCCACTCGGGATCCGAACTCATGGTCCTCGCACCCCACAGCCGCATGCCGCGTCCTTCGAAGAAGCGGAAGCAGTTGATCCCTTCGGGGTTCAGCACTTCTTGTTGAGCTTTGCTGAGCAGCGTCTCGAACCCGATCGACAGATTGACGACCTCGTTTGCCGGCGCCTTGTAGACCGCGCGCTCGATGTCGTTGCGCGCATATATGCCCGCGACGAAACCCGATGGTGGATAATGGTTCTCTTGCTGGGTGACCGGATCGACGATGCGAACCCAGGGGTAGTAGAACGCGGCGTGACTTGAATCGTAAAGCGCCCGCAATTGGCGCACTTCCGCGATGGTCTGGCCTTTGGCACTGTCGATCACGGCGATGCGATATTGCATCCGCTCGGCATGGCTGATGAGCAGGCCGATCACGCTCCGGCTTTGCGGATTGTCGCCGCGCGTCGAGCCGGGTGCGGCGACGATGGAGATGTCCTCAAGACCCTCAAGCGCCTTCAGGCCGGTCGCGCGATCGGTCTGGGGATCGACCCGGCCTTCATAGTCGGTCGCTTCCGGCAGCACGCCGTCGTCACCATTCTGCAACATGATGACAATGCTGCGCCGAGCCGCGGGTGAGGGGGTCGGATCGCTGCTGGTCAGGCTTGCGACGATGCCGGGGTCCGGCGGGCTCGCCGGTGGGCTGGCGACGTCGTAGGCATCGGTGATGTGCTTGACGATATCGAGGCCCGTGCTGCCGCTGGGTGCCGAGATGATGATTGGAATGGTGCGCGCCCGCGACAGGCTGGCGGGCGTTTCATCGAAATATGCAAACAGCGAATCCGGCGCTCCGCCGAGACTGTGCAAGGGATCGAGCGCCAGTTCGGTTGCGACGAAGGTCGGCAGATCGCCGCTTGCCGATTCGAACGTGACCGTCGCGGTCACTGTCCGCACCGTGACTCCACTCCCGGCCAGGTCCGTCTGAAGCTCCACAGGCGCAGTCGCAAGGTCGCTCCCGGTCTTCGAGAAGCGCCAGGTCTTGTTGATCTCGTCGCGCAGCACGAGATGGAAACCATCCGCGGCCGTTCCCTTGATGTGGACGAGATCGCGGTCCATCGCGCCACGGAGCGCGACGCCACCGGGAATCGATGCCAACCGGTTTGGACTGAGCTGCAGCGTAATGGTCACCCGTCCGTTGCCTGCGGCACCGGGGAAACGCGCGCGCACGTCGAGCGCAGCCGGTGGGGATGCGGCAGGTCGCGCAATGCCCGAAAATTCGTTCGTGGATTGGGGTTTGAAAATGCGGCTGATATAGAGACGCTTGCCGCCTTCTTCGAAGAAGGCGCGCGTGGCGTTCCACATGTAATTGTCGATCGCGCTGCCCCCCAGCATCAACCGATCCTTGCCGCCATAGACGCGCTCGAACTCGACTAGGCTGGTGACGATGTCGGGCTCGATGTCGAGCGGTCCGTAGCGGGTCGGACCGACAAATCCGGTCGTCGTGGTCGAGACGCCTTCGATCGATTTGGCACGGAAGGAAACCTCCTCCACAAAGACGCCGGGGGCGAGATATTCGGGCATCAGATTTCTCCTCGCTTGGTCATGCGGGGCCAAGGAACAGGCTGGACGATGGACCGTCGGGGGTTTTCGACGTCCGAAGAGTGAGCGGACGCCCGACGCCAAGGAGCTGCGACGGCAACAGCTCCGGCGGCGAAAGCGTGGACGCAAGCACCGGGCGTGGATGGTGCAGCTGTGCGAATAGGCTCGCCATGATCGGAAACCCCGATGGCGAAACCGCGACCGGAGCGCTGAACACGGCGATATCGATCGGCCAGCGAAAGTCGGTAACAGCCGGCGGTGACGTCGCAAGCGCCGGCCGCGGCCGATCCGGATATGCGAAGATCAGGGTGGCGCGGCCTTCCCCGTCGGCCATGCCGATGCCGCAAACGCGACCCGCATAGGATGCCGTGAGCAGAGCCCATGCCGAATATCTTTCGGTCGCGAGATCCATGATTTGACAATGGATCGCCGCTGCCGGTCCCGGGGCGGCCCGCGCAGGTGCGGAAAACAAGGGGATGCGGGCTGGAACGCCGTCGGAAGGCGACAGGACATCGAACAGCGGCGCCAACGGCGCGGCGGGAAGAGCGGCCCAGCCGGGCCAACCGTAGAGATCATCCACCGGAAGCATGGCATCGAAAGCAAGCGGCAGGAATCGCTTTGAATTGTCCTCGACTTCGATCGTGTAAGCCCGCTGCGAAGGCGGCGAAGCGGATGCGTCGAACTCGGCAATGCCGAGCCCAGGAAGGCGGGCGGCGACCCAGACGCCGCTGTGATTGGCAAACAGATGGCGTCGTGCCTCCGGACGGCCGACGGGATACACCGTCACGCGCAGGTCTTCGCGCACCGCTCCTGCCGTCGCCAGATCCCAGAACATCACACCCAGCGGTGCCGGACGGACGAACCGTTCGACGATGCGCACGGCGCTCATCGTACGAGCACCCCCATGTCGACATTGCGCTGGCGGACCAATGGAAATTCTCCGAGCGTCGTGGGGCTGTCGAGAAGCACCATCCGCATCACATAGGTGGCACTCGGAGGCAGTCGTTTGAGCCGGTCCCACAGCGCCAGATGGTCGGCGACCGGAAGCGGTTCGTTGACGAGGTCGACGCTTTCGCTGTCCGCGAAAATGTTGCTTTCGGACAGATAATGATTGAGGTGGGTTGCAGCCAGCGGACCCAGGTCCTCCATCGCCCGGAGAACCCAGCCGAGGAGACGTTGCTGTCGCTCCGCACGCTCCGCGAACGGCACCACCAGATAGAAGAGGTCGATCGGCAATGACGTCTTGAAGCGACGTCCGAGAGCATCGGTTCGCGTTCCAAGATTCCGGCGCGCCGTATTTGGGGCCACGCGCCAGAGCGCCAGCGCGATGCCTTCCTTGAAGGGATCGTCGAAGTCCTTGGCTTGATACAGATCGAAGGGAAGCGACGCCCCGAACTCGGCTCGCGGATAATTGTCCCTGAGCAGCCCGAGAATGGTAGCGCTGGCGGCGGCGATGGCGAGATGAGTGGCCATCAGTCGAGTCCATCCGCGGCGGCGCGGATCGTGGCCGAAAGAGTTTCGGAGCCTTGACTGTCGAGGGGGAGAGACTTGCGGGCAAGCCTCACCAGCGTGCTGTTTCGCCCATCATTGGCGATCCCCAATATGTTCAATGGAGGTTCGGCGAAGATGGCCGCGAGATGGCCCAACGGGTCGTCATAGCCGAGTTGGATGAGGAGAAGATCGGCCCGGTCGGCGCGGGCCCCGCGCAACGCGTCGATGCCGCGCGGCGACCGTCCCACGATTTCGATGCCGCTTTGACCGAACAGCAAATCGGCAACAATGTTGGTCAACATTGTATCCATGTTTCCCACATGAACCCGGATGGTGCGCATGGGCCTCCGCTCGATCGCCTGGAGTGATCTTACGAATTCGCCTGATACCGACGGCACCCGCCGGATGGTACGAAACTGGGTCGGGGCATGCCGCGGACCAAAAGGCCGCCTGCGCGATCGAGACCGAGGCGCGTTTCGGATTCTGCCGATGTTTCGTCAGCCCTGAAGATGGGCGTCTAAACTCGTCGGGCTGGGCCATTCGGTCCAGACCGAACCGGACTCTCAGCGCCCCCTATTCGGTGATACCGGCACCGGCAGGTCTTTGAGCAAACTATTTCAATTACATGGACCGACTGCCGTTTTGGCGGCCGGCGACCCTGGTTTTGTGCACCGGCTTACATGGCAAAGCCTGCGGCCGGCGCGCTGCCAAGCTGTTCCAAAACCGCACCGCAATATTCGCCTGCCGCAGTTGCCAGGGACTGCTCTACGCTGGGCAGTTGGTGCGTCCGGTCTTCCATAAGCTCCGAATGGCCCAGAACGTCAGAGAGCGTCTGGGCGGCAGCCTGGACATCTTTGATCCATTTCCTCCTCGTCCGCGGTACATGCATCAGAAAACGTACCTGCGCTGGCGACGTCGCGGGATCGAGCTTGAGGCGACTTGCAAATCGTTGATCGCAGACTTCTGCGAAGGCCTCGATCGCCGCGTGGCGAAGAAGAAATCGCGGTAACGCCGCTAGAGTTCGTTTAAGGCATCCCGAATGGCAGAAATGTGCTTTGTGCCGTTAGTGGTGCTCATGTGTTACGGCAAAGAATCGCCGTGAGCTGCCGGTTCTCTCACGCCACCATTTTCGTTCCACCGTCGTGCAGGTGACACTCGTTACCGCGGATCGTTCGCGGGCATTCGATGGCGCGGCATCTAGGTGCGTCCAACTCGAGCGGCTGTAGGCACCAGGGCAAACGCTATAGCTAAAGCATTGAAATTAGTGGGCTAAAGTCCAATGCGCGGTCTGGCCTCACCTTCTTACACTCCCCCCGACAATATTGCTCGGGGATTGAAGCCATGCATGCACGGCCAACCTTCGCATTCTCCATGGGCGCGTTTCTGCGCCAGGCGTTCTTGATTTTTGCCATCGCGGTTCTCGGAACGGCGGAGAGCCGGGCGCAGGCCACCTTCAGCATGGAGCAACTGGACGCGCTTACCGCGCCCATAGCGCTTTATCCGGATACTCTGCTCGCGCAGGTCATGATCGCGTCCACCTATCCAGCCGAAGTCGCGCAAGCGGGGCAATGGGCGCAGCAGAATTCGAGTCTGAAAGGCACAGCGCTCGACTCCGCTCTGGAACAGCAGCCCTGGGATGCCAGCGTGAAAGCGTTGGTACAGACTCCGAGCGTCCTGCAGCAGATGAATTCCAAAATGGACTGGACGCAACAGCTTGGTGATGCGGTCCTGGCCCAGCAAGGCGACGTGATGGATTCGGTTCAGCGATTGCGCGAGCGCGCGCAGGGCGCCGGAAACCTCATGACGACCGAGCAACAGCGCGTGGTCACGGAAGGCACCGGGCCGAGCCAGACCATCGTGATCGAGCAGGCCGATCCGCAGGTGATCTACGTGCCGTCCTACGAGCCGCAGGTGGTCTATGGCGGTTGGCCTTATCCGTCCTATCCGCCCTACTACTGGCCGCCACCAGTCGGATACGGATATCCCGGATACGCGTTCGGATCCGGCTTGATGTGGGGAGCCGGGTTCGCCATCGGCGCCGCGGCCTGGGGCAACGCGTTCGACTGGGGTGGCGGGGACATCAATGTCAACGCCAGCCGCAACAACTTCACCAACATCAACAACAACCGCGCCAACAACATCTCCAACAACCGCCAAAACTGGCAGCACAACGCCGCCGATCGGCGCGGCTCGAACTACCGGGATACCGCGACGCGGGAGAAATTCGGCAAGACCAACACGGCGGCAGCTGATGCACGACGCCAATCGCGGGGCTTCGATCAAGCGAGCGTCACGAACCAGCTCCAGCAGCGCGGCAGTCAGGGTCAGCTCGGTCAGCGCGGGGGACAAGGGCAGTTCGGCCAGGGGCAGCTCGGCCAGCAGCGCCCCAATCAAGGGCAGTTGACCCAGCAGCTCGGCCAGCAGCGCGCGGGGCAAGGGCAGCTCGGTCAGGGGCAGCTCGGCCAGCAGCGCGGCAATGCGGGCAACCAGTTCGCTCAGAACCGCTCGAACATGGAGCGGCGCGGGCAGACCAGCAGCTTTCAGGGTGCCGGAAATGGCGCCCGCACGCGCCAAGTCAGTGATCGCGGTGCTTCAAGCCGTCAGGCCATGGCGCAGAATCGCGGCGGTGGCGCCGGCGTGAACCGCGGTGGTGGCGGCGGACGAGGCGGTGGCGGCGGACGAGGCGGCGGTGGCGGTGGCGGACGAGGCGGTGGCGGCGGTGGACGTCGCTGAGCAACCCATGTCGATATCATCAAGAGCGGACAGGTGAAACATGAGGCATACCTACGGTGATCTTCGCGCGCCGATATTCCTTGGCGCGGCGCTGTTCTCGATCGTCTCGTTCGACGCGGCCGGTTGGGCTGCGCCGCAGCCCGCACCGCAGCGAACGTTTGCGACGCCCGAAGCCGCAGTAGAAGCCTTGATCGGAGCGGCGCGCGGGAACGATGTCGGCGCGCTTGAAGCGGTGCTCGGGCCGGGGAGCCGGGCGGTGATCGATTCGGGCGATCCTGTCGAGGACAAGTCCTCTCGCGACGAATTCCTCGCGGACTACGAGGCGAAGTCGAATCTTGTCACCGTCAACGACACGACGAGGGTCTTGCAGGTCGGGCCGAGCGATTGGCCACTTCCGATACCGCTGGTCAAGCAGGGCGCGGCGTGGCACTTCGATGTTGCCGCGGGACGCGACGAACTCATCAACCGCCGCATCGGCCAGAACGAACTCAATGCCATCGAGGCCGCCCAGGCCTTCGTCGATGCGCAGCAGGACTATGCGTCGGAGGATCGCGATGGCGACAAGATCCTGGAATACGCACAGCGTTTCATCAGCACCCCAGGAATGAAGGATGGCCTTTACTGGCCGGCACAGGCGGGCGAGGAGGAGAGTCCCTTGGGCTCACTCTTTGCCGAAGCTCGTGCGGAAGGCTACCGGCCTGATAGCGCCGCGCCAGGTACCCCGTTCTACGGCTACCGCTACAAGATCCTCACATCGCAGGAGCAGGCCGCGATGGGCGGCGCCTACGACTACATCGTCAACGGCAACATGCTCGCGGGCGTGGGCATGATCGCCTATCCCGCCGAATACGGCACCTCGGGCATCACGAGCTTCGTCGTCAACCACGACGGCGTCGTCTATCAGAAGGATATGGGCCCCGAGACGGGCAGCGTTGTTGGGGCCATAACGGCGTTCAATCCCGACGACACGTGGCAACGCGTCGAAATTCCGACATCCGTCGCGACCGGACCTTAAGCTACTTGATCTACCTCTTCGTGGCGGATGGGACGCCGCTCGTCTTTTGACGCCTGGTCCAACTCGCATAGGGCAGAGCGACCAGTGCACTCACCAGCATTGCCAACAGGACTGCGGACAACACGAGCTGCTGGTCGGGAAAGTTCGTTTGTGCGATCGCAACGGCTACGGCGGGGTGTCGCGCCGAGGTGTACAGCGCAAGCACTCTGCGGTCCTCATTGTTCGGTCCACCAAGCGCGTGCCCAACCACAAGACCAGCGCCTGCAAACAGTGCGAGCGCAGTGAGGGCGCCGCCGCCCATCAGCCATAGGAGTTCCTCCGACCTCAAGAGCAAGACCGGTATCAGTGCGAAGACCAGCAAGACCGAAGCAAGCGTCGCAGTCGGTCCAGCAGCACGGAGAGCAAACCAGGGTGCGGCAAAACGGACCGCGATGCCGGCGGCGAGAGGAACAAGAACTGTCTCCAGCACGATCGCCCCCACCATCGCGGGAGTCATCTGCAGGGGCATGTCGAAGATGACTTGAAACAGCTCCAGCGCCAGCGGAACCAGCACGATCGATAAGACTGAGCCCGCCACCAGCAAGCCGATCGCATAGCTATCCTCACCGGCCGCGATTGCCTTCGAGGGCAATATAGGCGGAATCGGAGAAATGGAGCACGCCACGAGCGCTATCTTCACCACAGTCGGGAGTTCGAACACGAGCGCCACGGTCACCGCGACAGCCGGCATAACGACATACATCGAGACCAGAGCATTCGCGAGGTCATCCGGTCTGCGAAAGAGGAAAAGAGCTTTGCGTAGAGACGCGTTCAATCCCAGGGAAAAAGCCGCAAGGCCGATACTCACTTTCAAGCTCAACAGGATTACTACCGTCGACGACATGGTCTCTCTCGAAGATGGGCGGGTTGGGCCACCGAAGTGCCCAACCCGAGGCTAACGAATGGCGCGCACCTGAGGGGCGGGAGATACTTAACGCCGACCGAGGTCTGACGCGCACATTGCGCTAGCCTTGTCCACAACGGCCATCGACCTACCCTCGTGGGCCTCTCGCAGTCTGGAAATTCGCCCGCTCAAGGGCTGCGCGCGCGGTTTCCACACCCTGTTCCGCTGCACGCGCGGAGGCCTGCGCTGCAGTGGCTGTCGCGTGCGCTTCGGCGGCGCTGTTTTGTGCAGACTGTGCCGCACTCAGTGCGGATTGCGCCGAGGTCTGCGCGGTTTGTGCAGCCTGAGCTGCCTGGTCGGCTCGTGCGCCTGCCGTCTGCGCCGCACCGGTCGCCGACTGTGCGGTGGCAAGAGCCTGATTGGCGGTCGCTTGTGCCATCTCTACCGAATCGACCGACGCGCAACCGGCGATGAACGGTGCCGCAGCGATCGACAGAACGAATGTACTCCTGCGAAGTGTACTACGCATAATCACGCTCCTTTTTGGATCCAGCCTCTACCCGTGTCAGCAAGTGACGCTGACATCCGCAACACCTCAATTCGGCAGCATCAGCGTTGACCCATGATCGATTGAAGAGTCGATCTTCTTGCGCATCAGCGGCCCGAGTTACCGCGGTGGCCAATTGCATCAATTGGGTCAATTTTCGCAATTAGACCATGGTCCAACTGCCCGTCGCCGCTGAACAAATTAGCTTGCGATCGAAATGGGGGGCGCTCAGCTCTTGAGGTGAGACACCATGCGCCCTGCTCGTTGTCGCAATTCATCTCGCATGGTCCGGCAAACAGCTCTGTTGGGCGCGGCGGTTACCATAGTTGCTTCGATAGCTGCCTCTGATGTTATAGCGGCGTCGATCTCGTCCATGCGTGCACCCTCGATCACGCAGAATCCGAAGTCCACTCGAGCAGCCGTGCTGGACACCCGGACAGCACTAAGAGAAATGCTGCTTGCGGATGGTCCAGACTCGTCTGCGGGTGCGTACCCTCGATCAGTGCGGCAGCTGCTGCTGTCGTTTTACGAGCAGCGCACATTCGAGCCTGCATGGACTGGTGGAACTGCAGAGCGAGACAGGGCAAACGAAGTCCTCGAGGTGCTTGCCCACGCCGAGGATCAAGGATTGCGCTCGCAAGACTACGCTTCCCCGGTGAAGTGGGGTGGAGCGCCGATCGCGGGCAAAGAGGCGGCAGAATACGAGCTGGCGCTGACCGAGGCGGCGTTGCGTTATGCCCGCGACGTATCGATTGGCCGTGTCAGACCTTCTCAGGTTTATGAGGACGCGCAGCTACCTGCCCGCCATTTCGATGCCGTGGGCGTGCTCGCCCGCATGCTGGACAGCGTTTCGATGTCCGCCGCACTTGCCGATCTTCCCCCGCCTCATGCGGAATACCGGCGACTGGTTGAGGCGCTGCAGCGCTATCGCGTCCTCGAGATACAAGGTGGATGGCCGGTCTTGCCCGCCGGCGGCGTGTTCGATCTGGACAGCAACGATTCACGAGTGGCGCCGTTGATCACGCGCCTTTCGCTTGAGGATCCAGTATTCGCGGCAATTGCAAATCCATCGAGTGACGACTTGAGAGAGGCGGTGAAGCGGTTCCAGAAGCGCAATTCACTCGCGGTCGACGGACGCGTCACGGTCGCGACACTGTCGGCCCTCAACGTTCCTATCTCGAAGCGGATCGAACACATAAAGGCCAACATGGAGCGCTGGCGCTGGCTGCCCCGAACGTTTGAAGGCCAGTACATCAGCGTAAACATTCCCGATCAGAGTCTCGACTTCGTCCACAATGGAAACGTAGAGCTCAGCTCACGAGTGATCGTGGGCAGCAAACGAACACCGACACCCATCCTGCGAACAAGCTTTGGGGGAATAGTGGTCAATCCTCACTGGGAGATTCCCGGCGATATCGTGGTGAATCAGCTATTGCCAAAGCTGCGACGGAATCCGGCTCATTTGGTGTCCAGCAACATGGTTCTGGTCAATGGTCCAGCGCACGATCCGCAAGGCGCCAAGATCGACTGGCGCCAGGTGTCCGCAAGCGCATTCCCTTATCGCGTCGTTCAACTTCCGGGACCGCACAACGCGCTCGGACGAGTGATGTTCGACTCACCCAATGATTTCGACGTCTACCTGCACGATACGCCAGCGAAAGCCCTCTTCGAACGAAACGACCGAGCCGTGAGCAACGGATGCATCCGCGTCGAAGCGATCCTTCAATTGACCGCTCTCGTGCTAGGCGAGGAAAATTCACCTCGACAGATCACGGACGACATCAACGCAGGCCGGACGCAGAGGATCGAAATCAACGACCAGGTGGCGCTTTACCTTCTCTACTGGACCGCAATCGGGACAGACCACGGAACTGTCGAGTTTCGTCGCGACCTCTACGATCGAGACGAGAGACTCATCGCCGCTCTCGCGGCGCCACCGGCAGATGATCCGGGCGACGTGAATCCCGAGTTCGAGCACCACACTATAGCGTCCCAGTCGGCTCGAGACGATGTAAGCGGACAAGCAAGCGGGATCAAGTGGACTAAGGAACGGGGCGAGGTCATCTACGATCCGCTTCTCGCGCACGATCGGCAGTCAGAGAGCGATCAGTTCGTCGACTCTCCACCCGAGCCTACGCGCTTGGGACGAGTTGTCGAACCGGACCGCGCCGGCGAGCGCCCATCGCGGAACGCCCTGACTTGGCGCAGCAGACCGGCGCGTGTACCGCCGCCGGAGCCGACGTTTCCGCTGCTCAAACGGTTGTTTGGAGGGCGATAGGTCGCCGACACAGCACAGGTACCACTGATCAATACGACCGCGATCGCATTCTCGTATGTGAAGGATGGCATGACCTCGTTGTGCATCGCACCGCGTGGAACGCAAATAGGCCTGAGACTTTTGTCCAATTGAGCGGGACTTTCGGCGTTTGTATCGAGTGGTTCAGCAGGAAAGCTCTGTCTTGCCTAGTGAGTTGAACAAGTTTCACGACGGAAAGTGATGGTCGCTCATGAACGCGCTTTACCGGACAATGACGCCACTTGTCCTCATAACCACGCTGATGGCGTCCACGCCTGCCAGCCCGGAAGTGGCAGTCGCCGTCGGCCAAGATGTCGCCTCTCCGAGCCTTGCACCGTTGTTGAAAACCGTCACGCCAAGCGTCGTGAGCATCGCAGTTCGCAGACCCATCGCGGAAGAGGAGCGCGAACTGCGGAGGACCCCGTTGTTTCCAAGTCAAGATGGAACGCAGGCACCCGCCGCAGAAGGCTATGACTCCTATGCTGCAGGATCAGGGGTGATCATTGATGCGGCGGAAGGCTTTATTGTGACCGCCAGTCACGTCGTGGAGCGGGCAACGACAATCGTGGTCGTCCTTGGGGATGGTACACTTCATCCTGCGACGTTGGTCGGTCTGGATGCCAAAACAGACATAGCTGTTGTGAAGGTTCGAGCGCCCGGTCTGACGGCCATCCGCATGGGCGATTCAGATCAGACACAGGTCGGCGATTTGGTACTGGCGATCGGGAACCCGTTCAATATTGGCCAAACGGTTACATCCGGCATCGTGAGCGCGCTGCGCAGACGCAGTTTCGGAAAGCTGGGCTTCGAGGATCTCGTTCAAACGGATGCCGCAATCAATCTCGGCAGCTCCGGTGGAGCCCTCATCAATCTGCAAGGACAAATGGTCGGGATGAACGCGGCAATTCTTGCGTCCGGAGACGCATACAGCGCCAGTGTGGGGATCGGCTTCGCGATTCCCGCCAACACGGTGCGAGGGATTGCCAACCAGTTGATCAAGTACGGAGTCGCAAGCCACGGTGAGCTCGGCGTCGCCGTCACTCTGTTTCGGACAGAGTCAGACCAGAAGCCGAGCGCCGCCGGCCGTTCGGGAGTGGTCATCACTCGAGTGGCGCTCGGATCGTCGGCTGAACGCGCAGGGTTAAGGGTCGGCGATTTGATTACCGCCTTTAATTCTCTTCCCGTCCGCGACCCGGTCGACCTGCAGGTCAAGACCGCGTTGCTTCGCTCAGGCGAGGTTGTCGAGTTGGGGGTAGTCCGCCAAGGCCGAGCACTCGCCGTTCTCGCAACATTGGATTCGGCTGGACAGGAGCCGTCCTGAGCGCGTCGTCCGAGCCGTGGGTCAGCAGCCTTGTTTCCCCGAACGTCTTCGCTCGGGCACGTCAATCGCAACAATGCGCGTCAAGGATGCCCACTACCACACGCCAGGGATAAGCCGATAGCGTGCGCGGTCGATGTAAGCTCGCCAACCGCCGTGCCGAGCAAGGAGCAGCTCCTCGACCTGAATGCGGTAGAGCAATGATGCCCAGCCGAGTATCACCATCGATACAGTGACTGGCGACCATTCTTGGAGGTTGTAGCCGACATCGGCCACAATATAAGACAAGTACATCGGGTGGCGCACGAACTGGTACGGTCCCCGAGTGGCAAGCCCCCGCAGAGCTGGCCGAACGCCGAACAGTTTGCCGAGCGAGTGAAGACTCGCGAGGCTTAGCAATGCCCCAAACATGACAAGCACCACGCCAACCGTGGGCCACCCTGGTTCTCCACGCGATACGCCGAGATAGACGATCTGAGCGTATGGGTAGCCGTACGAAATGGCGACTGCGACGGTTATAGCGAGTGATCGGTCCTGCACTTGAGGCATTGGTCGCGTCATCGCGATCGCAAGCACGATCGCGTGCTGCAACGCGTATATCCAATCCACAACCGACAAGGCGGACGTCAGTGCGACAAGGGCAACCAACTCCGCAGATGTGACGGCAAACAGCAAGCAATCGGAGAGCGATCGCCTTCCCCTTAGGGCCCGCTCGTTCGCTAGGCGACCGCTTGCGTTTTGGGTGTCCCCGCAACGCGCGCCTGCGTCGCTGCGATAACCGCTCCTGCGATGGCGGTCTGAATGGCTGCGAGCATTGGATCGGTGATTGTCAAAGTAAGGTTCCACCGGCTTTCGTACCCGTAGAAAGTGAAGTCCGCACCGCACCAAACCAGGAAGCCAACCACCGCCCCTGTTAGCAACCCTCCAGCCACCGTCGGCTTATCCGAACGGGCTGCGATATAGAGCGCGAGCAGAGTTGCCAATGAAAGATTTCCTAGAGCGATCGACCACTGGAGATTGCTGTCCCTGATCAACCCCGTTGCGTTTGCGGCATAGAAATCGGCGGTAGCGACATCAAACACCAGGTAGCCGATGGCGTGCATTGTGACGGCGCCAACAATGACGCTCACGACAAACCGCTTGATGTCCATCTCAACCTCCCGAATCTGCCGCCATCACCCTTCTATTGGATGCCCTGTGGCTGTGCGGGCGGGCACTGCAACCCGCGCCTGGAGTTTCCTCCTACCGTCGAAGAAAAGGCATCCCGGCAGTGCCGACAGTCGGGCAGAGCCGGCGACACTGGCAATCGGACTATGGTCTCATCGCGGGTGTACGATGATAAGGAAGCCTCGGACCGCTCTGTCGCGACTCTCGAAGTAACCGACCGAGAAGCGCAGAACGCGCACACAGTACCGAGCACTTGCTCGTCTCGCGGGTGCGGTTTAGTCGGATCTGCCAGTCTCTCGGACTCTCTTCATACGGGAGATTTGCCGGAAGCCGGGCCGACCGGCACCGTGAAAAAGAACGTGCTGCCTTGGCCCGACGTGCTTTCGACCCATACCTGACCGCCATGCGTCTCGACAATGCCCTTTACGATCGGCAGTCCAAGCCCTGCGCCGCGGCGCTTGGCCCCTGGAGCCTGCCAAAACCGGTCGAACACATGAGCAAGTTGATCAGGCTCGATGCCCCTTCCCGTATCCGCCACCCAGAACAACACATCGCCTTCCCGTGCCCTCACCCCCAACGTGATGCGGCCGCCTGGCTTGGTGAACTTGATCGCATTGCCGACGAGGTTTTCAAACACTTGAAGCAGCCGGTCGTGATCGGCCCAGATGTCGGGCACCGCTATGGTTGTGTCCAGCAAGCACTCAAGAGATGACGCGGAGGCCAAGTGCCGTTGCTCCTCGAGCGCTTCGGAGAGCAATTCACTTACAGATACCTTTGCCTGCTCCAAGGTGAAACGTCCCGCCTCCAAGCGAGTCACGTCGATAATGTCTTGAATCAGACGGCTCATCCGCTTGGCCGCATGTTCGATCTCGGTCACAACTTCTTCGTCCGCGCCGGTCCTGCGCAGGACTGCCGCGAGCGTCACGATGGCCGCGAGCGGATTGCGGAGATCGTGGGCAACCACACCAAGCATGTCATCCCGCAGCTTCGCGGCACGCGTCGCGGCAGCGAAAAGGCGAGCATTGTCGAGGAAGAGAGCTGTGCGCTGGACGAAAGCTTCGATGATCCGCGCGTCCGTTTGGACATAGCGTTGTGGAGATCCCACGGCAAGAAGAGTGATCCCACCGAGAAGTCGTCCATGGGCCCACAAAGGCGCGACGATGGCCGACGTGAGGCCGGCGTTCTCAAGAATGGCGCGATCCGACTCGCTGCTCGCCCACGAGGTGATCGTTTTGGCCGTGATGCTCTGGATGACGATGTCGCCTACAGCACCCAGGGGCGATTCCGCAAGCGTGTAATCTGTGCCGGCGAGCCGCCGCCGCGAGAGCGCATCACACACTGGTTGCTCGGTCGGATCTCGACAAGCAACGTGTGCACACCGAAGGGTACCGTCCTCATCCACCACGTCAATGATGCAAAAATCCGCCAGTTCACGCGCAAGCAGTCGGGATATTGCTATGAGACGGCTCTCGAACTCCAAATCGCCGCTGACTGCTTCTGCAAGCTCAGCAAGCAATCTCTGCTCACGCTCGATCCGTCTCTGCTCGGTAACGTCCCTGAGCACGATGGTCAGAATCAATTCGCTATCAATGACAAGCTTTGAAATCGTTCCCTCGGCTGCGAACTCCTCCCCGGTCGGCCGTAGACCGAAAATATCTCGCCGCAGGCGCCATGCCCCAGTCGGTCCCGCCGCGACCCGCTCTATGGCCCGGAGTGTGCCCCTCCGAAACCGCTCGGGAAAGAGTATATCCGCGGGCTTCCCTATGACTTCCGCGCGTGTGTAGCCGTAAAGGTTTTCGGCGCCTCCATTGAAAACGGTAATCCTCATGTCCTTGTCGACCGAGACGATCGCATCCGCCGACGCCGAAACAATACCGTGAAACTTTGCTTCGGAGAGGCGGAGCGCGTCTTCGGCAAGCTTTCGGGCCGTGATTTCGAGCGCGACACCGACGATCCGTGCTGGCGTTCCTTGCGCGTCGTATTCCGATACCGCGCCGCGGGCTAGAATCCAGATCGAATTCTCGTTGTTTGCCGAGAGCCGACACTCGCATTCGAACTGAGAACTATTTCCTTCAAGGTAATCTCGGAGCGCGTTTTCGATGATCGGCAAGTCGTCGGGATGGAAGCTCATGGATCGAGAGAAGCCGCGCAGTTCTGCCCAGCGCGAATTCAGCGTAACGACTCCTGTTCCAACATCCCACTCCCACGCGCCCAATTCCGCGCCGTTGAATGCGAGCTCGAATAGCTCTCCCTCGCGCAAACCCAGACCGGGGCGCGGATACGGCCTCGTTTCAGCATCCCCAGTCATTTTCCCGCACAGTTTTGTAATGAGACGTACAATTTTTGGAAGTCACTTTTTCGCAACGCCGCCAATAAAACGCCCGTCCACAACTTGTCTTAAGCGGCCACACGACTGCGCATGCACAGCAAAGCTTCTGGTAAGTCTCGCCATTGCTTCAACATTGACTTATTCCTGTCTGTGCTGTTGCTTTATCTTAGGCAGCGGCCGTCGTCCGACCGGATCGGGCGTTTGGCAGACCAAAACAAGAAGTCCAGCCGCGCCGTCCCTAAACTCAGGCGGTCAACGCAGGTGAGGCGAACAGCCATGGATATTACCCGGCGCTCATTGATAAGAGGCGGCTTTGCGTCGGCAGCCGTGTTGACTTCGCCGCTGCGTGCACTGGGGGCGCCGGCGTTAATAGGTCTTCGACAACTCGATACCCGTTCTTTGTCGTTCGATTGCGTCAACACGGCAGAGCAGCTGAAGGCGGTGGACTATTGGATCGAAGGTGAGTACGTCCCCGATGCGCTCGCCGCGATAAACAGGGCATTGCGGGATTTCATGAGCGGACAGGTCTATCCCATCGAGCCCAAGCTGCTGGATGCAATGCATCAAATCGGTCGCAGGCTTGAAACCAGCTGCCGGTTTGAGCTGCTTTGCGGATACCGATCCCCCGAAACCAATGCGAAGCTAAGTCGCATGTATTCGGGTGTCGCGTCCCACAGCTTGCACATGAAGGGACAAGCTACCGACATTGCCCTGCCGGGGCGCCCTTTGCGCGAAGTGCACGAAACGGCGCTCGCACTGCGAGCGGGCGGCGTTGGGTTCTATCCCGACCAGAATTTCGTCCACATCGACGTCGGCCGTGTTCGCCGTTGGGTGGGATAATTCCAACGTCTCTCTGCTTTCATCGAGCCCTCATTGCTTGACTGCAGACGCAATCCTGCTTCCGCAATAGCGCCATGGCTATCGGACCAAAGGCCAATTATCCGGCTTGCTTCAGGCGGCCTCGAGGTTTCGATTTATGCCGATTGCGCAGATGCGACCAATGGTCATCAGTCTGAGCGGTCTCGACGCGCGCCGATTTGTCAGGAAAGGACGACGTGCTCCGCGGTCGGCGCCTGGACTTGATGCGCAGTTTTCGCGATAGCCTGCATCAGGCGAGCCTTCGCAAACGGCTTTCGAAGCAGCGCCACGCCTAAGCTCAAGCCCTGCGTCGACAATGCAGCGTCCACTGAGCCGGTCATGAAGATGATCGGATAATCAAAGCCTGACGCGAGCAGTTCACGCACCATATCGAGACCGGAGAAGGTTCCCAGGTCGATATCGACAAGCACGCAACGCGGATCCAGAAATGGAGCGCGCCCCAAGAACTGTTCGGCCGACACAAACAGCTCGACGCGATATCCTTCGGACCTTAGCAGCAGTGCCAAAGCCCTACCAAGGTCGACATCGTCGTCCACGACAGCAATCAACTCTGAGGCGTTCGCGGTGCACATATCCAACATCGTTTGATCCCGCTGCTCGACTTGTTCAGTCCATTGGCCGTAAATTAAACAAAAGCTCGGAACCAAGCTCTCACGCACGGTGAAATATCAGTGGATATCTGAACGGATACTGAACAGCTCGACCGGCATACTCCTCGCATAGAAGCGACCGCGGCGGGCCCGTTGCGATTTTTCCGGGCTCGGTGACTACAACTTTCGTCCTATTTTGCGTGTGACAAGATTGAGCCACGATTGCGTCATCGTGCGGCCGCTGTGCTCCTCCAGGCGAGCCAAGCGACTCCTGGGACCCGGAACGCTCCCGCGCGACGTCCGGGTCCCCGGGCCGCCCCTAGCAGCGGTAGGGCACGCGTCTTTAGCGGTTGTGCGAAACACCATGAAGGTCACCGGCAAAAACAGAACTCCAGCCCGGCTTGAATAGTCGAGGAGCACCCTCTCCACCCCGAGCCGGTCCAGAAGCAAATCGATGATTTCCAGCCTATCGAATTGGATGAGCCAGCTTTCGGTGGTTGGACTGGGAGGGCTCCTGTTTGCTTTCGCGCTGGCGGGTGCGTTTTCGGGTCAACTTCTGTGGCGTCGAAGCCATCGCGAGAGCGTGCCCCCCGGCGCCGGCGGTATTTCCGAGACGCAAGAAGGCTATGTCGTATCGGCTGTACTCGGGCTCCTTGCGCTCATGCTGGGGTTTACGCTCGCCCTCGCCGTTGACCGGTTCGACACGCGGCGCGCCTTGGTACTCGAGGAAGCAAATGCGATCGGTACGGCCTACTTGCGCGCGCAGCTCTTGGCTGAACCACATCGAGCGCGGCTGAGCAACCTGCTCGTCGAATACACCGATAACCGGCTCGCGTTGGCCAGCGCGAGTTCTCGTGACATGCCGACGCTGCTCGCTCGAAATGACCGTCTTCTGACGGATGTTTGGACCGCAACGAGCGCTGCGTTTCCTACAGTCGAGCAGCTCGATTTCTCGACTTCGTTATTGGAGGCTATGAACCAGGTGATCAACCTTGACATCGCTCGGAAGGCATCACGGCTCGCGCACGTACCGGCTTTGATACTCATCTTCCTGGCAGTCTACATTGTCGCCACGGCGGGTGTTCTCGGCTACGTGCTCAAGGGGCTTCGGGGACAACTCGCCGGCGCGTTTTTGATAACACTCCTAACGCTCGTTCTCGTCGTCATCATCGATCTCGAACGCCCGACGGCCGGTGGCATTCAAGAGTCGCAGGCGCCGATGCAGCTTTTTCGCGCTTCGTTGAAAAAACTTCCGGCGGAAATTTCCGCTGGGGACCAAGTCAGATAATGAGCGTCGCTCGATCGGGCGGACTGTTTGAGGTGAAGGTCGAGCGGCTCATACTCTTCTCAATTTCCTCCGCGAGCTGCATCCAATTCGCGGAGAGCTTTAGATAGTCTTCCTTCATATCGGGGCACGCCGCGCTTGCCGACTTAGAGGCCTCATCGGCCGAACGCCGACAAAGGGCTGCTCGTTGAACGAGCGTTAGGGTCGGCCAATCGTCTATATGCATCGAAACTCCATTTCGCTCAATCGAAGACGGTCTACCCATTGGAGTCCACCTGTGTCCCATGATTGGATGCACTCGTCGTCAATGACATGCCTCAGTAGGCGAACGCTCAAAATCGCGTCTGTCACAACTATTTTCCGAACGGGTAATACTTGAGGCAACGGATGGCGTGATCGCAATTGACCGTTAGTCCTACGCGCTTGCTGCGCACGGACGCTCCCGGCAGAGATGATCAAGT
>Ga0137427_10000515_pt1 | contig 19795 bp, 16 predicted proteins | sample EasRivERMZT700_2_FD_102309 | JGI IMG/M metagenome (GOLD analysis project Ga0137427, IMG submission 102309) | Soil microbial communities from meander-bound floodplain in the East River, Colorado, USA - East River MetaG ERMZT700_2 | ecosystem: Environmental > Terrestrial > Soil > Floodplain ...
ATGACGCTGCCTGCATTCGCCGGCATATCCAACGGTTCGATTCCATTGAAAATCCATTCGGGGTCGGCGAACTTCGCTCCGGGTTCAACCGTGAACACATATCGATACTTGGCATCGCTTTCCGATTCGTTCCGATACGACACTTTGGCTTGAAGGAATCCTTCATCGCGCATGTAACGCGTCAGGCGCTTGCTGCTGTCTCGAAACGCTGTCGCTTCGGAAAAACTGTCTCGCCAGATGGAGCGAATGTCTTCGTGGACGCTCTTTGGAACATTGGTACCTTCGAACCGAAATGTGATCGAGGGACCCCCTTCGATGACATAGCGTACGTCGATTTTGCCGTCGCGGTTGTTGCGAAAAGTCTCGATCCTGGCGTTGAGCAGGTCCTTTGAGGCGAGGAAGTCTTCGAGATCGCGGACGTCTTCGTTCAGGCGATAAATATTGAACGGCTTGCCGGGCTTTGTGACTTTCTTTAACAGATCTTTGGCCGGCAGACTGGTGCCCGTGAATGTTACTTCATCGACCGTAAGATCGCTGTTCGGTGCAGTTCGTTTCGGAAGCGGAGGGCCGCCGCCGATGCGGAGGTCGTGTTTGACCTCGAATCGGGTTTCTTTCTTGTCCGGCGCATTGATGCCGCGGAAAACGAGATTCTTGATCCAGCTATAGTTGGCGATCCACGTTTGATCGCGCGGGCCGGCCAGGTTTTGAGAGTAGATAAAACCGAAATCCTTGGTGACATCTTTGCCCAGCGTCAGTCTGGCCCCGAGGTCTTCTTCCTCGGCAAGCGAAACGGGTTCGATAGTCACGGTGTCCAGTCCGAGCGCAGTTCCGGCTGTATTGAAGAAGCTGCTGATGTGGCCTGCAAAATAGTTCGCGAGCTGTTCTTCCCCTACAGCCTTCTGCGATCCCTGAAGTTCCTGGAATGTTCGACCGGTGAGCAGCATGGAAATAATGTCGGGTTCGGAAAGAAACGGATCGGACGTCAACTCGGTCCGCAGCCGTTCCGGAGTTCCGTTTGCGCGCAAGGTGATCAGGTAGCGTTCGTCCTTTACCTGCATCTCATGCGTTGCTTCGAAGTCGAAATTGGGCTGGGTCTGTAGCGCGGTTGGAAAATTGATCTCTCCGCGTTCGATGATGTACCGGTCTCGACGCTCGCCAGGCGTGGACGACTCGGTAGCTACGCCGGGTCCAAAGTACAACTCGCCTCCGTCCAGCACGGCAGCGCGCCCAATGATGATCGGATTTGCCATGCTGCCGCGGACTCTGAAGTTCCCGGTGAGATCGAGATTCACCATGTTATTCGATACAGTGACCAGACCTGGCGTACGAACCTCAATGTCCATTGTTATCTGGTCCGCAAAACCCGACGGTTGCGGTTGCGGCCCTATCGCGTTCGAGTCGCTCTGCTGCGTGATCCCTTTGAAGATCTGTTGGGTGAGGTCGATATCTTCTCTGTAGATGGCGCTGTTGATGTCGACTTTTCCCTCTGCCGTCAGGTTTGGACTGCTGCCGACAAGCTGGATGTCGCTCGACAAGTCGCTTTGCAGGCCTTCCGGATACTCGAGTTGGGCTTTGTTCAGCGTCAAACGGATCGATGCATTGCGCAGGCCCAAGGTTGAAATGCCCGCGCCGCCGGAAGCTGTGAATTCCCCTTCATTAAGCTTGCCGGATGCCTTTGCGATTTCCATGCGGTCGCCGCTGAAGCGGAGTTGAGCTTCGACGTTCTTAAGGTGAAACGGCGGATTAGCGGTTTGAATCTGAGTATTCGTGACATTGATAAAACCGTTGAGATCCGGCTTTTCAGCAGTTCCGCGAATGGCGATTCGGCTTTCGATCTGACCCTCGGCGCTCGACCCGGGAATGAAGGCCTCAAGGATACGCAGATCGGTTTTCCCTTCGACATTCAGGTCGAGTGCCCGGGTACGGAGGTCGGCTCCACCAATGATGTTGGCGTTAGTGGAGCCTCCTTCGACGCGGAAGTTGTGAATGGTGATCGCCTGATTCTGCAACGACACTTCGATGGGTTGAACCTGACGGATCGGAACGTCGCGAAGGTTCAGGTCGAGTTGAGTCACGCGTGCGTTTCCTGAAGCGCCTGCAAGCGTGGGGGCCGTGAGCTTGAAGCTGCCGTCGACACCAACGAGTCCCGAAACCGGCCGGTCCTTGAACAAGCGTTCCGGCCGAATGTTCGTGGCCTGAAACTGAAACTGGCCGGTGCCTTTAAGCGTGCCATCACCGGTGATCTTTGCAATGGCATCGGCAAAAACCGCATCCATCTGCCGGATGACGAATTGATCGCGAGTAAAGTCGATGGCCGCGCGGATGTTGGCAGGCTCCGCCATCTGCGGTGGTTGAACAGAGGCATTGTCCGTTACGACTGTTCCGTCCACGCGGGGGTTCTTGATGGTCCCGCTAACGACTGCATCGACCTTGGCGGTGCCGGTCATGGCTACCCCTTCGACTGGCAATTGAGCCAGGTCCGCCGTCAACTTCACGCGCATCCCCTGATCCATCGCGCCATCAGCGGTAAGGTCGATGCCGTTACCCTTCGCGTTGAAATTCCGGAGAACGACGTCGCGGATTTCGAAAGGCTGCAATTGTCCGGTGGCCTGAGCCTTACCGTCGGCGACGACGTCGTACTCGCCGGACTGGATGCGACTCTTATTCGCGGTTACCGTTGCGTCAAACTGAAATGGCGCTTGCATCCTGACCTTGGCGTCAGTCAGCGCCGAGTACTTGTCGCTGGATGCCTGAACCGTCGCGGTATTGTCTTGCGTCGAACCTTCAAGGACGACGTTGCCGTGCTCCTGTCCCTGGTAAACCACGTTTTTAAGTTCGCCCTTGAAGTCCGTAGCCGGTGACGTTGTCGTGCCATGAACTCGCGCTTCGAGAAAGACTGTGGTCGAAAGATCGCGGACGCCGACCAGTTGCAAATTGTCGATCCGCGCGTTCGCGTCAATGCGTTTCGTCGCGACGTTCACGGACCCGGTTGCTGAGAGTCTTCCCTCGGCCTGACGAGCATCGAGCCGGCTTAGAACGAGCGTGTTGTTCACGAATCGTCCCGCAACATCGACACTGTCGATGTGTGTGCCGCCGATGTCGACTCCGTTGGAGGCACCCTTGAACAGCGCGGCGGGCCGATCAATCGTGCCATCGATGGCAGCCGACAATACGGCTTTCCCCTGCGCATCCTGAACGAAGTCGTGCAAGTCAATGCTGATCTGAGGAATAGCGCCGCTGATGTTCTTCCTCTCGAGATCCACTCGGAGGAAACCGTCGGAAATGGTCGAGTTCTTGAGTTGTGCTCGTAGATCGTTGACCGTCACCAGCTTTCCTTTAAGCGCCGCATTTGCGGACGCATTGACCGGGCCAATCCCATCGTAGGAAGCGTTACGAATAAGTACCGTCGCATTGCCAAGCGGATCGTCGAACGTGCCGCCGAGTTTTCCGGTAACGTCCACCGTGCCGTACCTGCGATGCGTAACATTGAAGGTTCCTCCGAGCGAACGGTCGATACCCGCCAGGATATTTGCCCTGATCGATGCGTCCATCGCATTTGCGGCAACGTCCAGGTGCGCTCGGCCCTTCTCCGCGCGAACGTTGCTGTGTATGCGTCCATACTGCCTGCTGACGATGTCCACGACCCCTTCGCCGGAAATGTCGCTGAAATCCGACGCTTTCCACTGAAGTTGAAGCGTGCCTGCCGTGGTACCAGGCATTCCGGCTGGATCGAGCCGCAGCGCATTCCAAAGAAGATTCGCGGTTTTGTGCTGATCCGTGATTTCCGCAGTCGCGATCAATTGTCCTTGACCACCCTGGATGACGCGAACATCGGTCAGTTTCAGTTTTCCATCTTCGTATGCGACTTTGCCGTTCGATTGAAGATCCCGCCACTTCTCGATCGTCATCGGCTGGGTAGAGTAATTGAGATGGAACGCTACCGACGGCGACCACTTCAAATCTCCATCGGCGACGCCTGTGCCCTCGTAATTCGAATACTGCAGGCTCCAATTCGTCGGTCCAAACTGCAGCACGTCGGTTCCGAGGACGATCGGGATGTCGCGAAGCGCAATCTGCGTGTCCGGTGAGATGGTGACTGGTTCGGCAATCTGAATGCGGCCTCGGCCATTGATGGCATCGACCGAAAAGGAAGGGATCCTGACAAGCATGCTTTGATTTGTGTATTCCAGGTTGACGTTCCGAATGCCGAGTCGGCCGATACGTAGCTTCGGTAACTCTGTTTGTTTGCCGGACGGTTCGGGTACGATGGGCTCCGGGGAGCGAACAGTGATGGTGACTCCATCGGCCACGAGTGAGTTGACGACAACAGCATCTCCCTTAAGCGCATTCCACGGAATGTCGAGGGTGACGTGTTCGACGCGGACTTTGGTTCCATCTTTGTCGTACACGAAGCCGTCCAGTGAAGCCTGTAATTCGAAAATGTTGAGGCGCAGTTTTTCCGCCTTGAAAGGGAAGCCCGATGCGGCGCCCAGATTCTGAATGCGACGCATGAGCCACTGCTGGAAGCTGGCGGTTTGAATCAAAATGAAGAGCAGGAGAGTCAGTAGAAGGGTTGCGAGAGTCAGTCGCTTTTTCCACATCTTTCTCAACCTTAGGTAAATGGATTATTGTGACGACATGCAGTCATGCCTCTTTTGCCGGATTATTCGAGGGGAAGTACCTTCCCAGGTGGTGTACACGGATGACCTCTTTGTGGCATTCAAGGACATTCGGCCGCAAGCTCCGGTGCACGTGCTGGTGTGCCCGAAGAAACATATCCCGACGTTGAACGATGTTCAGGCGGAGGATAACGACCTTCTCGCCCACATCTTTCAAGTTGCCAAGAAAGTAGCTGTGCAGTTTGGTGTCCATGAATCGGGATACCGGACCGTGTTCAACGTGAATGCGGGCGCAGGTCAAACCGTTTTTCATCTCCACCTGCACGTCATCGGCGGAGGACAGTTGAGCTGGCCGCCGTAACCAAACGGATTAGTTCACGGCTTATGATGAAACCATGAAGCAGAACAGCCGGCTCTTCGTCGGCAATCTTCCCATTTCAGCGACTGAGGAATATCTGCGCGAACTGTTCGAAGAGTCCGGTTACGCCGTCGAGGAGTTGAGAATCATGACGGATCGGGATTCGGGGCGCTCTCGGGGTTTTGCGTTCCTCACTTTGGCTCCGGGTGTGGACGCCGCGAAAGCGATCGAGGCAATGAACGGTCAGAGCTTCATGGGCCGTCGTCTCACCGTGAACGAAGCGACCCCCAAACGCAATGAATCTCGAAAATCATGACACCTTACTTCTTCAGCAGGCGATAACGTTGTTTTCATGTCACTCCGTGTATCATCTCCACCGGCATGTGATCGGCGGATGACATTTAAGTCGGGCCGCCGTAATGGGAGAAAGCAATGTCAGAGGAAGAAAAACGTCGTTCGGATCGCGTGATACCGGTCATTTCCGACGAAGAAGCTGTACTGGTCGAGACCGGCAGCGGTGCCCCGACGCTCGCCAAGCTGATCGATTTTTGTGAACTTGGAACGCTGGTATATCTGTTGGTTCAATCGGGATTGGATTTATCGATCGGCTCGGCTTGCAAACTAACGATGTACAACCAGGGCGAGGTCTTCACAATCGCTTCTCGAATCGTTCGCAGGAGTGGACACCTCGTTGGGTTTGAGTTCCTTGGTCTTTCGGAGGACGGCTCTCGAAACGTCAAGGCCAAGCTGATCCGCATGGAGGTGGAGTGGCTCAGGTTCAGCAAACCGATCCTGGGTAGCGATTCGGAACCCTACGAAAGCGTCTAACTGCGCCGGGATCAGGTGAGGAGTTCAATCGCGTGAGAGTTGCTCTCATATCAGACATCCATGCCAACGAAGTTGCCTTACGCGCGGTGCTCGACGATATCAGCCGAACGGGTGTTGATCAGATTGTCTGCCTCGGTGATGTTGCGACGCTGGGCCCACGGCCGTCGTCCATTCTGGAAACCCTGCACGACCTGAATTGTGTCTGCATCGAAGGAAACCATGACGCATTTCTGCTTGAACCGGACTTGATTCGGACGTACACGGAAGCACCTGTTGTTGTGGAGTCGGTTGACTGGTGCCGCGCGAAGCTGTCGAGCCACGAGACCAGTTTTCTGCGAACCTTCGTTTCGACAATGGAAATCCCGCTCGACGGGAGTTCCACGCTCTTCGTTTTTCACGGCTCTCCTCGATCGCACATGGAGGATCTGCTGGCGACGACTTCTTCCGATGAACTCGATGCTGCTTTGGGGGATGCGTCCGCAACGGTGTTGGCAGGCGGCCACACGCACATCCAGATGATGCGACAACATCGAGGGACGCTGTTGGTTAATCCAGGCAGCGTCGGTCTTCCGTTCAAGGAGTACGTGCCCGGCAGGGCGCCGACCTTACTCAAAGGGGCCGAGTACGCGATCGTGGAAGCTTCCGCCAGCCGAGGCGTGAACGTGAATCTGAGGCGAATTCCAGTTGACCCGCAGGCACTCCGTGACTCGGTTAGTTAGTGCCACCGATCTTCCTATTGCTGAAATGTTGTTGCAGCAATATTCGTACTGAATCGAACCGCCGTCGTAACAGACTGTGCTTGAAGAAAGGCCAGTCCCAGCACTTCTTCTTACCGTCCTTTTCCCCAGAGGTCAGGTGCTCGGTAGCGCTCGATGTTGTCAACGACTCCGATAATCCGCTCTTGTTCCTCGGTGGGTAGGATGAACTCGGTGAGCCCGCGAAACTTCTCCTGGAGTTCGCCGAGCGTCAACGGGTTTTTGGCGTCTCCTTTCGGATATTCCACGGTGACCGCGAACGATTGACCGGATTCCATCGTCGTGGTGACTCGAGCGGGCCACTTCTCCGGATATTCGCGCGCGAGCGAGTCATCTCGTACTGTTGAGATCCGCGACATCGTCGACCGAATGTCCTTCGCTTCGAGATCATCGAACTCGCTCAACGAAACTCGACCCCGATTGAGCGCCGCCGCGACGGTATATGGCAGGCAGAATTTTGCGGCGTAAGCCGTCGTGGGCTGAACACCGTCGAGCAGATCGAACCCGGCCGGATAGATCCGGACTTCGAGGCTCCGCAACGCCTCGGGTTGTACCTTTCGATCATTTCGAAGAATCAACGTTGAGTCGATCGCTGAGTGGGTATGCCGGCACGAGGCATGTTTCTTGAAAGAATTGGTTGAGATTCGATACCAAGAGCCGAGGCCATCCGTCAGCATCTCCGGAGCCGGATCTCTGGACATGGCGCTCAGGAATCCCTTTGGCCCTTCGAAGATCTTCTTCGCGGCAGTGAAACCGCGCTTGGCAAGCTCGGCGGAGAGTATTCCGGCTGATGCCGCGTGAGCAGGATGCAGTTGTTTACTCATCGCGCCGTCTTCCAGGAATTGCCAAAGCCCTGCGGCCTGTGTTCCTGCAGACCCTAGCGCCTCGATGATCTGCTGCTCGTTCAAACCCAGCAATTTTGCTGCGGCAGCCGCAGCGCCGAACGTCCCACATGTGGCGGTCGTATGCCACAGCGTGTAGTGAGATCTGCCGACCGCTTCACCCGCACGGATCCCGATCTCGTATCCTGCAACGATCGCTTCGAGCAACTGGCTCCCCGTCGCATTCACAGCCTCTCCGACGGCGACCGCTGCGGAAATAATGGGAGCGGCGGGATGCAGCACCGATGTCGGATGAAGGTCATCCATTTCCACGGTGTGCGAAGCCGCCGCATTGATTTGCGCTGCCCACGATGCAGAAGTTTTGAAACGATCGGGCAGGGCCGTGGCCCTCGGGTTGCCACCTTCAGCGCGTGCGACCTCGAGATACATTTGCGCCGGCGGCTCGACAGATCCGCGGATCGCCGAGCCCAGCCAATCGAGAAGGCACTGCTTCGCCAGAGCTCGAACATCCTCCGGCAACTCAGTGTAAGAACATTTCGCGATGAATGTTGCCAGTGCCGCAGATATCATTGCCGTTCTTCCTTAAATGATGCAGGCAGATCACGTTCGGGCGGGCCGTCATACGTAACGTCCTTCATATCGACTGCTCGAAACGGACGCTCCCGAGTGACTTCTTCAACCGCGTGAGCGGCGAGACCGACAACGCGAGGAATGATAAAGAACGCCTTTCCGTACTGCCACGGGATCCCCATGTCCGAAATGATTCCCGCGATGGCGCCGTCTATATTCAGCGGGAGTTTGATCACCTCAGCGATGGATTCGCCGAGCCCCAAATGTTGACCGGCAAGACTCCACTCGCGAGCCGTGTTGACGATCTTTAAAGTTCGCGGATCCTGACTATGAATGGGGTGCCCCATTCCCGGGATGCGTTGTTTGCGCTCCTTGTATGCCCGAACGATCTCCGCTGCGCTCTGCTGGTTGACCACGGATTCCTGCAGCAGCTTTGCAGATTGCTCGATAGCGCCTCCATGATGTTCTCCGAGCGCGATCACGCCTGCCGCGACAGCAGCCTGAAGTGGCGTGCCACCTGAGACTGCGAATCGAGTAGCGTCAATCGACGGCGCGAGAACGGAGTGATCGGTGCTGGACGTGAATATCATTTCGAGAAGCTTACCTTCGCGCCCGCGAGGCAGATCGCCCTTGAAAGTCAGATAAACGATGTCGCCAAAACAACAATGCTCCATCAGATCCTGCACGCGATAGCCGCGAATCAGGATCTTATTCTGTTCAACGGACGACAGAGAGGTCTTCCAGAAAGTTTCGCTCACCGTTCATTCTCCTGGTGCAGGATGCACATCGTTCGCAACTGCGAACGATAAATATGCCGGATTCGAGTGAAGAATTCCTGATAATCCTTCGATTGGTAGTCCGGATAGGTCCATGGAAAAAACTGAAATGTGTTGTTTCTGAAATGCATCGTCACTTCGGCAAAGATTCCACGATCGAGGTAAATTCTATGGTAGAAGTTTTTCGTGGATGCGAGGATCACTTTTGCGTGTTCGATGTAGCCCGGATCGAGGTTCACCGGTCGTTTGATCGAAGCCATCATCGGCTGCAATTGCGACTCGATTTCGTTTGTTCGAATCTTGATGTCGGCGAGTTCGTTGGCTTGAATCAGGCGCTCGAAGGAAAAGAACACACGATCGATGACCTCGCCCATTTCGCCCGTATAGTAGTCCGTGAAGTCGAAAGGAATTATCGGAGATTCATGATCAATGGTTCCGTACGCTGACGTTAGCCGATCCCTGGCATCCGCGATCAGTTTCCGGTCGGATACCAGGACGCCGATGAACAGTTTGACGGGATTGAAACTGCGGATAGAACCCATAGAGACACAGAACTATATTCCATGGCTGGCACTCTGACACAACTGTCGCTTAAGGAAATCCAGGAAAGGTACTCGCGGCCCGATGCCATCGTATCGCCGCAGATCCTTCGAAGACTTCAGCGCGATCCGAGGACTGGAGCGCGGAGGCTATACCAGGCACTCTCGAGGAAACTGGAAGAGCAGAAGAAGGAAAAAAATAGAAACGACGCCATGCTGCACTTTGAGCGAGTGCTTTGGAAGGCAGGTATTCTTCACATCGCCGGTGTTGACGAAGTCGGCATGGGCCCGCTCGCCGGTCCGGTTGTTGCAGCTGCGGTAGTGTTTCCGCCGAATACAGAAATCGATGGTATCGACGATTCGAAAGCGCTGGACGAGGAGACGCGCAGGCGTCTGGATGTGGATATTCGACAGAAGGCTACGTCGATCGGCATCGGCATTGTCGAAGTCGACGAGATCGATCGGTTGAACATTTACCACGCCGGCCTTCGAGCGATGCAGGTGGCGCTCGCGAATCTTGCTGTTACTCCGCAGCATGTTCTCGTCGATAGTCGCACCATTCCTAACATTGCGCTGCCTCAGAACGGCTTCGATAAAGGCGACGGCATCAACTTTTCAATCGCGTCCGCTTCAATCGTGGCGAAGGTTTTCCGCGATCACCTCATGACCGAACTGGATGGCATTTATCCCGGATATGGTTTCGCGAGTCACAAAGGCTACGCCACTCCCGAACATCAAAATGCCATTCGTGAGCTGGGACCTTGTCCGATTCACCGGAGATCGTTTGACTATATCCGGGAACTCTGCGGTCATTACTCCTGCCTCTACTACGAACTCAAGGAACGAGGATCAAGAATCACGGCCCGTACCGATATGGCGGATTGGGAGCGTACGATTCGTACAGAGGCTGCAAACTTGTCGGAAATGGAAAACAAGAAACTGCACCTCCTGAAAAACCGTCTGTGGAAAAGGATCGGCGGATCCGCCTGAGCCAGTAAATCCACTCATGTTCTTGCCGACGCGGAGTCTACATTGTAAGAGGCCTCCGACACGGAACTCCTGCCTCTGGGGGAAGTAATGTCTTCTAAAACCAAACAAATCATTGTGTTTCTATCATTATTAACCGTGTTTGTACTGCCGGTACTGGCGGACAGAACCAATGTCCGGGCCGGCTGGAACCTTTTTTCGCCTCCGCAGGATATGGACATCGGTCGAGATCTTTTAGATCAGGCAGAAAGCTCGATTTCACTCATCGACAATCAGAAGGCGAACACCTATCTGGCTGCACTGGGCAGTCAACTTGTCGCTCATACACCGGGCGAAAAGTACTCTTATCAATTTCGAATAGTAGACGACCAGTCCATCAACGCTTTCGCGCTTCCGGGTGGTTACATTTATGTTTACCGGGGTGCTATTGAGACCGCGCAAAACGAGCCGCAATTGGCTGGGTTTTTAGCGCACGAGATCGCTCACGTCGTACTACGTCACGGTACGCAGCAGATATCACGAGCCTACGCAGCGCAGGTGCCCAATGCCGCTCCTGGAAGGGTATCCGTTCGTACAGTTATGGATCGTCTTAACATCGGCGTCGACTCGGACTCTGTTCCACTGAAGTACTCGCGCGAGGCGGAACGCCAAGCCGATCTGATTGCGACCCAGATCATGGTCGATGCGGGATTTGACCCGCAAAATATGATTCAGTTCTTCCAAAGAGTGCGGAACCAATCGATGAGCCTGAGATCCGAATTTGCCACAGCTCACCCGGAACCCGCGAATCGAGCGGGAAGAGTCCGAACCGAAGTTCAAAACATGGGTGGTCTTAGACGCAATTTACGCGGTGACTCGCCGGATTTCCATTCCGTCAAGGACACACTGCTCGCTTCGAACAACACGTACCCGAACATTGACCGGGATGGAGATGTCGACCTGCCGTCCACGCGGATGGTTTTGCAGCGTGAAGGCGACATCGAGTTTCGCTATCCGGAAAACTGGAGAATCTATGAATCCGGAAATGCCATCGATCTTGCACCCGAAGGCGGCATCGTGTCTGGATCGCTTGCATATGGGATGCGGATCGCCACTTTCGACCTCGGCGATTCCAATCTCTTCGGTCTGAGGGGACTGGCGCCGAGCGATCGGACGAGTCAGAGTTCGCTCTCACGAGCGACAGACCGACTGATCGAAGACATGCGGAACTCTAATCCCAATCTGAGAATGGTTCGCCGCGACGAACGCCGTCGAGTCGATGGCCAGCCAGGCATGACGATCGAGTTCACCAACGATTCTCCGCTGGGTGGTACGGAAGTGAATTGGCTGGTGGCTGTTCTTCGGCCGGATGGAATGCTGCGATATTTCGTCGGCGTCGCTCCACAACGCGATTACAACTCCTACGCGTCCTCTTTCGAGCGCATTGTTTCCAGCGTTCGTTTCGTTAACTATTACTAGGACTCATGCAGCCGGTCCGTTCCGGACCGGCTGTTTCAAAGGGCGGAACTATTGACCGTCGGTGAGCCCGGCAACTTTCTGGTACAGCGCGCCGTGGATCATTTGTATTAACCACTCTCCACTCGGCGCCTTCTTCACGACAAGACTGGCCGTGCCTCGGACATTCTTCGGATTGCCCTGGAACGTTTCGGCAACGACGTAGTTGAATGAAACCCAACCGGCCGTGTCCCACAATTGACTGTGGGTTGAGGAAATCTCGATCTTCTTCCCACCTGTCGTCAGTGCCGTAATCCATCGGGAAACGGCTGGAGCGTGCCCGTCTTCGTCGAGATAAACACAATCCGGCGCAATCATCTTCGTCAGTGCGGCAGCATCCTGTTTGTTTATAGCTTCGGCAAGCTTGTTCGCCAGTTCGAGCATTGGACCGGTTGCCGGTGGAACCTGTGGACCGCGCTGTCCAGCCCCTCGACCGCCTCCACCTGCCGGCGGGTTTTGGGCCATCAACAGAGTCCCACCCAGGGTGAGCGCCATAAACACGAACATAACAGTCACTTTCTTCATAGACTTTCCTCCAGAACCGTTTGAGTTTTTTGGAATATCGAGACTTAAAGCCGGTGAGATGGTACGAATAGCCGAGGTGAAATTACAAGAGCATCGAACGATTGTCGCTTAGGTGCCTGCGCTAATCGAGTTGATGGTTAACGTTTCTGCACTCGCCGAAATGACGGGTTCGGTGGCCTTCTTGGGGGCAAGGATCTTACGGCCCTGCAGGACCGTCTCCAGAACGAGCAGCGGAAAAGCCCAACTGAACCAGCTTGCGGCGGTCATCTGCTCGACGGTCGTACCGACGTTACCAAGCTCGAGTAATGTTGTGACTAGACGAAACGTTATGAAGGAGAAAGTCAGAACGTAGCTGCGAATCATCCATTCTTTGTGTTGTTGGACAAACCCGCGATAGATCGAGATTGTGGCGAGGGCGGTAGAGACCGTCCATGCCAGACCCATGCAGAACATACCCAGGCCCACAACCCACCCAAAGTCCGTGTGGAATGCGAGATAGAACGCGGCGATGCCGCTGGTGGCTACGCCAATCACGTATCCGATACCGAGAATACGGTGAATGCGCATGCTTTGACGGGTGAGTCCAAACCACAATTGAATAGGGCCCAGCAGTAAAGCCACTGAGCCCCCGATGATGTGGGCGAATAACCATTCGCGGCGAGGCCAGTAAATTCCCAGCCTGTCGGGATCCATAGCCAGATATTTGAATGCGTAGCTGTTGAGGAACCAAAGAGCGATGACTATAGGTCCGCTCAATACCACCATTTTTCTTCGGAACATTTAGATCTCACCCATGACTGGGTTTCTGAATTCCCCAACTCGTCCCACGCGATCGCGAGACAAAGGAAGGCCCGACGTTTCGGCTCGCAATACCTTGCTCAAGCAATGCGCGATAAACCTTGCACTGATAGGAAACGATTCCAGCCTTGGATCTGACCGGTTCGATGTCGCCGATGCTCACGCCTTCGGCGGCCACGGAGTCCAAACTCTCAGGGTAGACAAACATCTTTTCCATACGACCACCTTATTCCTTATTCCGTTATGCGTCCGGAATAGGCAGGCTGGATGCCAAGGTTGTAGGATTGTTAAATGATTGAATTTACGAGTCTTAACTTGTTAAGTAGGCCATCAACTTTGTGGACAGATTTGCCGACCGTCACAAAAGTGCCCAATTTATCCGTATGCGATGTGGACCTCAGTTGTCTGTCCACATCCGCATGTTCGTTGCCATGAAGAGCTTGTCTGCAGTTATTTGGGTCTGAAGCGGCCGCCGCTACAGTACGAATTTGTAGCCGACGCCGTGGACTGTTCGGATATGTTCCGGTCGAGTCGGATCGGCCTCCAGCTTTGCCCTCAGCCCGGCGATGTGGTTATCCACGGTCCGGCTGACTGGAAAAGACTCATATCCCCACACTTCATTCAGAAGTTCATCACGCGTGACGACGTTACCGGCGCGAGCGACAAGCAGCCGGAGAATCGAGAACTCCTTCCGAGTCATCTCCACTTCGATGCCATTCCGAACCGCGACGTACTTACGAAAATCCACTGCTACTTCTCCGAATCGCAGTTCTGTTGGCAGATCCGGCTGAGCGGTTGAACGGCGGAGAAGGGCTCGGATACGAGCCATGAGTTCGCGCACGGAGAATGGTTTCGTCACGTAATCGTCTGCCCCAAGGTCGAGGCCGATCACGCGATCAGATTCTTCGCTCCTTGCCGTGAGCATCATGATGGGAGTTTGAATGCCTTCTGCCCTCATCTTCCGGCACAACTCCAGTCCGCTCATTCGCGGAAGCATCAGATCCAGGACGATCAGATCCGGCTTTTGGGCGCGTTGAATTCGATACGCGCTTTCGCCGTCCGACGCCGTGATGACGTCATAGCCTTCGAAACCGAGATTGTCGGCGAGACCTTGCAGAATCGCAGGATCGTCTTCAACCACCAACACTCGCGTCATCGAACCTCCACCGGTTTGAGGGGAAGTCGTATTGAGAACGTACTGCCTCGACCGAAGTCGCTTGTTACTTCAAGACGTCCACCATGCGCGTTCACAATGTGCATCGCCAGAGTCAAGCCCAGTCCTGTTCCCGCGATAAGGTCGGACGTCGCTGATCTCACGCGATAGAATTTCTCGAAGATTCGTTTTTGGTCCTCGCGTCCGATGCCGATTCCCCTGTCCGTGACGTCAATGGCCGCCTCTTCCCCCAACCGTCTGAGAGTAAGCTCAATCTGCCGAGCATCTCCGGAATACTTAATAGCGTTGGTGAGCAAATTCAAGATGGCCTGCTCTATGGCATCGGCGTCGGCCTGCAATGACGGGATTGTCCCATCGATCGACAGGTTCAAAACGAATCTCTGCTGACTCAGCGGATACTCCATTGCTCTTGCTGCGGAACGCACCACATCCGCCAATGAAGTGGGCTGCATGCGATAGATTTTTTTTCCGCGCTCGATGCGGGAAAAGTCGAGCACATTGTCGACCAGGCGTGAAAGCCGTTCACTTTCATTAACAATGGTCTGCAAATACTCCGACCTTGCGCGTTCGTCACTCGATCGTCCCATCGCCAAAGTTTCGGCAAACATCCGAATCGCGGTAAGCGGAGTTTTCAACTCGTGCGACACATTCGCCACGAAATGAGATCTCATCTCCGCGGTGCGAACTTCACGATCCACATCACGCAGCAGCAGATATCCCGCAAGACTCGTCGATCCGAGAATCAGTGTGAGGATCGCCGCATACAAAGACAAGGGCGGGCCGTCGCGTGCCGCAAACCGATCCGATGGCCATTCCGCAAACAGATTTACGAATCCGGGGCCGACGGCCGTCCGGCCGTCTCCGTCTTTACTGTGTAGCGTCGAATCTGGAGGAGAAATCCTGCGCGACGATACCGCTATGACTACCGGGGCTGCCATTGCCGCCGGAGAGATCACCGTAATCAGCCATGGTTCATTCCCATACGCCAGCCAGGACGTTTCGAAGGGTGCAGCTCCGATGGGAAACTCCAAACGCATCGAACCGCTCTGAAAGTCCCGAGTAAGCCTTAAGATTTGCTCGGCATCCTGAATCTCATTCGATAAGAGACTGCGCACCGGGCCGACTTCAGTGGCGACGTTCGAGTTCAGGAGCGATTGCAACAAGTAGCTTTGAACCGGTGGCCGCCACCCGGCGCTGCGAGCTTTTTTCAAGATATAGTCCTGTGCTTCGGGAAGGCCTTTGTGCGCAGACAGGAGACGCTCGGCGGCATAGAGCGCCAATGGCATCCCTTCGTCGTCGACGACTTCGTCGCAGTCCACCAGCATTGCCCGATAGATTCGAATCGAATCGTCGGAGTTATGAGCCTTTGAAAACGCACGGCCCAACGAGAGCCGGCCCTCACATTTCTGCCGGTTACTTCTCGCTCGCTGAACGGACTGCTGGTAAACGTTGATGGCAGAAAGCGGATCGTTCGCAACGAACTCGAGTGACTCTCCGCGCGACCGCAACGAATCGAATTCTTCGTTGCGTGGTTCCGGTTTTCGCGACGTATGCCACGGAAGCACCAGTCGTCCCTGATGTAAGGGAGTTACGAAGACGACGGGCAACTCGGGCATTCTCGGCCGAACAATTCGCTGTGGATCGGCGATGAGTCGATTTACTTCCTCGAGCCGAATCGCCTGAAGCTTCGCTGATAGTTCTCGACGCAGTTGATCCAGCGCCGCGCCGCGCTCTTCTGCAATTCGTTTGTCGGAGAGTTCAGCTTCCTGTCGAAACATCCGCGCCGCCACGGACATCAGCACGAGCGTCGGTAGCAGAATGGCGAAAAGAAATAGGGCGATCTGGCGTCCGCGTCTCTGAAGACCCATGAGCTTACGGGGCATTCTAAATCGTGTCCCGTTGAGCTTTTGTCACGGAATTGTCATGCCTCAACTCGAAAGTATTAGAATGTCGTAGGTGGGGTTGCGGAGTCGCACCACTTAGAAACGGAGCGGTATTCATGCGTTCGCGAATCCTTGTAATGAGCATTCTTACGCTTCTGTCTGCGGTCTTGCTGAGTCTTTACGCGGCTGATCACACGATCACGGTTTACAAGACACCGACGTGCGGATGCTGCGGAATCTGGGTCAACCATCTCAAGTCCAACGGATTTCAGGTCATCGTCAAGGAAGTTCCCAACACTGCTGAGTACCAGCGGAAGTACGGTGTCCCGGCTGCCTTGGAATCGTGTCATACCGCGATAGTTGACGGCTACACAATCGAAGGCCACGTGCCTGCGGCGGAGATCCAACGTTTGCTGAAAGAGCGACCGAAAGCAAAAGGCTTGGCTGTTCCGGGCATGCCTTTGGGTTCACCCGGCATGGAAGCGGGCGGCCGGAGCGACAGATATTCTGTGTTGCTGTTCCAGGCAGATGGCAAGACCACTGTCTATAAGGAGTATCCGGCTCGATAACCAAAGGCAAGGTTCGGCCAGGACGATCTCGGATATCTGTGGCTCAGGCTCTCTGGAAGTAAATCCCCCAATCGATAGACTTTAGAATTTCAAAGGACCTGATTTGTCTGTCATGGATTCGAAAGTTGAAATCTATGAGTGAGAGCGAAGCCGCATCCAATAACAATAAGCGGAAAAGACGAGTAACCGCCGAAACCATGGCGGCGAAGCAGCGCGACATTTCCGTCAGCGAGTTTTTCGCCAAGAATCGACATCTGCTGGGTTTCGATAATCCGCGCAAGGCACTGCTGACGGCCGTCAAAGAGGCGGTAGACAACTCTCTCGATGCGTGCGAAGAGGCAGGCATCGTTCCGGAGATCTGGGTCCACATGGAAACCACCGGTCCAAATAGATTCAAGGTGGGCGTGCAGGATAACGGTCCAGGAATCGTGAAGAAGCAGATCCCCCTGATCTTCGGAAAACTGCTCTATGGTTCCAAGTTTCATCGTTTGCGGATGAGTCGCGGCCAGCAGGGTATCGGCATCAGTGCGGCCGGAATGTACGGAATGCTCACAACCGGTAAGCCGGTAAAGATCATCTCCAGGATCTCACCCAAGAAGCCCGCGCATTATTTTGAGATTCAAATCGACACCAAGCGAAACCTGCCGGAGATCATTAACGGAAAAGGAGACGGTGAAGATATTCCTGCCGGTGACAAGGGACATCGGTACATCACCGATCACGGCATCGAGTGGATATCCCATTATCCGACTCCCGATGAACAACCATCGGACCGCCCGGAAGTTCGAAGCGGAACACGCGTAACCATTGAGCTGGAAGGCCGCTACGTGCGAGGACGCGGCAGCGTGGACGAATACCTGGAGCAGACGGCAATCGCCAACCCTCACGTTACGATTCATTACATCGATCCGGAAGGCAGCGAAGTGACGTATGCCCGATCGACTTCACAGCTTCCGCCCGAACCTCAGGAAATCAAACCGCATCCCTACGGGATCGAGTTGGGTCAGCTCGTGACTATGCTGAAGGACACTTCTGCGGGCACAATGTCGCAGTTTTTGACGACGTCGTTTTCTCGCGTCAGCCCGGGTGTTGCACAGAAGATCTGCGAGACGGCGAAGATCGGCTCACGAGGAAGTCCGAAGCGAATTGGCCGTCAGGAAGCCGATGCTCTTTATCAGTCCATTCAAAGCACGAAAATCAGCGCTCCCGCCACCGATTGCATTTCACCGATCGGAGAACCGCTCATACTCAAGGGCCTTCATCAACAGGTTCCGGGAGAATTCTTCTGCGCGGCGACACGGCCTCCTGCCGTTTATCGTGGAAATCCCTTCCTGATCGAAGTGGGATTGGCCTACGGAGCCGCAAGTACCACGCAAAAAGTGAGTTTGGAAGTGTTGACGGAATTACTGTCGGAAAGCGATGCGCGCTCCTTGCGACAGTTTCTTCTGACAACCTTTGACGGCATTGGCGCAGCCGGAGCTGAAAAGATTCTCAATGAGGCGAAGATGGGGGCGCGACAAACCGTGGGCAAACTGAACAAGGACGAGATCTCTCAACTCCATGCGGCAATGAAAAACGTGAATCTCAGCGAAGGCCAGTCCATGCAGGTCCTGAGGTATGCCAATCGAGTCCCGCTGCAGTTTCAACCCGCGGCTTGCGCCATCACTCAGTCCGTCATCGGCAATAACTGGAGAGCTTACGGTCTTTCCCAGGCTCGCGGACAGCTTCCGACCGGTCCGCTCACAGTCATGGTTCATATGGCGAGTGTTTGGGTTCCGTTTACGAGCGAATCTAAAGAAGCCATCGCAAGTTATCCCGAGATCACCAAGGAATTGCGGCTTGGGCTCCAGGCGGTCGGCCGCAAGCTGTCGATGTATCTGAACCAGAAAAAGAAAGTACGACAGGAAGGCGAGCGCCGCGAAATCTTTCTGCGATATCTCGGCGAAGTGGCTGGCGCTGTAGCGTCGATCAAGGGCCTTGGTGACCGGTCTAAGGACGAATTGTACGGCCGCCTGTTGGACGTCGCGAGGCGCAAGACGGCGGTGGCCGATACTCAGCTTGACGATCGCGGCAAGAAGGTCGCGCCGGTCGAGGAAGATTTCGGTGAGAATGTTTTGATCATCAATCAGGAAGAGCATGCCCAAGAAAGCAAGCAACAAAACTAAGAAGTCTGCGGACACCGCGGTACTCACTGCTAAAGACAAGAAGACGCTGGGTTCGATTCATGGCCTTGCCGATGACGTCGTGCAGGCCGCCGATCGCGGCCGCGCGCCGCACGTGGATGTTCCGTCGCGCTCGCTGTCGAACGTAAGGTTCAATCAATCCCGGAAAATAATTGAAATGGGTAGCGGCACCAATCGTCGCGAACTCTTCAACTTGGCCCAGGCCAAGAGCTACATGCAGACGCTGCTGGTTGGTTCCGGTTGTAAGCAACTGATTGAACAGGGAAAGACAACCAGTATCCGCGGTCTCTTTTATCTGCTTAAACACACGATCGAAGGCACCAACGAGGAGACCTTCGATACGCAGGATGAATGCGATCCGATCATTGAAGATGTCGAAGTGTCGCTCGACTCGATGCGTGAAGAGTTACATCTATATGCCAAGAATGCCGGAGCGATGGTTGGTCCGATTACTGTGGTGGACAGCGGTGACGAGATTGACTGCTCGCGCATGGGCTCGGGCGGTTACAGTATTCCGTCGATCGTCGAGCCGGAGATTGTGCAATTCAAGAAGAACGACGCCAAGTTCGTATTGCACGTTGAAAAAGATACGGTGTGGCGTCGATTCAATGAGGATAAATTCTGGCGCCAGCACGGTTGCATTTTGACTCATGGAGGCGGCCAGCCTCCTCGTGGAGTTCGCCGGATGTTGCATCGGCTGCACCATGAATTGAAACTGCCGGTGTACTGCTTGCTCGATAATGATCCCTGGGGATACTACATCTACAGCGTTATCAAACAGGGATCGATCAACCTCGCTTATGAATCGCGCCGTATGGCGATTCCCGCAGCCCGATTTCTTGGTTTGCGCAGCAGCGACTACTTGCGCTGCCAACTCAGTCCGAGCGTTCAAATC
>Ga0137427_10000517_pt1 | contig 19763 bp, 18 predicted proteins | sample EasRivERMZT700_2_FD_102309 | JGI IMG/M metagenome (GOLD analysis project Ga0137427, IMG submission 102309) | Soil microbial communities from meander-bound floodplain in the East River, Colorado, USA - East River MetaG ERMZT700_2 | ecosystem: Environmental > Terrestrial > Soil > Floodplain ...
GAAGCACCCCGGCCCGGGGCCCCCCCCCTCCCCAAGCCGTTTTCCCCCCCCAAACCCCCGGCGCGGAGCGCGATGAGGTTCGGGGCCGCCCCCGGGAGGGGGGGGGGGGGGGGGGCGCCGCGATGACCATCTGGGCAGCGATCCTCGCAGGCGGATCCGGCACGCGGTTCTGGCCGCTCTCCACTCCGGAGCGTCCCAAGCAGTTTCTGCCGCTCACCGGCGACCGGCCGCTGCTCGCGCAGTCCGTCGCGCGCCTGCGGGGACTGGTGCCACCTGAGCGCGTGATCATTCTCACGGGGCCCGCGCTCGTGGAGCGCGTCGCCACGACCGTCCCCGAAGTCCCCGCAGCCAACATCTTCGCCGAGCCGCGCGCCGCCTCCACGGCGCCGGCGCTCGCGTGGGCCGCCCACTGGATCGCCAAGCATGATCCCGGCGGGCAGATGCTTTCGCTTCACGCCGATTGGGCAGTCGGGGACGACACGGCGTTCCGCGCGGCCGCCACCCACGCACTGGGCGTGGCGGCGGAGCAGGACGTGTTGGTCACCGTGGGGGTCAAACCAACGCGTAACGAAACGGGATACGGCTACATCATTCCTGGTGAGCCGCTGGGGAGCGGGCGCAAGGTCAAGCGATTCATCGAAAAGCCGAGCTCCGCGCGCGCGGCAGTGCTGCGCCGACGCGGCGCATTGTGGAATAGCGGACTGTTCGCGTGGGGGGCGGCGCGCTTCCTTGGCGAAGCGGGCGCCTATGCCGAGGAGCTCGCACCGGGCTGGTCGGCACTCAATGCGGGCGATGCCCCGCGCTTCTTCGGAGCGGTAACGCCGGTGGCGGTGGACACCGCCGTGCTCGAGCGCACCAAACGGCTCGCCGTCGTCACGGGGACGTTCCCCTGGGACGACATCGGCTCGTGGGATGCCCTGCTCCGTATCCGGCGGCGCGACGCGCAGGGCAACGTGACCGTCGGCAATGTGGCGCTGGGCGACGACGTGCGGAATTCGGTCGTCTGGTCGGAGGATGAGCGGATCGCGGTCACCGGCGTCGCAGACATGGTGGTGGTGCGCGCCAACGGGCAAACGCTGGTGATGCCGACCGGCCGACCGGACAAACTGAAAGAACTGGTCCAGGGCCTGTGACCCCTCCGCGCCTCTACCTGCTCGATCCCGATCCGGGGCCCGCCTGGGAGCCGTTCGCGGGAATCCGGCCGATCTGCGAGCTGCGCGCCGGCGCGCACCTGATCCGCGAGCGCTGGGAAAACTTCCTCGGCACAGAGGCGGCGGGCATTTTTGCACTGCCGCACCTGGCGGGCTTTCCCGAGCCCGGTCTCCCCCCGGTCGAGGCGCGGCGTGCCGTGAGCGGCCCGGCGGTCATCGGCTCGTCGACGTTCGCACCGCGAGGCCTCGCCTCGGCGTTGCCCGACACGCCAGCGCGCCTCGTTCACGGCGGCATCACCGTCGGATGGGCGGTACCGGCCGGGACAACCTGGAACGGTCCGGTCGCGAATGCGCACGCCGTCGAAGTGCAGGGCGTGCTGCTGCGCGGCGTCCACGACCTGATCACCGCGCTCGAGCAGCTGCTGCGCGAAGACGCGGTGAAGCTGTTGAGCGGCGACTCGGACGCGGTCCCCCAGGGCAGCATCGTCGTGGGCGACCCGGCCTGGGTTGCCGTCCACGAAGCGATGGTCGAGCCGGGCGTCGTGTTCGACACCCGCAACGGCCCCGTCGTCCTGGAGAGCGGCGTCGAGGTCCGGTCAGGCACGAGGCTCGAGGGTCCGCTGTGGGTCGGTTCCAACACCCGAGTGGTTGGGGGGCCAATCCGGAACTCGGCGATCGGGCCGTGGTCGGTGGTGCACGGAGAGATGTCCACCACGGCGCTGCTCGGCTACGCCAACAAGAGCCATTATGGCTTCGTCGGACACTCGGTGTTGGGACGCTGGGTCAACCTCGGCGCGGGCACGACGACGTCGGACCTCAAGAGCACATACGGTCCCGTGCGTCTGCGCATCGGCGACGTGGACCTGGAAACTGGACACCAGTTTTTGGGCAGTCTCATCGGCGACCACGCGAAGACGGCGATCGGGATCATGCTCGATACGGGATCCGTCATTGGCGCGGGAGCGAGCGTGTTCGACTGCGTGCGTGCACCGAAGTATGTCCCGCCCTTCGCCTGGGGAGGGGGGGGCTCCGCATCCGAGCGGATGACGCAGCAGAAGTTCCTGGACGTCGTCGAGCGCGTCCTGCCCCGCCGCGACGTCCAGGTGACCGACGCGATGCGGTCGTACTTGACCCGCGCATACGAGTGGCTGACCACGTGAGCGACGCCGAGCAACGCTACCGCCGCCTCGGCAAGTACGAGCTGCATCAGCTCCTGGGCGAGGGCGCGATGGGCATCGTGTGGAAGGCGTACGACACGGTGCTGCGCCGCTACGTGGCGCTCAAGCTGCTGAGCTCGAGTTTCCGCAAGACGAAAGACATGCAGGAGCGCTTCCTGCGCGAAGCACGCGCCGCCGGCGCGATCCAGCACGCGAACATCGTGACGGTCTACGATCTGGGCGAATCGGAAGGCCAGCTCTACATCGCGATGGAGCTCGTGGAGGGCCGCGATCTCTCCGACATGATCGCGCTGCGGGATCCGCTCGCGCTCGAGCGCAAGCTCGACATTACCACCGAGGTCCTCACCGGTCTGCATTTCGCGCATCAGCGCGGCGTGATCCATCGCGACGTGAAGCCGTCGAACGTGCGGGTCATGCCGGACGGCCGCGTGAAGATCATGGACTTCGGGATCGCGCGACTGCAAAAGGCGGACGCGACCGGGTCGGGCGCCATCGTGGGCACACCGACCTACATGGCGCCCGAGCAGATCACCAACGGCGCGATCACACCCGCCACCGACGTGTTCTCGGTCGGATGCATGCTGTACGAGCTGCTGTGCTATCAGCGCCCGTTCGAAGCGGAGTCGGTGCACGGCGTGCTGTACCAGGTGCTCACCACCGAGCCGCGACCGCTCCGCACCGTTGCCCCGTCGATCCCCGCCGCGCTCGAGCGCGTCGTCGCTAAAGCGATGAACAAGGTGCCGCACGAGCGTTATGAGTCGGCGGGCCAGATGATGGCGACGCTGCAGCAGATCCGCTCGGCGTTGTCCGGCGCGGATGACGAAGCGACGCAGCCGCTGGGCCGCTGGACTCCGCTGCCGAAGCCGCTGCTCAAGCTCATTACGTATGCGTCGATGCGCGCCCGGCTCGCGGTGCTCGGCGCGTTGGCCGCCGTCGTGCTGCTGCTGCTGTTCTCGCCAGGCCAATCGGGCGACAGTCAGGCGAACGCCGTGCTCGCGCCGCCTCCGGTGATTCCGCCGGCGCCGGCCACGCCGCTGATCGTTCCCCCGACCGTGACCGAGGCGCCGGTCTCGATGGCGGTGACCAACCGGCGCGATTCCGCCTTCGCGGCCCGGGACCGTGCCATCGCGGCGGGCGCGCTCAAGAACAGCGTCGCCGCCTGGATTCTGGCCGAATCGATGTTCCAGGCGTCCGAGCAAGCGCTCCAGTCAGGCGATCAGTCGCGCGCGATCCGAGGCTATGTGGAAGCGGTGTCCCAGTACTCCCGCGCGCGCGCGCAGGCACGCGGAATGGACCGGGAAGCACGGGTGATGGTCGAGCGAGTCGCGCCGGTGGTGCAAGCGATACCCACGGGAGCGGCGGCCGCGAACGCGGCCATCTTTCTCGCGCGCGCCGAGTCGCTGCTGCGCGAGCAGGACTTTACGCTCGCCAAGGTCGCGGCGCAGAGTGCCGAACAGATCGGCATCGACGCCGGGATCGCGCCGCCGAGCGCGCAGCCGGCGGGCCCGCGCGCCGCGGTCGACGTGCTGCTCAGCGATCTGGGCCGCGCCCTCTCGAGTCAGCGCATCGCCAACCTTCGAGTGCTGTACCCGTCCCTGACCGAGGAGGAACGGCGCGGTTGGGAACGGTTTTTCCGGGAGTGGAACGAGATCACTGCCAAGTTCTCGGTGGACAAGTTCCGCGTGCAGCCCAATGCCACCACCGCCACTGGCGAGGTGCACGCGACGTTCCAGTACGTGCCCTCGACCGGCGGCGCGCCGCGCGTGGACCGGCGGCGTTTCGAGATGCGGTTCGAGAAAAAAGAGGTGGGTTGGAGATTAGCCGCGGTCAACGAATTGAAATGACCGCCGCAAGACGCGTCTACCAGGCGCGCTGATTCGCCGCGGGTGGATCGGGAATCACGAGCGAGTCGGCCCGCGCGTTGGGAGGCCCCACGCGCCGGAGCGTCACCGGCTTCTCCAGATCGCCGCCGCTGATCGTCAGCTTGTCACTCGCCAGCTTCATGCCGTAGACCTGCCAGACGCCATCGCCGAGCGTAATCCACAGGCTGTCGCCGACCACGCGCCACCGGGCGACGTCCTCGCCGAACTGCGCCGAGCTGTCGGCGCGCACCATGATGTGCCGGATTTCATCGCCCGAGCGCGCCTGCCAGTTGCCGGCGAGCTTCACCGGCGCCTGCGCCGCGACCAGCACGAGTGCTCCCGCACCCAGAATCCACAGCCGAGCCATGGCACCAATCATAGTCAGGCCGGGGGAGCTTGTGCAGCGGGGTCCGACACGATGGCGACCTGCAGCTCCCATTGCCGCATCATGCGCACGAAGGCGTCGCACAGCGCTGGATCGAACTCGAGCCCGCTGCGCTCCTGGAGGTAGCCGAGCGTCTTCTCGAACGACCACGCTTCGCGGTACGGTCGCCGCGTGCGCAAGGCGTCGTAGACATCGCACACGTGCACCAGCTTGCTCGCGTGATGGCAATCACGCGCGTAGTGGAGGACGGGATACCCGCTCCCGTTGATCATGATGTGGTGCTCGTACGCGACGACGACGGCGAGATCGAGGTCCTCTTCCACCTCGAGCAGCATGCGTGCACCCGCCACGGGATGCTCGTTCATCAGGGCCCGTTCTTCGTCCGTCAGCTTCCCCGGCTTGGTGAGGACGTCGAGCGGAATCTTGACCTTGCCGATGTCGTGCAGCAGTCCCGCAATGCCGAAGGTCCGCACGTCCGTCGCCGAAAGACCCAGGAACTCGGAGAGTGCCATCGACAGCACCGCGACATTCATGGAATGCGTCGTCGTGTACTGATCGAACTCCTTGAGCTGCAGCAGCGGCAGCATGACCTGACGTCCGCTGTGCATCGCGACCGCGAGCGAGCGCACCACCGCTTCCGCCTCGCTGAGCGGTACGGCGCCGGTCATCTGCACTTCGCGCTGGAGCCAGCGCAGCGTGTCCACCTCTTCCCCAAGGGAGAAGGCGATCGTGGCGGTCGGCAGCGACTCGAGCGCGACCTCGCTCTCGCCTTTCAAGCCCACCGCACCGAACCGGATACTGCTGCGGCGCATTTGCCGGGCCTCGGTGCTGATGGCCGACAGCGTCAGCCGGGCCAGCACTTCCTCCAGGAATCCCTCGAAGTCGTCGCGGCTCACTTGATCTTCGAACTCGAGCCGCTGGATGCCGGCCTGCGCGAGCCGCTTGCCCCAATCCCAGGCCTTGAGCTCGCGCAGCGGCTGCTGGCCGAACACGACTTCGTCGCCCAGGAAGGTGAACAGGGGATGCGGCGTGTCCGACTGGAGGTCGTGCATCTGCTGGTAGGCGACATCCACGGCGCGCTCCCGCGCGGGGTGCCCATCGCGGTAGAGGGCCATCGCCGCGAGCGCCTGCGCAAACGAGTTCAGGAAACGGGCGGGGTCGCTCATCGTTTGACGGCGCGCGCACTCATCGTGGCGGCATTGCGGACGTCGGGATCGGTCGAGACGGCCGCGAGCGCCAGCAGGGCGCGCGCCTGGCGATCGTCCGCCCATCCCGTGGCCAGTGCCATCAATGCCGCGAGCAGCTCCAGGGACCGCGCCGCGAGACGTCGGCGCCCCAGCCAGTTGGTGCCGCCGTCGACCAGCCGCACCAGGGCACCGAGCCCGGCGGGGCTCCCGACCCGCCCCAACACCTTGATGGCCAGCACGCGCAGCTCGGACGTCATCGACGCGTCCTGCGCCACGCGTGTGACGAACTGCACCGCCGACGGGGGACACTGTTCGAGCGCGGCGGTGAGGCCAAGCCGCACCATCCGCGGCTCTGGATCGCACAGCGCGCCGAGCAGCGCCACCTCACGCTCGGCGGGAATCTTGAGGGCGAGCTTCACGGCCTCGCGCCGCACGCGCACGTCGGAGTGGCCCACGAAGGTCGACGTGGAAAACCCATCCGGCAGCGCGGACAAGCCGTCGAGCACGATCAGCAGATTGCGCGCGACGTACCAGGGAATGTCCACCGTCAGGCGCTCGGCCACCACAGGACCGAGCTCGTTGGGCGCGCGCGTCAGCCGGTCGAGCAGTCCCCGGCGCGTCGTGCGCGATTCCGATGCCGCCAACACGTCGAGCAGCGGCTCGAATGCGCCGGCGGGCAAACGCGGGAGCACGCGATCGATGGTCGTGAAGTCGGGCGGCTCGCTGCCCGCGAGCTGCCCCACGACGTCGGGCGAGGTGACGCGCGTCCACAACGGCGCGATGTCGACGCGCACGGACGCGCTCGACGCTTCCGGCGAGGAGGCGAGCATGTCCACGAGCTGGCCGACTTGATGCTCGGCCACGAGCCGCTCGACCGCGCGCCAGGCTCCGAAGCCGAGGACCCCGGTTTCCACCGCGATTTGAACCACGCGCAGCGGCTCAGCCGGCTGCGAGGTGGGATTGCGCGGCGCCGCGCTCGACGGCGCCGCGGCCGACATGCGGTGCAGCGCCGAGCCGTATTCTGCGGGATTGGGATCCTCGAGGGTCCAGCCTGTGACGAGATGGCGGACTTGCTCGCGCAGCGCTTCATCCGCCTGCGCCCGCACTTCCGGCGACCCGTGCTCGGCGTGCTGCGCCAGCTTCGACAGCATACGCACGAGCGGATCGGACACGCTCTTGTTTGCCGCGTCGGCCATCGCGCGCACGATCTCGAGCACCGCGTCCGCCGCAAGCCCCTGTGTGACGTCGATGGCAAACTTGGCGCGTTGCCTGTTGTCGCCGCCCATCTCGATCAGGCGCCGCAACGTGCCGGGCTGGAGCGCACCGACGAGTTTCGACGTGCGCCGGCGCAGCGCCGCGGCGTCCGCTCCGCCGGCATGCTTCAGCTCATCGGCGATCTGCAGGAGATACCCAACGATCACCTGATCGTACGCGGCGCTGCGGGGATGCTCGTCGATCGCCTTCGCAATGATCGCCGGCTCGTTCGAGGGCGGCGGCGCGGTTCCGTCATCCGCGTCCGCCGTGAGCGCGGCCCGCGCGAGTCCAACCCAGAGCTGCGTCCCGCGCAGCGCACGATCGCGCGCTCCCTTGTCATCGCCCGGGCTCTGCTCTGCATCCTGCAGCAGCTCGAGACGCTCGTACGTAACCGGATGCAGGCGGACATGCTCCCACGCGCGCAGTCGCTCGGGCGGACCCAGCCCGAGCGGCGCGCCGGTCCGTTCGGCATCGACCGCCAGGGTGCGCATCAGCTCGACGACTTCGTTCACGCGCAGGCCGCGCTGGAACGTCACCGCGCCGAGGTGGTGCCGATGCAGCCGCCCCGCGAGCTCGGCGAGCAATGGATTCTTGGGCTCGGTGGCGACGCCCTCGATGACCAGCTGGTTGCGCGCGACGCCGAGCGCCAACGAGCTGCGGCCCTCGAAGAGGTGCTCGGCACGGCGTGTAACGGCCACCACCGCCGGCTCGAGCGACGGGTGGCCTTCGGGATACATGGTGTGTTTGTGGAGGGCGATCGACAGCTCGATCAGAAAGTCGGCCAGCTCGCGCGACAGCGCTGCCCGCTCCGGAACGTGAGCCGGAGCGGGCGCGGGCGCCTTTGGCTCGGACGTGGAGGGGCCAGTCATGGCCCACCAAAATAGCGATTAGGCCCGCGCCCAGGCTCACTTTCGCAAAACGCAACAGCCCCGGAGACCATCCTCCGGGGCTGTTTTTGACTGCCTGTGCGTCTGTGCGTCTGTGCGTCTAGCCTTTTAGTACATCCCGCCCATACCGCCGCCGCCAGGCATCGGCGGAGCCTTATCCTTCTCCTTCTTCTCCACAACGACGCACTCCGTCGTGAGGAGCAGGCCCGCGATGGACGCGGCGTTCTGCAGGGCCGTCCGGGTGACCTTCGTGGGGTCGATGACGCCCGACGCCACCAGGTCCTCGAACCTATCGGTCTGGGCGTTGTAGCCGAAGTTCTTGTCCTTCGACTCCTTCACCTTGCCGACCACGATGGCGCCCTCGGCGCCAGCGTTCTGGGCGATGATGCGAATCGGCTCCTCGAGGGCCCGGCGCACGATCTCGATGCCGGTCTTCTCGTCGTCATCGTGACCCTTGGTCTTGTCGAGCGACTTCTGACACCACAGCAGCGCTACGCCGCCGCCCGGCACGATGCCTTCCTCGACTGCCGCGCGAGTGGCATGCAGCGCGTCCTCGACCCGAGCCTTCTTTTCCTTCATCTCGGTCTCGGTCGCCGCGCCGACGTTCAGCACGGCCACGCCGCCGGCGAGCTTCGCCAGCCGCTCCTGCAGCTTCTCCTTGTCGTAATCCGACGTGGACTTCTCGATCTGGGCCTTGATCTCCGCCTTGCGGCCGTCGATCTGGTCGTCCTTGCCCTTGCCGTCCACGACGGTGGTGTTGTCCTTGTCCACGATGATGCGCTTGGCGCGGCCGAGATCGTTGAGCGTCGTGTTCTCGAGCTTCAAGCCGAGCTCTTCCGAAATCACCTGGCCACCAGTGAGAATGGCGATGTCGCGCAGCATCTCCTTGCGACGGTCACCAAAGCCCGGCGCCTTGACGGCGCAGACTTTCAGCGTGCCGCGGAGCTTGTTGACGACGAGCGTCGCGAGGGCCTCACCTTCGACGTCCTCGGCGACGATCAGCATGGGCCGACCTGACTGTGCCACCTTCTCGAGCACCGGCAGGAGGTCTTTCATCGTGGAGATTTTCTTGTCGTAAATGAGGATGTAGGCGTCCTCGATCGTGCACTCCATCTTCTCGGGATCGGTGATGAAGTAGGGGGAGAGGTAGCCGCGATCGAACTGCATCCCGTCTACGGTCTCCAGCGTGGTCTCGAGGCTCTTGGCTTCCTCGACCGTAATCACGCCGTCCTTACCGACCTTATCCATTGCGTCGGCGATTTTGTCACCGATTTCGGCGTCGCCGTTGGCGGAAATCGTGGCGACCTGCTTGATGTCCTTCCGGCCCGAGGTCGGTACCGAAATCTTCTTCAGCTCGGCCACCACGGTCTCGACTGCGTTCTCGATGCCGCGCTTCAGCGCCATCGGATTCGCGCCGGCGGTGACGGACTTGAGGCCTTCGCGATAAATCGCCTGGGCCAAAACGGTCGCCGTGGTGGTGCCGTCACCTGCGAGATCGGACGTCTTGGTCGCCACTTCCTTCACCATCTGGGCGCCCATGTTCTCGATCTCGTCGTCGAGCTCGACTTCCTTCGCGACAGTGACGCCGTCCTTGGTGACGGTCGGGCTGCCGAACTTCTTATCGATGACGACATTCCGACCCTTGGGACCGAGCGTCACCTTCACTGCATCGGCCAGCTGATCGACACCCCGCTTGAGTCTGGCGCGGGCTTCGGTGCTGAACTCCAGATACTTGGCTGCCATGTCTGTGCTTCCTCCCTAGAGGCTGCTTACGCGAGCTTCGCGATGACGTCGGATTCTTTGATCAGGATGATCTCTTCGTTGTCCAACTCGACCTGCGTGCCGCTGTACTTCCCGTAGATGACGCGGTCCCCAACTTTCAGCTCCATCGGGATCGTCTCACCCTTCTCCCGCCGGCCCGGACCCACGGCGATGATTTCGCCCTGGATCGGCTTCTCTTTGGCAGTATCGGGGATGTACAGCCCACCTTTCATCGTTTCGGTCTCCTCCATCGGCCGGATCGCGACGCGATCAGCCAACGGGAAGACTTTGAACTTCTGGCTCGTCTTGGTTGCTGTTGCCATGATGCTCGAAGCCTCCGTAACTCTTTGAATTGATTAGCCGTTAGCACTCACGACTGTTGAGTGCTAAGTGAGACGTGGGGGAATCTCGCCCCTCGTCCTCGTGGCGTCAAGGGCAAAGAATTAAGCCCTAAGGGACAACGATGGCGGGAACGACAGCCAGGGCTCGCGCTTTCGGCGTCTGGGTCGTGGAATCCAACTCGATCGACGCCGCCCCGACGATGACGCCCGAGCGGGTGTCGGCCAGGCGCACATGGAGCCAGGTCGGCTGGTCGGGACCGGGCTCGTTGAAGGTGAAATGGATCAGTGCGGCCGTGGGCCGGCTCCCACCTTTGATCCGGTCGCGTACGCGATACCCGGCGCTACGCATCGCGCGCGCCAGCTCGACGCTCTGGGAGTCCCGACTCTGAACCAGGACGTCATAGCCCCGCAGACTCTTGGGGACCCGTGAAGCCCCGCATCCCGCCAGGAGGAGCGCGAGGAACAGGGTCTTCACTGAACGATGCGTCGTGCCCCCACCCAGCGCGCCACCCACCAGGCCCCATCGGGATCCTGCGACGCGAGCCGCGAGAGCTTCACTCCATCGCTCGAGCTGTGAATGAACGCCTGCTCGCCCACGTACATCCCTACGTGCGTGACCCCACCGCCCGGCTGGGCGGCAAACAGCAGCACGTCGCCGGGACGCAGCGCCTCGAGCACGGGGGTGATTTCACTTCCCGATCGCGCCTGATCCCGGCTCATCCGGGGCAAGCGAATACCGTGCTGCGCGTACGCCCATTGCACGAGCCCAGAGCAATCGAAACCGTTCGCCGCCGTTCCACCCCACACGTACGGCGTCCCGATCACATCCAGCGCGCTGCGCACGACGTCCGCCGCATTGCCGGTGATTGTGGCCGGTACCATCAGCGGCGGAAGGTCGCGGCGCTGACTAGCCCCCCCCCCCCCGCTTCCCCCACCTCCGCTGGCACTCCGCCAGGCCTGCTTGCCGACGCCGAGTGAGAACGTGAGTGCAGCATCGACGCCATCGCGCGCGTCCGAGGAGGCGCGCCAGAATCCGCGCGGTCCGACGTCCTGCAGGCGATAGCGAACCTCCATCCCGACACCGACCCAGGAAATCGGTCGCCACTCGAGGCCGGCGCCGAGATTCCAGAGCGCAGCTAGAGCCTGAGTCGAGGTGTCCGTCGAGAGGCCGAGCGCCACGCCGGCAATCGCATACGGGCCGAACGTCCGGCGATGCCGGAACGCCTGCAGCTCCCAGCCGGCGCCGTAGAATGCGCGGTTGCGTCCGAGACTGTCGTGCAGCAGTGCGTACGCTGCGAGTCCGTGGCTGAGTGCAGTGCCCCCCCCGAGCGGAGTCGCCGTGCGCAGTTCGTAGGACGTGGATTGGTTGCCCTGGTACCAGCGGCCGTACAGGAAATCGACGTCACGCCCACCCCGCCCGCCCCGCCCGCCCTGGGCGTGGAGGGAAGAAACGCCGGCGATTAGAAGGACGAGCTCAATCCGCGGCCGCAATCGCGGCGTGCTCCTCGGTGGAGCCCTCGCGGGGCGCCATGTGGTGCGAGAGGATGTGCGGCAGACGACGCATGAACCGAACCCAGATCCACAGCACCGTGAAGCCGAACAAGAACGCGCCGGCTCCGGCGATCGCGAGCATCACGAACGGACTCGTAAACTTGAGAGCGACGAGTGCCCCGAGCCACAGACCCACATGGGAAGCCGCCCACGCCCAGCCGGGCGTCAGCAACCACCCGAGACCCACCAGCATGTGAGCCAACCATCTCGGCACGGTGCGCTACCTCTTGCTGCGGCTGACTACGATGATGGCGAAAATGGCCAGCGTCACGAGGAACCCGAGGCCAGCCCCGACGGGCAGCGCCGTCACGCCCCCGAGACCCAGGCCGAGTGCTCCGCCGATGCCGCCGCCCAGCGGCGCGATCGCGAGAGACGTGATCGCCGTGTTGCCCCCGCGCGCCGCGCGACCCGCCGTTACCAATCCCCCCAACCAGGCGAGCAGCGTGCCGAGCATCCACCAAATGGGCACGTACCACCAGGTGCTCCCGCCACCCACGGCATCCCACGTCCAGGGATAAGCTTTGAACGGCCGCAGCAGGATGATGTCGATCGCCATGAACACGATCGTACCCCACAACCCGATCGCCGCCGCGCCGGCCACGCCCTGCACCGTTCGGGCGCTGGCGAAAAAACCCGGCAGGAAGGTCGCCAGCACCGCCGCAGCCAGGACAATGAGCGTCTCCAGGACGCCGGTGAGTATGCCGGCCGGCAGAAGCCGCGCGACGATGAGATAGACGATCACCGCGGCGGCGGTGATGCCACCCACGATGGTGCCACTCAGCAGGATGTGACGAAACTCGGAGCGGTCTGTGGCGCTGGAAGCCGATGTCATCAGGCTCCTTCGGACTGGTTGTGGAGGTTATGGAGGCTGGTGGAATCTAAGTCACCGATACTAGCTCGCAAACACAAACAGCACCGTGAGATCGGTTACGGCCCAGGCGGCCAGCGCCCGGTACATGCCACGCTGGTGCTGCTTGGGAGTCCACGCGGCGTACCCGGCTAACCACGGCATCAGCACGGCCAACCACAGGGCCAGCGGCAGCAGCAGCGTGGCCGCTTTCCACCCGACGGACAGCAGCGCGACGGCCGCGGCGAAGAAGCCAAACGCGAGCAGTGTCGAGAGGATGGCCACGATCAGACTCGGCCGCATGCCGAGGATCAGCGCCAGCGTCCGGTCCCCGCGGCGCCGATCCTCGTCAAACTGATACAGCTGGGTGAGCGGGTAGAGACCGGCGAACAGCGGACAAAACGCGAGCAGCACGAGCGCGTGGCCGAGGTCGAGCGGCCGCCCGGTCGCGGCCCACGCAGCATACGGCGTCAGCGTCCCGAACCCCCACATGTTGATGACCCAGTCCACGCCGGCCACGGCTTTAAACCGGAACGGCGGAACGGAGTAGAGAACCGAGAGGATGAAACAGATCGCGTAAGCAATCTGAAAGCCGAGCGGCAGCCGCAGCGCAAGCACCTGGCCTAGGGCGAGCAACGCCACGCTGAAGGGCAGCAAGTACCGCGGCAGCGGCGGCGGCGCGTTGAGATAGCCGATATCACCTTCGTCGCGGTCGAACACGCTGTTGATCGCGAGCGTGCCGCCGTTCAGAAACACGACCCAGATCACGAGCGCGAGCAGGGCGTTCCCCGACTGCTCCCCGCTCCCAGCTCCCCTCAGCCCTACAGCGAGGATGTACCCAAGGAGCGTGTGCCCCGCCATGATCGGCCACTCGGCGGGTCGCATGTGCAGCACGTAGGAATACAAATCGCCTGGCAGGAGTCGATAGCCCCAGCGCCGCCACGCGTTGAGCGTGCGAGCGGGAGGGAGGCCACGTGCGTCACTCACCACTTCAAACCGAGAGCCGCTGCCGCGATCCGTAGGCCGACCAGGGTGAGATCGGCATGCACCGATCCGATTTCTTTACAGAGCGGCGCTACGAGCGTCGCCAATCCTCCCGTCGCCACGACGACCGGCTGATTCTTCGTCGGCCACTCGGCCTTGATGCGCCGCACCAACCCGTCCACGGCGTCCGCAGCACCCCACAGCACGCCGACGCGAATGCAATCTTCCGTGCGGCGTCCAATCGCGTGGGTGGGCGGCGTCAACTCGGTGGCCGGCAATTTGGCCGTCTTGCGCACCAGCTCGTCCGATGCCGTCCGCAGGCCCGGCATGATCACACCGCCGATGAATCGGCCCCCCCCCCCGGTGCCGCGACCTCCATCCACCGTGATGCAATCGAACGTCGTCGCTGTTCCGAAGTCCACGACGATCGTGTCCTGCTTGAAGAGCTGCACCGCCGCGAGCGTATTGACGATGCGGTCGGCACCAACGGTGAGCGGCTCATCCACATCGAGCACGATCGGCAGCTTGGAACGTGCATCGATGCGAACCGGCGCGCGCGTCGTGGCGAGCTCGACCCCCTCACACAGGCTTTCGGCCACCTGCGGGGCAACCGACGCAACGACGCTCGCTCCAACTTCCTGGGTCGAGTGCCCCGACTGCGCCAGCTGCGCGGTGAGCGTCGACGCCCATTCATCGGGCGTTCGTTGCGGGGTGGAGTGCCAACGCCAATGCGCCTCGAGCCTGTCCCCCGCGAACAATCCGACGGTGGTTTCGGTATTGCCGACGTCGAAGGCGAGGAGCATGGGGCGGCTAAGATAGCTCGACGTGGCCGTCGCGCACCATCGTCGTGCCCGCACCCGTGTCTACGAGCAGGGCGCCGTCGGGCCGGATGCCCGCCGCGCGGCCCGGAAGCGGTGCGCGAATCTGCCGCCCGCGCAGCCAGTCCCGGCGAGCGAAGGCGGCACACTCGAACTCGGTCAGCGCTGCGTCGTGCGTCGCGAGTCGTAACAACGCCGGGACGAGCAAATCGAGAACGTCAATGCGCCGTACCGCAGGCCGAAGCTCACGCAGCGAGACCGCGCGGCCACTCAGCTCTGCGGGCACCTCGTTCGCGACGTTGACCCCGACGCCAACACCGAGCCACTGGAGCGCATCGCCCTGCCACCGGCTCTCACACAGGATGCCGGCGACTTTGCGATCGTCGACCAGGACGTCATTGGGCCACTTGAGGCCCGCGCGCGAACCCGAGAGCGAGGTCGGGCGCACGCCGAGCACCGCCTCGACCACGTCGGCGAGCACGAGCCCGATGCGGAGTGACAACACGCCGGCCGCGGGAAGCGGCGGCCGCAGCAACACGCCGAGCCAGACGCCACCGGCAGGCGAGCGCCAGGTGCGCCCGTCCCGCCCGCGTCCCGCCGTCTGCTCTTCGGCGAGCACGACGGTACCACTCGGTGCGCCCTGCCCCCCCAAATCGTGAATCGCGTCGAGGGCCGACGGCAATGTGCGGAACACGCCGCACTGCGGAACGCCCCAGCGGCGAGCGAGCGCCGCCGCGGGGATCTCGTCGATGCCTAGCCGTGCCACAGCGCGTACGCGAGGGTGAACAGCCCGATCGCAATGCAGTACGGCGCGAACACATGGAAGCGGCCGCGGCGCAGCATCGCCACCAGGAACCGAATCGCAAACACGCCGGCCAGGAACGCCACGACGCCGGCAACCATCAGCGGCACCGCCCCAACCAGCGCGACATCGGCGGCGGCATGCCGCGCCTCGAGCAGCCCTGCCCCGGCGATGAGCGGGATCGCCATGAGGAAACTGAAGTCGGCGGCCGCGACGGCGCCCAGACCCAGGAGCAAGCCCGACGCGATGGTCATTCCCGAGCGGGAGATCCCCGGGAGCGGCGCCAGCGCTTGCGCCAGGCCGATGAGGAGCGCACCCGCCGGCGTGGGACGGGACGCACCCTCGGGACCTCGGTTGCGCGTGGAGAGCAACGCCGCAGCGGTCACGAGAAATCCCAGACCTGCGGCCCACAGCGAATCGAACGCCCGCGCGATGAGATCCTCGAGCAGCAGCCCGACGAGGCCGGCGGGTATCATCCCGATGATCAGCAATCCCGCATAGCGCACGGCGTCCGGTTCGCGCCGCAGCACGCCGAGCACCAGCTCCCAGAACCGCCGTCCGTACACAACCAGGATCGACCCGAGCGTCGCGACGTGCAGGGCGACCTCCACAAACACACCAGGCGTGTGGACGCCGGCGACGTGTCCGATCACGGCGAGATGGCCGTCGCTCGACACCGGAAGGAACTCGGTCAGTCCTTGCACGAGGCCGAGCAAGATGCCTTGCCAGAGATTCATGCGGCCGTTCCCATGACGAGGGCGACCAGCCCGATCACCATCGCGCCTTTCAGCAGCGTGCTGACGCGCTCCACTCTCGCGAGCAGCAGCCACGTGGCCGCGACGAGCACGGCCATCTGCGCGGGAAGCGCGAACAGGAAATACGCCCCCGCATAATCGTCGTTCATCGGCAGGAGCAGGCTCGCCGGTACGAACAGCAGCGCAATGCCGGCCGCGACCACCATCGCCGGCCGGCGGCCGGCGGCAATCGGCAAGGTCCTGCGGCCGATCGCGCGATCTCCGGCCTCATCCTCGACGTCCTTGACGATCTCGCGCGCGAAATGCAGCCACGCGGCCAGAATCCATGGCACCAGGCCGGCTGCCGGGCGTCCCAGCGCCAGCGCTCCGTAGAACGGCGGCGATCCCGCCACGACGGCCACAGCGAGATTACCCAGCAGCGGTTGGGGTTTCAGCAGTGGCGAGTAGCAGAACATGACGGCAAGGGCGGCAAGGGCGGCAAGGACCTGAAAGCCGCTGACCAGTCCGGCAAAAGTTATTCCCAACACCGAGCCCCCAAACACGATCAGATCCGCCGTGCCTCGCCTGATGTGCCCGGAGGCGAGTGGGCGGGAGCTCGGGCGATTGATCCGATCCGCGGCGACGTCGCGAATGTCGTTCCAGGCATTGCCGGCGGCACCCAGCGCCATCCCGGAGAGCGCCGCAAACACCAGTTCCTTGGGAAAGGCAAAGTCCCGCAGCGCGATCCAGCCGCCGGCACAAACGCCTGCCGCGGCAATGATGAGGTTGAGAGCGCGAATGAGCCTGAGGCTTGGAGCCACTACTTCAGGACCTCGTTATAGAGCGCTTCGTACTGCGGCACGACGCGATCGGCGGAGAATTCGAGCGCGAGCTTAGCGGCCGCGCGCCGCATGCGCTGCAGCATCGCGGGCTCCTCGAGGATGCGCATCGCCCGCTCGGCCATGATTGGGACGTCCCCAACGGGCGCCAGGAATCCCGTCTCGCCGTCCTGAACGACTTCCGGCAGTCCGCCCGCGGCGCTCGCGACGACCGGCACGCCGCAGGCCATCGCCTCGAGCGCGGCCAACCCGAACGACTCCGTCGCCGAGGGCAGCAAGAAGAGATCTGCGCCGCGCAGCACCTCGCCCACGCTTTCCACCTTTCCCAGAAACCGCACATCCCTGCGCAGCCCGAGCGTGTCGACCTCGTGCTCGGCGGCATCGCGATCGGGACCGTCACCGACGAGTACCAGCGTCGCAGGCAGCTGCTGTCGCACGTGCGCGAAGATCTTGATCACGTCGCCGATCCGCTTCACCGGCCGGAAGTTCGAGACGTGCACGAGCACGCGATGCTCTGTGGGAGCGAGCCGCTTGCGGAACGAGTCGTCGGTAGGCGGATGATAGTCGGCGGTCGAGATGAAATTCGGAATCACGCGCAGGTCGCAGTGGCCGCAGCCGAACGCGCGATAGGTTTCGTCCCGCAGATACGCGGACACGGCGGTGACGGCGTCGGATTGTTCGATGGAGAATTTTGTCAGCGTGTAATACGAGGGATCCTGGCCCACCAGTGTGATGTCCGTGCCGTGCAGCGTGGTAACGATCTTGAGCCTTAACCCTTCGTGCTGGAGCATCTGTTTGGCGAGCCACGCCGTCGCGGCGTGCGGAATCGCATAGTGCACATGCATCAGATCGAGCTGCTCGCGCTTGGCGACTTCATGCTGCTTCACCGCGAGCGCCAGGGCGTAGGGCGAGGACTGCTCGAACAGCGGATAGTCGAACTGGGTCACCTCATGGAACGTGACTCGCTCGGCGAACCCCCGCAGCCGGAACGGGCTCGCGTACGACACGAAGTGGATGTCGTGACCGCGGCGCGCGAGCTCGAGCCCCAGCTCCGTGGCCACGGCGCCCGAGCCGCCGTACGTCGGGTAGCAGGTGATGCCAATTCTCATTGAGGAGTCAGGAGTTTGGAGTTGGGAGTCAGGGATGACCACCGCTCGTGAACGCGCCGTGCCAATACCTCAGGTGATTCCGTGGCATCAAGTGTCCATACCCCCGGCTCCCAACTCCCAACTCCTGGCGCCCGCAGTTGATGTCGAAACCACGTCTCCTGCCGCTTCGCATACCGTCGCGTCGAGACGAGAATCGCGTCGCGCAGTTGAGCCTCCGGCGCATGGCCCTGCAACATGCTCACGACCTCGCGGTAGCCGACGCCGTCAAGTCCGGGCGCGTCCGGCGCGATTCCGCTCGCCAGCACCCGGCGCACTTCGTCTACGAAACCCGCCGTCAGCATCTCGTCCACCCGCGCCGCCAGCCGGCCGTGCAGCACTTCCCGTGGCACGGTGAGGTGAATGTACCAGGGCCGCAGGGTGCCGCTTTCGCGCGCTTCGCGCTGCCACCACGACAGCGCGTGACCCGTGAGCAGGGCGACTTCCACCGCGCGGGCGGCGCGCTGGCGCCCGCCGCCCGGGAAGCGCGGATCGAGCCGGCCGGCCCAGCGGGCCAGATCGGCGCCCTCCAGCGATTCAGACCAGCTGCGCACCTGCTCGCGCCGGTCGGGGTCGAATGGCGGCTCCCGGAACAGACCTTCGGCGAGCGCGCGGATATACAATCCCGTGCCGCCCACCACCACCGGCTGCCGTCCGGCGGCCCGAACATCGGCGAGCCAACCGGTCGCGTCGCGTGCGAACCTCCCGGCGCTGTAACGCTCTCCCGGATCGATGAGGTCCAGCCCCAGGTGCGGCAGGCGCGCCAGCGTTTCGGAATTCGGCTTGGCGGTGCCGATGTCGAGACCGCGATAGATCTGCCGCGCGTCGGCGGAAATCACCGTGATCGGCGTGAGCGTCGCCAGCGCCGCCGCGACGGCGGTCTTGCCGACGCCGGTTGGGCCTACGACGACAGGAGTCAGGAGTTGGGAGTCAGGTGCGGCCGAACCGGCGCTCAAGCTCTTCCTTGGGAAGCTGAACCATGGACGGTCTGCCATGGACGTCATGCGCCGGAAGCGTCGCGCTCAGGAGTCGAACCACGAGCTCGCGCATCTCACCGGCATCGAGCGTCTGCCCGGCCTTGATCGCCGCGCGGCACGCGTACGTTGCCGCAAAGCGCTCGAGCCGGTTCTGCCACCCGCCGAAGCGGCCGCCCGCGAGATCGGCCACCAACTCCTGCAGGCAGCGCGCCGCCTCGAAGCGCGGATGGGGATTGGGCGCCGTGTGCACCACGATGCTGCGGCCCGAGAACGGCTCGATCTCGTACCCGATCCGCGCGAGCAGTTCGCGGTGCGCTTCGATGGCGTCGAGCTCCGCCGGCGCGAAGTCCAGCGTCAGCGGCAGCAGGAGCCGCTGGGCCGTCGCCCCATCGCCCGACAGTTGCCGCATCACGTCCTCGTACAGCACGCGCTCGTGGGCGGAGTGCTGATCGACTATGGCTACGCCGGAATCGGTTTGGAAAAGGATATACGTGTCGAACACCTGCATGAGAGGCGCTATCGGGTATCGGCTATCGGCTATCGGGTGATCCGCTCCGAAGAGTTCGAGGGGCATGCCACCGGGCAGCGTTATCTCCTGGTCACCCCCAATAGCCGATAGCCGATAGCCGATAGCTCCCATCGGCGCAGCCGCGTCCAAAGGAGCAAGCGCCGCCCTCACAGCCTCCTCAACTACCCTTTCCACAAAAAACTTGTCCCGAAACCGAGCCTCGAGTTTGGCCGGGTGCACATTCACATCCACCGCGTCGCCGGGGAGATCGAGGAACAACAGCAACGAAGGACGATCGCCCGGGGCAATCGTCGAGCGATATCCGGCTTCGGCGGCACGGAGAATGAACGGATCGCGGATCGGGCGCCCGCGTACGAACACATATCCCTTCCGGCCCGCCGGACGCGCCTGCGCCGGGCGCTGCACCAGACCCGTCACCTCCAGCGGCCCGGCGAGGTGCGATACGCCGAGCAGCGTGTCGGCGAGCTCGGTCCCCCACAGCGCGTGAACGCGATCGATGAGCCGCGTCGCGGGCGGGCAATCGAGCAGCAC
>Ga0137427_10000519_pt1 | contig 19678 bp, 14 predicted proteins | sample EasRivERMZT700_2_FD_102309 | JGI IMG/M metagenome (GOLD analysis project Ga0137427, IMG submission 102309) | Soil microbial communities from meander-bound floodplain in the East River, Colorado, USA - East River MetaG ERMZT700_2 | ecosystem: Environmental > Terrestrial > Soil > Floodplain ...
ACATTCAGCGATCGGGCGGCGGCTCGCGAGTCCGGATTCAAACCCGCGGCGAGGCGCCGGAGCTCGGCTTTCTGCCGGTGTCGATGATCGAGGGGCCCTTGCGCTCGGCCCTGACGAACGACCTCGCCAAACTGAAAGAGATCGTCGAAGGGATCAAGTCGTAGGCCGCACGTCGTAGGGCAGACCTTCAGGTCTGCCTTAATCGTGCCGCAGCGCCTGAATCGGATCGAGACGCGCCGCGCGACGCGCCGGGTAACTCCCGGCGATGAGACTCACGAGAATCGAAAACCCGATCGCGCCGCCGATCAGCCAGAGCGGCAGCGCGAACAGGTTCAGATCGGTCGGCCCGCCCGCCTGCTGACTGCGCACGTACCAGTTGGCGCCGAAGTTGATCACGCGTCCGACCAGCCAACCCAGGCCGACGCCGGAGATGCCGCCGAGGAAGCCGATCGCGGAGGCCTCGACGAGGAAGATGCCGCGCACGTCGGCGTCGCTTCCGCCGATCGCCTTCATGATGCCGATCTCCCGCGTCCGCTCGAGGATCGACATCACCATCGTGTTCACGATGCCGAGCGACGACACGGCGAGCGCGATCGAACCAATGAGTCCGAGCACGATGTCGAGGATGACGAACACCCGCTTGGCGTTCTCGAGCGCGTCTTGCACTGAAAACGTCGTAAAGCCGAGGGCCTTGACCCTTTCCTGAACGTCCGGCACGGCAGCCGCCCGCCTCACTTTGATGGTCAAGGAGTTGTAGGTGCGGTTCGCCGCCGCAGGTGGCGTGCCGAGGATGGACTGTCGGCCGACGATGGCCTCGGCGCCAATAGGGCGAGCTTGTTCGAGCGGAATCATCACGCCGGAGAGGTTTCCGCCCGCCAGGGGGAGGGCGCCACCCGGCCGCTCGACGATGCCGACGATCGTGAAGGACTGCGTCACACGCCGCGGCGGTGCCATGCCGGCGGCGGCATTTGCCGGAGTCACCGCCGCGGCAGCGTATCCGATTGTAATGTCCTGTCCGATGAGCGCCTGCGCGGCCTTCGTGGTGAGCCGCCGGACGAATTCGAGCGTGAGGATGCACGCGCGCGTACTGTCATCGGCGAAGAACGTCCCGGCTGCGAACGTCTGAAATGCGCCCTGATCGCGCTGTGACAGCGGCACGCCGCTGAGCGTCGCGAACGCCTGCTCCTGCTCGAACTGAACTTCGATCGGGACGGCGATGTTCGGGTAGACCTCCTTGACGTCCGGCACCGCGGCGATTTCGGCGATGGCCGCATCGTCGAGCGGTTTGCGCGGTGTCTCGGGCGGTGCGGTGCCCCGGTCGCGATTCGCACCGCGGCCGCGCCCGCGTCCGCCCAGACCGAAGGCGCCTCCGGTCTGACCGGGCAGCACCGTGACGGAATCGAAGACGCCGGACGACATGAATCGTCCGACGGTCTGCTCCTCGAGGCCGACACCGAGCGAGACCATGCCGGCGAGCGACGCGATCCCAATGGCCACGCCGAGCGTCGTCAGCGTCGTGCGGAGCTTGGCTTGGCCGAGATTCCGGAGCGCCAGCGAGATCGTGTCCGAGACGATCATGCGCGTGAGTCGGAAATGATCTGACCGTCGAGCATCGTGACGGTGCGGCGCGCGTAGGCCGCCGCAAGGTTGGCGTCGTGCGTGACCATGACCACGGTCTTGCCGTCGCGCTCGTTGAGCGCCTTCAGCAGAGCCATGATTTCCTTCGACGTCTTGCTGTCGAGATTGCCGGTTGGCTCGTCGGCGAGGATCAGGGACGGCGTGTTCGACAAGGCGCGGGCGATGGCCACGCGCTGCTGCTCACCGCCCGACAGCTCGCGTGGCCGATGGTTCTGACGCCCACCCAGGCCGACGGACTCGAGGAGCGTGCGGGCGCGCCCTTCGCGAGCCGCGCGCGCGACACCGGCGAACATCATCGACAGCGCCACGTTGTCCGCGGCCGTCATCGTCGAGATCAGATTGAACGACTGAAAGATGATCCCGACGTTCGAACGGCGGTGGAGGCTGAGCTCGTTGCTCGACATTTGCGCGAGGTCGCGGCCGGAAACGGCGAGGGTCCCCTCGGTGGGCCGATCCAACCCGGCCATCAGATTCAGCAGCGTGGACTTGCCCGACCCGGACGTGCCGAGGAGCGCGACAAACTCGCCCTGTGTGACGTCGAGGGTGACGCCATCGAGCGCACGGACGAGCGATTGGCCCATCCGGTAGTGTCGCTTCAGAACTCTGGCTTCGAGGTGGGTGTCCATGCGGGCGAGTTGTGACGGCGCGGCCACATTCTGTGCGATCTCGCATGTGGCGAACAACCTCGGGTGCGCGACGGGATAGACTTGGAGGAGAAAGGGCTCCGTGACTCACGCAGATAGACTTCGGCTCGCCGTATTCATCGACTTCGACAACATCGAAATTGGCGTCAAGAACACCCTGGGAGCGTCGTTTGACGCCGGCCTCGTGCTCGAAGCGCTCAAGGAGCGCGGCGAGGTGGTGTCGAAGACCGCGTACAGCGACTGGCAGCGCGCCGGCGGGTACAGTCGCGTCCTGACGCAGCACGCGATTCGCATGGTGCAGCGCAGCATGACGCCCGGCGGCGACAAGAACGGCGCGGACATCAACCTCGCGCTCGACGCCCTCGAGATGGCGTTTACGCATCCGCACATCAACGCGTTCGTCATCGTTGGCGGTGACAGCGACTTCATCAGCCTGGTGGAGAAGCTGAAGCAGTACGACAAGAAGATTTTCGTGGTCGGCGGGCGACAGTTCACAAGCGCCATCATGCAGCGCAACTGTCACGAGTTCATCGCCTACGAGAACCTCCTCGGTGCCAGCGGTGCGGCCTCCGCCGGGGTCGTGCAGCCACGCCAGCGGGGAAGCCGTCCCGCCCGCGTCGAGCGTACGCCCATCGAGCACGCCATTCCCCTGGTGTCGCGGGCGTTGAAGGTTTTGTCGGAGCGCGAGGTCTCGCCGCAATTGGGGCTGCTGAAGAGCACGCTGCTGCAGTTGGACTCGACGTTTTCGGAGCGAAGCTACGGCGCCGGATCGTTCCGTGATTTCGTGCAGCGCTTGGAACAGGCCGGCGTGGTGCGGGTGCATCAGGGCAAGGGCGGTCTGCTCGTGCAGTCCACCGATGAGGCGCCGCCCGCCGTTGCTCCGGCGGGAGAAGAGGCGGCTGCCGAAGCGCACGGGGGTGCGGAGTCGGCGCCACGCGCGGCCACCCCAATTCCCAGCGGCACGCCCGCGGAAGGTGTTCGAGAGCTCAAGCGTTTGCTCGAAGCCGCGCAGATTCGAAAGTGGCCGCTCTATCTGCGCAACGTGAAGCAGCTGGTACGGCAATCCGGCTCCGGCTTCGATGAACGGGCGTATGGCTTCGGGAGCCTTGTCGATCTGCTGCGCGCCGCCCAGAAGGAAGGCCTGGTGCGTGTCGACCGGGATCGACATGGCGTGATTCGCGTGTTTCAGGCGAACGGGCACGCTCCGACGCCACCAGTGCCGGAGCCCGAGCACGTGCTGGACGTTGCTTCGGTCGCCATCGCCGCGCCCGAGCCGGTGGCGTCAGAGTTTGTGACGCCCGTGGTTGAGGCGGTTGAGGAACTGCCCGGCGACAACTTCGGCAACGTCGCGCCCGGGCCGGCGGCGGCCAAGGGCCGGCGGCCGCGGCGCGGGGACCGGTCCGCCGTTCCACGCGCCCCGCGCCCAAGGCGGCCGAAGAAAGAGGGCTAGGCGAGCCCGGCTCCTTGCGCACCCAGAAGAACCCCCCACCTCACCCGCGGCCCTCGAGTTTCTCAGCGACAAGGTCGGCACCGTGCGGTTGATATGCGCAATCTGATTGCACAGAATGCAGCGTGAGGCCCTCACATGTTGATCAGGATCAAGACGTCGGCCGACATCCCGTCCTCGGAGATCACCCCGGAGCACGTGTATCGATCGCGGCGTGATTTCATTCGCGTCGCCGCCGCTGGCGCGGTCGGGGCTGTCGCCGGGACCGTGCTCTCGGGAGGTGGGGGAGGTGTGGACGCTCAGGCGTCACTGGCGGCGCTTCCGAACGCGAAGCGGAACTCGGCATTCGTGGTCGACGAGACCGTCGATCCGCTCACCAGCTACGAGCAGATCACGACCTACAACAACTATTACGAGTTCGGCACGCGGAAGAGTCAGCCAGCGCAGAATGCGCACATCCTGAAGGTCAGGCCGTGGACGGTGAAGGTGGACGGGCTCGTCAACAAGCCCGGCGACTACGGCCTCGAAGACTTGGTCGACTTCAACCAACTCGAAGAGCGCGTCTATCGGCACCGCTGTGTCGAAGCGTGGTCGATGGTGATGCCGTTCATCGGGGTTCCGCTCTCGAGCGTCCTGAAGAGGGTCGAGCCGCGACCCAGCGCCACATTCGTGGAGTTCACGACCGTCTTTCGACAGTCGGAGATGCCGCTCTGGGAGCGAGCGGGCATCGAGTTGCCATACATCGAAGGCCTTCGCATGGATGAAGCACTGCACCCCCTCACGCTCATGGCGGTCGGGTTGTACGGCAAGGTGCTGCCGAACCAATGCGGCGCGCCGCTCCGCGTGCACATTCCGTGGAAGTACGGATTCAAGAGCGGCAAGTCGATCGTGCGGATTAGGCTGACCGACAAACAGCCGCTGAATACCTGGCAGCTGCAGCGGGCCGACGAATACGGCTTTTATGCCAACGTGAATCCGACCGTGCCGCACCCGCGATGGCCCCAGGATCGCGAACAACGGCTGCCGAGTCCGTTCAAGGAGCGCAAGACGCTCATGTTCAACGGCTACGCCGATCAGGTCGCGAGCCTCTACTCCGGGATGGACCTCAAGAAGTTCTACTGATGTGGCGTCGCGCCTGGCAGGGCTTGTCGGCGATCGTCGCGGCGATTGCCAACTGGCGATTCTTCAAACCTGCCGTTTTCATCGCCTGCCTCATGCCGGCGTTCGTCATCGCGTACGAGCTCGGCCAGCTCTTCCTGTGGGATCAGCCTGACGCCCTCGGCGCCGATCCCGCGAAGGCCCTCCTGCATGAATCGGGGGAAGACGCCCTCGCGCTGCTGCTCATCACGCTATGCATCACCCCGGTCCGACGTCTCTCTGGCATCAACCGGTTGCAGAGCGTCCGGCGGATGCTCGGCGTCTGGAGCTTTGTCTACGCGATGGTGCACGTCGGTTTCTATCTGGTGTTCGAACAGCTCTGCTATTCCTGGCAGACGTGTCAGGTTGGGGCCATTGGCGAGGATTTGGTCAAGCGGCCGTTCATCATCGCCGGCATGGTGGCCTTCACGATCATGGTGACGCTGGCTGTGACCTCAACGAGCGGGTGGGTGCGCCGCTTGAAGAAGAACTGGCAGCGGCTGCATCGTCTGGTCTACATCGCGGCCACCGCGGCCATCGTGCATTTCATCTGGATACAGAAATCGGATCTGTCGGAGCCGCTCAGGTGGGGGTATTGGCTGGCGGTGCTGTTCGTCCTGCGCCTCTACTTTGCGATCCGGAAGCGTCGCGAGACCAGGCCAGTGACTGTAACTTCTTGAGAAATAGCCATTTGGTGGTCAAACTACCTGCCAATTCACCCCCGAACTCCGCCCGCTCGATCCCCGGATCGGCCCGTTAACTGTAATTCCGCCTCAGGCGATCGCTGTAGCCCTTACCCTTCAGATATCAGTGAGTTCCCGTCCGTCGGCCGCGAGGGGTGTGCACGACGAGACGCTGGAGGGTTATGCATAAGCCGGTCAAGTACGTCGAGAAAGGTCTGACACTCGTGGCGCGGGGCACCTGGTCGGTGTTCAGCACCCTCAACAAGATCAGACCCAATCCGTCGTTCACGCCGAAGTGGTCGGAGAAGCCGCTGCTCAAGTCGTGGCAGAAGGTAAAGCCTCCGCTCGGCTGGCCGCGCGAGACCGACTCGCTGTGTCCCAAGTGCGTCCGCGAGGCGCGCCAGGAGATTCTCGACGGCAAGCGCGACTACAAGGTGTTGCTCAGCGAGAAGATCGGCGAGATCAAGGCGCAGGTCATCGAGCGGGACGGCAAGATCCTGATGGTGAAGGATTGCCCGATCCACGGCCACTTCGAAGACGTGATGGCCATGGACCCGGCCTTCTTCAAGCACCTCGAGGACACGTTCCCCGGCTCCGACATCCGATCGCACGCCGACGAGAAGCTGCACAACCACGGCTCGTCCACGATCAAGTACGGCCGCGGCGCCGTGCTGACGGTCGACCTGACCAACCGCTGCAACATGATGTGCGACCCGTGCTTCATGGACGCGAACCAGGTCGGGTTCGTGCACGAGCTCGGCTGGGACGAGATCAAGACGTTGCTCGACAACGCGGTCTCGCTGAAGCCGCGCCGGCAGATGTCCGTGCAGTTCTCCGGTGGGGAACCGACGCTCTCCCCGTACTTCCTCGACGCGGTTCGCTACGCGCGCAAGGTCGGTTACAACTCGGTGCAGGCGGCGACGAACGGCATTGAGTTCGCTAAGAGCCCGGACTTCGCCAAGGCGGCGGCCGAGGCGGGTCTGCGCTACGCCTACCTCCAGTTCGACGGCATCGGCAACGCGGCGAACTCTCACCGCCTGGTCGGCAACCTGTTCGACGTCAAGCTGCGCGCCATTGAAAACCTCTGGCGCAACGGCGTCGACATCGTCCCGGTCACGACCATCGTCAATGGCGTGAACAACGAGCAGGTCGGGCGCATCATCCAGTTCGCCCTCGACAATCCGCGCAAGATCTCGTTCCTCTCGTTCCAGCCCGTGTCGTTCACGGGCCGCGACGAGGAGATCACCGACGAGCGTCGTCATGCCCAGCGGTACACGCTGTCGCACCTGGCGCACGACGTGAAGAAGCAGACGGGCCTCGGCGAGCCGACCCGCGACTGGTTCCCGATCTCGTTCACGGCGACGTTCGGCGACTGGGCGGACCTCGTGCACGGCGCCGCGGCCGACTTCGGCCAGCTCTCATGCGGCTGCCACCCGAACTGCGGCATCGGCATGGCCGTGATGATCGACAAGGAAACGAAGGAAGCGGTGCCGGTCACGGCGTTCCTCAAGGCCGACCAGATGGCCAGGGACGTCGCGGCGGTCAACGACGCGGCGCGCGGGAAGTTCCTTTCGGTGGCGGGCATGGCGCTCGCGCTGATGAAGAACTACGACCCGTTCAAGTCGCCGACGCACTTCAAGCTGACGGACTTGATGAAGAAGTTCGACAAGACCTTCGGCGCGACGGGCAAGGACTACGGCAAGGTCACGGGCGATCGCACGATAGAAGACATCGAGAAGCGCCGGACCGACCGCTGGAACTTCCTGTTCATCGCCGGCATGTGGTTCCAGGACCTGTTCAACTACGACTTCCGCCGCACCGAGCGCTGCATCATCCCGTACGCGACGCAAGAGGGTGAGATCAGCTTCTGCGCCTACAACACGGGCGTCGGCTGGCGGAACATCATCGAGAAGATGCACATGACGGCCACGCTCACCAAGTGGTACGAAGAGCACGGACGTCACGAGATCTTCGCCGGTGGCAAGAAGGTGAACCTCGATTCGACCCAGCACACGCTGAAGCTCGACGCCGAAGCGGTGAACAAGGGCAAGCAGACCGACCTCGACTCGCAGGGCATCGCAAAGACCGCGCGCGAAGAGAAGCTGCGCGCGCGCAAGGCCCAGCAGGAGCACGAGAAGATGGCCGAGCTCTACCGGCAGGTCGTGCTGAAGGAAGCGAAGCCAGAGGTAGCGGCCGGCTTGCAGATTCAGGGGCTCGGCGGGACGAAGAAGACGGTCGAGGAGCCCAAGGTCGAAGAGCCCGTCACGCATTGAAGAGATTTGGGGATTGGGAGATTTGGGGATTTGGAGATTAATCGCCAAATCTCCTAATCGAAAATCTCCAAATTCGGAATTCATTCAGGGCGGACCGCACGTTGGTCCGCCCGACGTGTTTCTGGCCGCAGCTATACTGGCGCGCGTGCGATTCGCCACGTCGTTCCTCGCGGCCTCCAGCCTTGCGGCGCTCGTTCTGGTGGCGCATGGCTGTGGCGGCGGCTCATCCTGTCAGACACGGTTCCTCTCCATCGGCACCGGCGGGACGGGCGGCGTCTACTACCCGTACGGCGGGGCGCTGGCGCGGCTAATCTCCGAGAAGGTGCCGTGCGTGCAGGCCACGGCCGAGGTCACCGGTGCGTCAGTCGACAACCTGAAGCTCTTACAGCAGGGCAAGGTGGACCTCGCCTTTACGCTCGCCGATGCGCTGTCGGAGGCGAGCCAGGGCACCGGGCCATTCGAGGGCACGGGCGGCCTCGCAAACCTCCGGGCCATCGCGGTGCTCTACACCAACTACACGCACGTCGTCGTGCGAGCGGACTCCGGCGTTCGCCGCGTCGCTGACCTGCGCGGCAAGGTCGTCTCGGTCGGATCACCTGGAAGCGGGACTGAGCTGCTGGCGGATCGTGTGCTGGCCGCAGCCGGCCTGCTGCCACGACAGCACATCACGCGTCACACCCTCGGAGTGTCGGAATCCGCCGGGGCGCTGAAGGACGGCAAGCTCGATGCGTTCTTCTGGAGCGGAGGCGTGCCGACGGCCGCGATTCAGGACCTGGCGGCGACACCCGGTCTCAAGATCGCGCTGCTGTCGCAAGAGGAGCTGTTGCCGCGCCTCCTGCCACTCCGCAACGGAGCCCTCTATCGTCTTGCGATCGTGCCGGCCGGCACATACCGAGGGATTGCTCAGGACACGCCCACGATTGGGGTGAGCAACCTGCTGGTCGTCCCGGCCGCACTCGAGGACGCACTCGTTGAAACGATCCTGCGCACGATGTTCGACAACAAGCCCGCGCTCGTGGCCGCGCATCCGGAGGCGGCACACCTCGAGCCGCTGACATCGGCGGCGGGCCTGCCCGTCGAGCTCCACCCCGGCGCGCTCAAGTACTACCGGGAGAGCGGCGCCATGAAGAACGTGCCATAAGATTCAGCGCGTGCGGCCGGCCCGGATCCTCTGCGCCATCCTCGGCGCAACTTCCCTCGTCTGGGTTCTGACCGTCATCAGCCCGCAGGTCTACCGGCCCCTGATGCTTCTGGGCGCGGTCTGGGCGATCTTCGGTTGGAAACAGTCCGCCGGCCGATTCGGCGGCGTCATCGACACGGCGTGGATTCTTGGAGCCACGGTCGGTCTCGGATGGCCGTTGCTGGCTGGCGATGCGTTCTGGTACCGGGCCGCCAATCCCACGACGCTCGACGTCGTCGCAGGTCTCGTCGCGCTCATCGTGATCATCGAGGCCACACGGCGCACGACGGGCTGGATTCTTCCCGCGTCCGGTCTCGTCTTCATCGCGTATGCGATCGCCGGACCGGCGCTGGCCCGCATCGGTCTCACCGGCCTTGCGCATCGCGGTTACGACTTGCCACGCCTCATCGGCAATCTCTACATGACGCTCGAAGGCATGTACGGCCTGCCGCTCGACGTCGCAGTTACCTACATCATCCTGTTCAGCATCTACGGGGCAGTCCTCGAGCGTTCCGGAGCCGGGCAGTTCTTCCTCGACTGGTCAATGTCCTGGTCGTCCCGCGGCAGCCATCCGGCCGCCGCGACCGGGCGTTCGGTGACATTGGCGGGATTCCTGTTGGGCACCGTTTCGGGCAGCGGCGTGGCCACGACCGTGACGCTGGGGTCCGTGGCGTGGCCGGTGATGAAGCGCGTAGGAATCTCGGCTGACACCGCGGGTGCCATGCTCGCCGCGTCCGGCATTGGCGCGCTGCTGTCGCCGCCCACGCTGGGGGCCGCCGCGTTCTTGATTGCGGAGTACCTGCGCATTTCGTACCTCCAGGTGCTCGTGATGGCGACGATTCCGACCCTCCTCTACTACCTCTCGATCCTGCTGATGATTGAGGGCGACACGCGTGCGATGTCGTTGTCCGCGGCCACCACGCCGCGCCCCGACGTCGTTGCGCCGGCGGCGGCGCGTTCCTGGTGGCGATACCTTCACTTCACATCACTGGCGCTCGTGGCCCTGCTGATGGCCGGGGGGATGACCCCGTTCCGGGCGGTGTTTTGGGCCACGGCCGGCGCCATCGCGGTGTGGCTGCTGATGCGCGAATCCGAGGCTCCCGCTCGCCCTGACGCGCGAGGGCTGATGCGGTCGCTGAGTGACGCGGGTGAGGACGTCCTGCCCGTCGTGGCAACGACCGCGGTGGCCGGCATCATCGTTGGCGTGATCACCCTCACGGGACTTGGACTCAAGTCGGCGGGCCTCATCGTCGGGCTCGCGAAGGGATCGCTCGGCTTGACCGTTGTGTTTTCTGCGGCTGCCGTCTGGATTCTGGGATTGGCGGTCCCCGTGACGGCGTCCTACATCATCTCCGCCGTGATGGTGGTGCCGGCGCTCACCTCCGTCGGCGTGACGCCCGTCGCGGCACACATGTTCATCTTCTACTACGCCGTGCTCTCGGAGGTCAGTCCCCCCACGGCGCTGGCGCCGTTCGCCGCCGCGGCGCTCACGGGCGGCCGGCCGTTCCGCACGATGATGCTGACCTGGAAGTACGCGCTGCCGGCGTTCGTGGTGCCGTTTGCGTTCACGCTCGATCCGCGAGGGATCGCACTTCTGCTCCAGGGCGAGTGGACGGGCATCGCGACCGTCGGGCTATCGGCGATGGCGGGTGTTGCCGCGCTCGCATCCGCGTGCGCTTCGCATGCTCGGACGACGAGCAGCGACGTCGCACGAGGCCTCGCAGCGCTTGGAGGCCTCCTGCTGGTGCACCCGGCGCCGATGGCGGATCTTGCGGGTCTCGCGCTCGTCGCGGCTGCCATCGGCTTGCGAAGGCTTCGACGCTGACCCTGGTGTAGGATCGACCACCGCGACTCACACATCAGGGGGTTCGTTATGCGCGTTGTCCGCCTCTCGGTTGCTCTTGCGCTTGCACTGGGATGCCTCACGCTCGAAGCCGCGAGGCAGGCGCCGGCCGCCGCGCGGTATTTCCCAGCGGCCGGGAAATGGGAGACGCGCACCCCCGCCGAGTCAGGGCTCGATCCGGCCGCGCTCGACGCCGCCTTGAAAACGGCGCTCGCGACCGAGGCGACGTCGGACAAGGACCTCGCGGTCTCCACCCCGGCGCAGTTTCGCAGCGAAGCTCCGTACAACAACCTGCTCGGCCCGACGCAGGTGCGGGCCGGCGGCAGCGCGCTGGTCATCTACAAGGGCCATGTTGTGGCGAGCGGAGGCGACATCGACCGCGCCGACATGACGTTCAGTGTCACGAAGACTTTTCTGTCTACGGTGGTCGGCGAAGCGGTCGAACGCGGGCTCATCAAGGACCTCAACGACAAGGCCGGGCCTTACATGCCGGCAGGCGTAGACCTCTTCAAGAGTGAGCACAACGCCAAGATCACGTGGGATCACCTGCTGCGCCAGACGAGCGACTGGTACGGCACGCTCTGGGGCAAGCCGGACTGGGCGGATCGGCCGCAGAATTGCCTCGGTCCCGGCATCCCCGTTCCGAACATCGAACAGTGCAAGGATCGCCCGCTGCGCGAGCCCGGCACCGCCTACAAGTACAACGACACGCGCGTGAATGTCCTGGCGCTGGCCACGCTCCATCTCTTCAAGGAGCCGCTGCCCGGCGTTCTCAAGCGCGAGATCATGGACCCGATCGGTGCGTCGTCAACGTGGCACTGGGAGCCGTACGAGAACGCGTACGTGACGATCGACGGGAAGCGGATGCCGTCGATTCCCGGCGGCGGCCACCACGGCGGCGGCATGTTCATCAGCGCCTGGGACATGGCGCGGTTCGGATACCTGTTCCTGAACAACGGCAAGTGGAACGGCCGGCAGCTCGTGACCGAAGGCTGGATTGCCAAAGCACGAACGCCTGGCGTCAACCAGGGCTACGGCTTCATGAACTGGATGTTGAACGCGAACCGTCCGAACCGCGTGTCGTTCCAGGGGAACGGCCCGAACACGATCTATATCGACTGGGACAATGACCTCGTCATCGTGACCCGTTGGCTTCGTGGCGGAAATCCGTTCGTCGATTCCGTCGTGGCGGCGATCCAGAAATAGCTAGCCGCCGCGCGTATGCATTTCGAGGTGCGCATCGGTCTTCAGCACACTGAGCGGGATGAACGCGCCACGCTCGCGAACGCCGCGGCGTTCTTCCGCGCCGCGATCCGCACGGCTTTCCCAGACCGCCTGAATCAATCGCAGCAGCGTGTCGCGTGACGCTCCAGCGCGCAGGGGCCGCCGCAGATCGGTGCCGTGCTGCGCGTAGAGGCACAGCAACAGCACGCCATCGGCCGTGAGTCGGGATCGGTCGCACGTCCGGCAGAACGGCTGGGTGGTTGACGCGATGATCCCGAACGTCTGACCGCTCTGCAGCCGGAAGCGCACCGCGGGCGCCGAAGAGACTTCATCGATGGGCGACACGGTCCCCATCTCGCTCGCGATGCGATCGAGCATCTCGGCGCGCGAGACGACGGCCTCCGGCCGCCAGCGGGTGGCGCCGCCGACGTCCATGTATTCGATGAACCGAACTTCCGCCTGAATGTCGCGGGCGAACTTCAGCAAGTCGACGAGCTCATCGTCGTTGTCGTCGCGGGTGATGACGGAGTCGAGCTTCAGCTCGGTGAACCCCGCACGCTTCGCGGCGCTGATCCCGCCGAGCACCTGTTTCAGCGCGTCGAGGCGAGCGAGACGCGCGAAGCGATCGGCACGCAGCGTATCGAGGCTCACCGTGAGGCGATGCAGACCGGACGCCTTGAGCGCGGGCGCGAGTCCTTCGAGCAACACGCCGTTGGTGGTGAGGGCGAGATCGCGAACCCAGGATCGACCCGCGAGCTGTCGAATCAGGTCGGGCAGGTCGCGCCGCAACAGCGGCTCGCCGCCGGTGATTCGGAGCCGGTCGACACCCGCTACGTTGAGCAGGTCGGCGAGCTGCACGAGCTCCTCGAACGTCAGGACATCCTCGCGCGGCAGCCAGAGGTACTGGTCCTCAGGCATGCAGTAGTGGCATCGGAGGTTGCAGCGGTCCGTGACCGACAACCGAAGACTCCGAAGCGGGCGACCGAGCGTGTCGAGTACGGCCATTTGGGGTTTGGCGAGGTCGGGGCCTGACCTCATAATACTCGGCCGAGCGAGTTGCACGAGCGAGGCACGCGAACGGCCCGCCTCCGCTCGGGTTTGATCGTGCCGAGCTACGGCGAGGTCTCGCCGAAGCCTTCGGCGAAGGCCGAAGCGGGGCATGAGGGGCCCCGCGAGTGAGCGTGCAAGGGGTTTGGGGACGAAGTCCCCAAACCAAAGAGGAGAGACATGACGATGGGCAGGATTCGACTCGCGCTGGGTCTCGTGATGATCGCCGGGATGGTGACGCTCGCCGCGCAAGGCCGCGGCGGTCGCGGCGGCGGGGCGAATCTGCCGCCGCTCGATCTGCCGCCGGACACGCCGCAGATCGCACAGCTCAAGGACGAGGCCATTGCCGAAGTCGACAAACTGAAGGACTTCTCGCAGCAGATGGTCGATCAGATCTTCAGCTACGGCGAGCTGGGCTTTCAGGAGTTTGAGACGTCGAAATATCTCGTAGGAATTCTGAAGAAGAACGGCTTCAGCGTGGAGGAAGGCGTCGCCGGCATGCCCACGGCGTTCATGGCGACGTGGGGCAATGGGAAGCCGGTGATCGCCTTGGGTTCTGACGTCGACGGCATTCCGCAGGCGTCGCAGAAGCCCGGGGTCGCGTACCACGATCCGATGGTCGAGGGTGGACCGGGGCACGGCGAGGGTCACAATTCCGGCCAGGCCGTGAACGTCACCGCCGCCATCGTGCTCAAGAAGATCATGGAGCGCGAGAAAATTCCCGGCACGATTCGGATTTGGCCCGGCGTCGCCGAAGAGCTGGTGGGCGCGAAGGCGTTCTTCATTCGCGCCGGACTGTTCAAGGACGTCGATGTGGTGCTGTTCACGCACGTCGGCAACAACCTCTCCGTGTCCTGGGGCGAGGGCGGCGGAACAGGTCTCGTGTCAGTGCTCTACAACTTCAAGGGTGAGAGCGCGCATGCCGCCGGCGCGCCATGGCGTGGCAAGAGCGCGCTCGACGCCGTGGAGCTCATGAACATCGGCTGGAACTTCCGCCGGGAGCATCTGCCCCTCTCGCAGCGATCGCACTACGTCATCCCGGGCGGCGGCGATCAGCCGAACGTCGTGCCGCCCACGGCGTCCGTCTGGTACTACTTCCGGCAGGTGACGTATCCGGGCGTGAAAGAGATGTGGGCGATCGGCGACAAGATCGCGCAGGGCGCAGCCATGATGACCGACACGACGTTGCTGCCGACGCGGGTGCTGGGCTCGGCGTGGCCACGCCATTTCAATCGCGCGATCGCGCAAGTGACGCACGCGAACATCACGAAGGTCGGCATGCCGGTGTGGAGCGAAGCGGATCAGACGCTCGCCCGGGCGTTGCAAAAGGAGCTCGGCGGGAATCAGAACGGGCTGTCGTCGACCATCGGTCAGCTCGGCGGTCCGGTCGATCCGGCGTCGAACACGGGCGGCGGCTCCGACGACATCGGCGACATCTCCTGGAACGTGCCGACGGTCACGTTGTCGTATCCCTCGAACATTCCCGGCTTGCCCGGTCACAATTGGGCGAACGGCATTGCGATGGCGACGCCGATCTCGCACAAGGGCGTCACGGCGGGCGCGAAGGTGCAAGCCATGACGCTCCTCGATATTCTGATGAAGCCGGCAGTCGTGACCGAGTCCTGGAAGTACTTCCGCGAGGTCCAGACCCCCAACCAGAAGTACGAGCCGCTCATTCGGCCGCAGGATCAACCCGCGATCGAGCTCAATCGGGAGATCATGGCGAGGTACCGTGAGCAGATGAAGAAGTTCTACTTCGATCCCACGAAGTACAAGACCTACCTGGAGCAGTTGGGCATCACGTACCCGACCGTACGAAAATAGTGATTCCTGCAATTCGCGGAACCCACGACATCCTGCCGGGCGATGTCGAGAAGTGGCAGTTCGTGGAAGACACGGCCCGGGCGCTGTGCCGCCGCTACGGCTACCTCGAGCTCCGTACGCCGGTGATCGAGCGTGAAGAGCTGTTCGCGAAGGGCACCGGCGAGACCACGGACATCGTTCAGAAGGAAATGTATAGCTTCACCGACAAGGGCGGGGAGCGTGTCACGCTGCGTCCTGAGGCGACGCCGAGCATGGTGCGCGCGTACGTGGAGCATGGCCTGGAGCAGACGCTGCCGTTCGTGAAACTGTTTTGCCTCGGTCCGATGTTCCGGTACGAGCGGCCGCAGAAGGGCCGCTACCGTCAATTTCACCAGCTGGACGTCGAAGTGCTCGGGCAGAGCGACCCCGCGGTGGACGCTGAGGTCATCGACCTCGCCTGGTCGCTGGTCGCGAGCCTGGGGATTGCGCCGTCGGAGCTGGTCATCAACTCCGTGGGGTGCAAGGAGTGCCGCCCGCGGTTTCAGGAAGCGCTGTTGAAGGCGCTCGGCGACGACCTGCCGAAGCTCTGCGGGGATTGTCAGCGCCGCGCCACGACGAACCCGCTGCGCATCTACGACTGCAAGGTCCCTGCGGATCAGCCGATCATCGACCGGCTGCCGCATTCGGTGGACTATCTGTGCGAGTCGTGCAAGACGCACTTCACCGGCGTCCAGGGCCATCTCGACCTGTGGGGGATTCCCTGGCGGATGTCCCACCGGCTCGTGCGCGGCCTCGACTACTACACGCGCACGACGTTCGAGATACTGGGGCAGTCGCTCGGCGCGCAGAATGCGCTGCTGGGTGGCGGGCGGTACGACGGGCTCGTGAAAGACCTCGGCGGTCCAGAGCGCACGGGCATCGGGTTTGCCGCCGGTCTCGAACGCCTGGTGATCGCACTGCCGGAAGGCGCCGGCCCTGCCAAAGGCGGCCAGGTGTTCGTGGCGGCGATCGGTGAAGAGGTTCGCCCGGAAGCCCTCAAACTGTTGCGGGAGCTCCGCCAGGCGGGTGTGCCCGCACAGATGGAGTTCGAGGCCCGCAGCGTGAAGGCCCAGATGAAGCGCGCCGATCGCCTCGGTGTTCGCGCGGTGCTCATCGTCGGTGGCGACGAACTGGCCCGTGGCGACATCACGTTGCGCGACATGCGCGCCGGTGAGCAGCGCTTCGTGCCGCGCGCCGGTGCCGTCGACGCGGCGGCCGCGCTCGTGAAGGACTCGCTCTGATGGCGTCAGCATTCTCGTACCGCACGCATACCTGCGGTGAGCTCCGCGGGACGCACGCGGGTCAATCCGTCGTGTTGCTCGGCTGGGTGCACCGCGTCCGCAACCTCGGTGGCCTCCTGTTCTTCGACCTGCGCGATCGGCACGGGCTCACGCAGGTGATCGTGCGCGAATCCGGCGTCGCCGGTGACGACGTCACGAAGGTGCGGCCCGAGTTCGTCGTCGCGGTTGAGGGCGCCGTCGATCGGAGGGGCGCGGACGCCGTGAACTCCAAGCTGCCCACCGGCGAGATCGAGGTCGTCGCGTCGAGCGTGCGGATTCTCAATGAAGCGAAGACGCCGCCCTTTTCGCTGAGCGACGAGACGCTGGCGGCCGAGGAGCTGCGCCTGCGTTTCCGCTACCTCGATCTCCGGCGTCCCGCGCTGCAGAAGAACCTGGTGTTGCGTCACCGGATCGCGCTGGCCGCCAGGCGTTACTTCGATGCGGAGGGCTTCCTCGAGATCGAGACGCCGATCCTGACGCGATCGACGCCGGAAGGGGCGCGCGACTATCTGGTCCCGAGCCGCGTGCATCCCGGCGAGTTCTTCGCGCTGCCGCAATCGCCGCAGTTGTTCAAGCAGATTCTGATGATCGCGGGCATGGACCGCTACGTCCAGATCTGCCGTTGCTTCCGCGACGAGGACCTTCGCGCCGATCGGCAGCCGGAGTTCACGCAGATCGACGTCGAGATGTCCTTCGCCACGGAGGATCTGGTGTACGGCGTCGTCGAAGGTGCGACCCGCGAGATGTTCGACGCCGCCGGTTTCAAGATCACGGCACCGTTCCCCCGGATGAGTTACGACGACGCGATGTTGCGGTATGGCTCGGACAAACCGGACCTGCGGCCGGGCATGGAGATCGCCGACGTCGGCGGGATCCTCGCCGCGTCGCCGTTCGCGGTGTTTCGCGACGCCGTGGCCGGCGGCGGCGTGGTGCGCGGCTTCGTGGTGACCGGCGGTGCCAAGTATTCGCGGCGTGAGCTGGACGAGCTGACCGAGCAGGCGAAGCAGCATGGCGCGAGCGGTCTTGTGTGGATCCGGCTCGCGCAGGGTGCGCTGCAGAGCTCGGCACTGAAGGCGGCCGGTGAGCCGGATCTGCGGACTGCGTTCGAGAAGGCCGGCGGGCAAGAGGGTGGGCTGTTATTGCTCGCGGCAGGCCCGGCGTCGACCGTCGCCAACGCGCTGGGCCACTTGAGGCTGGCCGTGGCCCGTCGAGAGAACCTGCTCAAGGCCGACGACTTCAAATTCGTCTGGGTCACCGACTTCCCGCTGTTCGACTGGAACGCCGACGAGAAGCGGTGGGACGCGATGCACCATCCATTCACGTCGCCCCGTGTCGTTGACGAGCCCTTGCTCGACAGCGATCCGGGCCGCGCGCGCGCACGCGCGTACGATCTCGCGCTGAACGGATCGGAGATCGCGGGCGGCAGTATTCGAATCCATCGCGCCGACGTGCAGCGGCAGGTCTTCCGGCTGCTCGGCATCTCGGATGAGCAGGCGCGCGCGCGATTCGGGTTCTTCCTCGACGCGCTCGAATACGGCACGCCGCCGCACGGCGGTATCGCGTTCGGGCTCGATCGCATCGTCGCGCTCATCTGTGGCGAGCCGTCGATTCGCGACGTGATGGCGTTTCCGAAGACGGCCCAGGCGACCGATCTCATGGCCGGCGCGCCATCGACCGTCGATGACCGCCAACTCCGCGAGCTCCACATCAAGACGACGTGATGCCCAGGATCGGGATCGACGTCGGCGGTACCAAGATCGCGGCGGTGGTGCTCGGGCCGGATGGGTCGGTGCAGTGGGACCGTCGCGTGTCGACCCCGCGCGACGACTACGCCGGCACGATCGCGGCGATCGCGGGTCTGGTCGAGGACGCCGAGCGGACGGCCGGTGTCCGCTGCTCGGTCGGGCTGGGCATTCCGGGCGCGGTCTCGCCGGCCACCGGCCTCATCAAGAACGCGAATTCAACGTGGCTGAACGGCCGGCCCTTTGCCGAGGATCTCGCGGCGAAGCTGGGGCGTGAGGTGCGGCTGGCCAACGATGCGAATTGCCTGGCCGTTTCGGAGGCGACCGACGGCGCGGCGGCCGGGGCCGAGGTGGTGTTTGGGGTGATTCTCGGCACGGGCACCGGCGGGGGACTCGTCGTGCGCGGCCGTGTGATGACAGGCGCCAATGCGATCGCGGGCGAGTGGGGTCACAACCCGCTGCCGTGGCCGGACGATGACGAGCGGCCGGGACCCGCGTGCTATTGCGGCCGTCGCGGATGCAACGAGACGTTTCTGTCAGGACCGGGCATCGCCGCGGACTATGCGCGGCGTGGTGGCGATGCCGTTCGCAGCGAAGTCATTCTCGAGCGTGCGGCCAACGGCGAGTTACTCGCCACCGAGGTCGTGGACACGTGGGAGCGCCGCCTGGCCAAGGCGTTGGCGGTCGTCATCAACGTCGTTGACCCCGACGTGATCGTGGTGGGCGGCGGGCTCTCGCGCGTCGATCGGCTCTACGAGCGCGTCCCATCGTACTGGAGCGCGTGGGTATTCTCCGACACGGTGCGCACCGCGTTGCGGCCAGCGGCGTTCGGTGATGCGAGCGGCGTGCGCGGCGCGGCGTGGCTCTGGGGACTGTGTTAGGCTCCTGAATGATGCGCCGCATCACGATGCCCGACGAGGGCATTGAGACGCTCTTCGGATCGCTCGACGTCAACCTGCGGAGCCTTGAATCCGCCCTCGCGGTCCGGCTCAAGACCAGCGGTCACGACATTGTCATCGACGGCGAGCCCGAGGATGTGGCGCGGGCGGAGCGCGTCTTCGAGCAGTTGGCGGCGCTGCTCCGCGACGGCTATCGCTTCGCGCGCGGCGACGTGAAGACCGCCGCGAAGCTCCTGGCCGAAACGCCCTCGATCGAGCTCCAGAGCTACTTTCTCAAGGGACCCGCGAAGACCATTGGACGCCGGCACGTGGCGCCGAAGAGTGTCACGCAGCGCCGCTACCTCGAGGCGATCGACGGCTTCGACATCGTGTTCGGTGTCGGCCCAGCGGGCACGGGCAAGACCTATCTCGCGATGGCGCAGGCGATCGCCTATCTGCTCGCGAAGCGCGTGACGCGCATCGTGCTCGCACGGCCGGCCGTCGAAGCCGGCGAGAAGCTTGGGTTTCTGCCCGGCGATCTGCAAGAGAAGGTGAATCCGTATCTGCGCCCGCTCTACGACGCCTTGTACGACATGCTCGACGCCGAGCGCGTCGATCGCCTGCTCGAGCGCAACGTGATCGAAGTCGCGCCGATCGCGTTCATGCGCGGCCGGACGCTCAACGACGCCTTCGTCATCCTCGACGAGGCGCAGAACACCACCGTGGAGCAGATGAAGATGTTCCTCACCCGCCTGGGGTTCAACTCCAAGGCGGTGGTCACCGGGGACGTGACCCAGGTGGACCTGCCGGTGGGGAGGGC
>Ga0137427_10000525_pt1 | contig 19601 bp, 15 predicted proteins | sample EasRivERMZT700_2_FD_102309 | JGI IMG/M metagenome (GOLD analysis project Ga0137427, IMG submission 102309) | Soil microbial communities from meander-bound floodplain in the East River, Colorado, USA - East River MetaG ERMZT700_2 | ecosystem: Environmental > Terrestrial > Soil > Floodplain ...
GGCGGCGCCGCAGGCAATGCGGGCCGAGCTCGCCGCTTTCGTTGAAAAACGAGTTCCATTCGACTCAAGCTTTTACAAGAGCGCTCGCAAAGAATTTGACCGTTCCGCTGGGCGGCGGTCAAACGTTGTCAGCCACGTTGTGCCGCGCGGCCCCTCCAGCCAGGATGTGCCGATGGCAATGACGCAAAGCATCTTGCACAGGACCGAGGCCGGACAGCAGGCCTGCGAGTGCGCCGACTCGCGCCTGCCGCCGGACTATCGGACGGTCCTCGCATCGGTGCAGCAGGCGACGCCCTTCGAATTCGTCAAGGCGCGCCTTGCTCATTGCTCGAAAGCGCAGATCGTGCGCTATCTTGAAGACCTCGAAGCGATCGGCCTGATCGAGTCGGTCCCGGTGGACTGGCTGCGAGCTCTGTACGCGCTCGACGAGTACCGCGAACCCCAGGCGCTACGTCAGGGGCGCTGACTTCCCCGGCTAGTTTTTCGAGCGCTCTGCGAGCGCCATCAGGTAACCGAGGCAGGCAAGCAGTACCGCCGCCATTCCGCCCTGCAGGATCGTTGCGCTGTGGTAGCCGCCCAACGAGTACACACCGCTCAGCCGCGCGATGACGGCCACGGCGATCAGTAGAACGCCGCCGACGGCCGAGACCCGGGCCAACCAAATCAGCAAGGCCTGCATGTTCCCTCCTTTCTCAGCCTAGTCACAAAAGACTATGTTGCGAAGCCCCGGTGCCGAGCATACATTTTTTCCTATCCTCCGGATGGTGCGTAGGCGGGCAGCGCCAGCAAGCTCCGAAGAACAAGCGTGCGATACGGTGTCGAGTAAGCCGGGGCGCCGCGCGTTCGCTTCACCGTCAAGCGGTCGGCGGACGCACCAACCGAAGTTCATTCTCCTTGGGGGGAAGGGTGAGCAGGAGTTCGCTGGCCGTAGACGCGCATGACGCTGCCGACTTTGGCGAGCAGCGCGTCGTTACGCTGCGCGTTTTCAAGAGCCACGTCCACCGGCTCGGCGCGCTGGCCCTGCTCGAAGCGACGATCGTGGTCCTCGCCCTGCAGGCGGCGATATTGTTTCGCTTCGCCGGTTTCTCGGCACCGCTGCGGGCGTTCGAGGCGACGATGGGCCCGCTCTGGCCCAAGGCGCTGGTTTTCGCGGCGGTCATCGTGTTCAGCCTGGCCGCGCTCGGTCTCTACCAGCTGCGGCATCGCGCGAGATTCGCGGGCGTTGTCGCGCGCCTGCTGATCGCGCTTTGCGCGGCTCAGCTCGTGCTCGCTCTCATCTTCTATCTCGTCCCTGCGCTCTACGTCGGGCGCGGGGTGGTGGTGCTCGGCACGGGTTTCGCGTTCATCGGGCTCGCCCTCGGCCGCTACGTGTTCCTGAGGCTGGTGGACGAAGAGATGTTCAAGCGGCGCGTCCTGGTCTGGGGGGCGGGCAAGCGCGCGGCGTCCATCGGCGCGCGCTTGCGCAGGCGCGCCGATCAACGCGGCTTCGGCATCGTTGGCTACGTCCCCGCGCCCGGCGATCGCAGCACCGAGGTGCCGCCGGACCGCATCATGGCCCCGCACGCCAATCTCCTGGGGCTCGCCATGCGCCACAAGGTGGAGGAAATCGTGGTTGCGACCGACGACCGGCGCAGCAGCTTTCCCACGGCGGAGCTGCTCGAGTGCCGTCTGCGCGGCATCCAGGTGAGCGATATCGTGAGCTTTCTCGAACACGAGAGCGGCAGGGTGAGCGTGGAGCTGTTGCACCCGAGCTGGCTCATCTTCTCCGACGGTTTTCGCTGCGATTTCCTGCGCCGCGCGAGCAAGCTCCTGCTCGATGTCGTCGTCAGCGTGGGCATCCTGATCCTCGCCGCCCCGATCGCGCTCCTCACGGCGCTTGCCATCTACCTCGAGGACCGGGGACCGGTGCTGTACCGCCAGATCCGCACCGGGCAGAACGGGAGGCTATTCTCGATCTTCAAGTTCCGCAGCATGTGTCCGGGCGCCGAGCACGATGGCGTACCGGTCTGGGCCGAGCGCAGCGACCCCCGCGTTACGCGGGTCGGGGCATTCATCCGGCGGCTGCGCATCGACGAGCTGCCGCAGCTGCTGAACGTCCTGCTCGGCCACATGAGCCTGGTCGGGCCCCGGCCCGAACGTCCCGCCTTCGTCGAGCAGCTCGCGCACGCCGTGCCGTTCTACGCGCAGCGCCATTTCGTCAAGCCCGGCATCACCGGCTGGGCGCAGGTCCGCTACAGCTACGGCGCGTCGCGCGTCGACGCCAGGCAAAAGCTGGAATTCGACTTGTTTTACGTGAAGCACCACAGCCTCGCCTTCGACCTCATGGTGCTTCTGCAGACCGTTGAAATCGTTCTTTTCCGCATCGGCTCGCGTTAGCGTGGCGCAAGCCGGCTGCCGCGCGGCATAACGTGCTCGAGCTTGCAATTCGCAATGCCGGCGCGGTCGGCTACGCGGTGGCCGCGCTCGTCTTCCTGGGCTTCGGCGCGCATGTGGCGCTCGGCTGGCGCGGCGGTCGCAAGGCTTCGCTGCTCCTCGTCACCCTCGCCGCGAGTCTGGTCTGGGCGGGTTCGAACGTCGCTTTCGCGCTCACTGCAGCACCCGGTCTGTGGACGGCACAGGCGCTCGCCGACGCGTTGCGGGTGGGCGGCTGGCTCCTCTTCCTCGTCCTGCTGCTCGGCGGCGAGCGCCATGCCGGCCGGTGGGCGGCGATCCTCCTTGTGTTGCCCGCCGCCGCCGCGCTCTTTCCCGCCGCCGCGCCACCGGTCGCGGATGCGGCCGGCGCCCCAGCGGCGCGCCTGCCCTTCGGGCTGCTTCTCGGCGTTGCGGTCGCCGGCCTCGTGCTCACCGAGCAGGTTTTCCGGCGCTCGGCCGAGCAGGCGCGCTGGTCGATCAAGCCGCTCTGCCTGGGACTCAGCGCGAGCTTCGTATTCGACCTCTATCTCTATGCGGACGCGCTGCTCCTCGGCCGGCTCGATGCCGACGTGTGGGCGGCGCGCAGCATCGCGCAGGCGCTCGTCATTCCGTTCGTCGCGCTCGCCACCACGCGCAACAAGGACTGGACGCTCGACATCGCGCTATCGCGCGGGGTGGTGTTTCATTCGAGCGCGTTCCTCGCTTGCGGGCTTTACCTGCTCACGATCGCGGGCGCCGGTTACTACGTGCGCTATTTCGGCGGCAGCTGGGGCAGGACGCTGCAGGTGGGCTTCGTCTTTGCCGCGCTGCTGCTTCTCGGCTGGCTGTTCTCGTCCGGCACGCTGCGCTCGCGGCTGCGGGTGTTCATCAACAAGAACTTTTTCTCCTACCGCTACGACTACCGCGAGGAGTGGCTGCGCTTCACCCACCTGCTCTCGAGCCGTGATCCGAACCTGCGCCAGGAGCAGCGCTCGATCAAGGCGCTCGCGGACCTCGTCGAGAGCCCCGCCGGGGCTCTTTGGTTGCGCGATGACGCCGGCTACTCGCAGGCGGCGTGCTGGAACATGCCCCGTGTGCAGGCCCGCGAGGCGGCCGACGGCGCGTTCGCGGCGTTCCTTGCCAGCAGCGGCGGGGTCGTCGACCTCGAGGAACATCGAAGCGACCCGTCCCGCTACCCGGTTGGAGCGCTGCCGCAGTGGTTGCGCGACCTGGCGGACGCGTGGCTCCTGGTACCCGTGATCGCGCAGGAAGAGCTGATCGGGTTCGCCGTGCTCGCGACGCCGCGCGCGAAGGTCGAGGTCAACTGGGAAGTGCGCGATCTCCTCAAGACCGCCGCGCGCCAGGTCGGCAGCTTCCTCGCCCAAGCGAAGGCCTCGGACGCGCTACTCGAAGCGCGCAAGTTCGAGTCGTTCAACAAGATGACGGCCTTCGTGGTGCACGATCTGAAGAACCTGGTGGCGCAGCTCTCGCTTCTTCTCAAGAACGCGGAGCGCCACCGCCACAACCCGCGCTTCCAGGACGACATGTTCGCCACGGTCAAGCATGTCGAGGAGCGCATGAGCAAGCTGCTTCAGCAGCTCTCCACCGGCAGCCGCGGCGAGGAGAACCTGCGCCCGATCCAGCTTGCGAGGCTGGTGGAGCGCGTAGTCGCATCGAAGAAGGCCGAGCGGGCCGACATCGCCGTGCATGCCGCGGATGCGCAGGTCGCGACGCTGGGCCACGAGCAGCGCTTTGAGCGTGTCGTGGGTCACCTGGTGCAGAACGCTCTCGACGCCACGCGCGACGCCGGTGAGGTACGAATTGCCGTAAAGGCCGAAGGCGGCGACGCCGTCCTCCAGGTCGCGGATTCCGGCTGCGGCATGAGCCAGGCCTTCGTGCGCGAGCGGCTGTTCCGGCCGTTTCAGACCACCAAGAGCGACGGGATGGGCATCGGCGCTTACGAGGTGGCGCAGTACACCAAGGAGATGGGCGGCCGTATCGAGGTCGACAGCCGGCCCGGCGAGGGCACCCGGTTCAAGTTGAGCTTTCCGCTGCACCGCGAGGCGACCCCGGCGGTGCTGCAAAACGATGGAGCCATAGCCGCATGAGCCAGCGAACGCCACTGCTGATGGTCGAAGACGACCCGGCGCTACTCACCCAGATGACCTGGGCCTTCGACCAGTACGGACCGGTGTCGGCCGGCGATCGCGAGGCTGCGCTCGCCCAGGTACGCCGCCATCGCCCCGCCGTTGTGACCATGGATCTCGGCCTGCCGCCGAATCCCGATGAGCCGACCGAAGGCTTCCGGCTCCTTCAGGACATCCTGTCGGCGGTGCCGGAGACGAAGGTCATCGTCCTCACCGGCCAGAACGACCACCAGAACGCGATCAGGGCCATCGGCCTCGGGGCGTACGACTTCTATTCCAAGCCATTCCAGCCTGAGCTGCTTTCGCTGATGATCGAGCGCGCCTACCGCCTGCACGAACTGCAGGCGGAAAACCGCAGCTTGCAGGCAATGCACGGCTCCGGCGCGCTCGCCGACATCCTGACGCGCGATCCGCAGATGGTGAAGGTCTGCAGCACCATCGAGAAAGTAGCCGCGACCAGCGCTACGGTCATGCTGCTCGGCGAGTCAGGCACCGGCAAGGAGCTGCTCGCCCGCGGGGTTCACAACCTCTCGGCGCGCAAGGAAGGCCGCTTCGTCGCGATCAACTGCGCCGCGATCCCGGAGAACCTGCTGGAGAGCGAGCTCTTCGGCTACGAAAAGGGCGCTTTTACCGGCGCGGCGAAGCAGACGCTCGGCAAGATCGAGCTCGCGCACCGCGGCACGCTCTTTCTCGACGAGATCGGCGACCTGCCGGCGGCGCTGCAGGCGAAGATCCTGCGCTTTCTGCAGGACCGCACCATCGAGCGCCTGGGCGGCCGGCAGGAGATCGCGGTCGACGTGCGGGTGGTCTGTGCGACGCACCAGGACCTGCGCGCCATGATCGCCCAGGGCCGCTTCCGTGAGGACCTGTACTATCGCCTGGCGGAGATCGTGGTCAGCATTCCGCCGCTGCGCGAGCGCAAAGGCGACGCAGCGCTGCTGGCGCACGCCTTCGTGCGCCAATACGCCGGGGAGCAGAAGCGCAGCAGTTTTACCCTGCTCGCCGACGCGCTCGCCGCGATCGAGGCGCATGCCTGGCCGGGCAATGTGCGCGAGCTGCAGAACTGCGCCAAGCGCGCGGTGATCATGGCCGACGACAACGTGCTGCGCGCGAGCGATTTCGGCCTCGAGCCGAAAAGCGAAGAGCCGCGCAGGCTGAAAGAGGTGCGCGACGACGCCGAGCGCGACGCCGTCGTGCGGGTGCTCTCTCGCGTCAATGGAAACCTGAGCCGGGCGGCCGAGATCCTCGGCGTCAGCCGCCCGACCCTTTACGATATCCTCAACCGGCTCGGACTCAAGGAAGCAACACGATGAAAACGATCAACACCGCTATCGCCCTGGCGCTCGCCGCCGCGCTTTCCGCCTGCGGCGGCGACGACCCGGTGAAGTTGCTGGCCTCGGCGAAGCAGCACCTGCAGAAGCGCGACTTCAACACTTCGGTGATCCAGCTCAAGAATGTGCTGTCGAAGGCGCCGGAGAACGGTGAGGCGCGTTATCTCCTGGGGCTCGCGCTGCTCGAGCAGGACGACGCCGTCGCGGCACAGATCGAGCTCGACAAAGCGGTCGAGCTCGGATTCGCCTCCGACGAGCTGCAGATCGCGCTCGCCCGCACCGCGCTCGCCAAGGGCGAGAGCGCCAAGATGCTCGAGCGCTTCGGCACGAAAACGCTCGCCAGCCCCAAGGCGCAGGCCGAGCTGCGCGCTCTCGTCGGCACGGCGCAACTCGTGCAACGGCAGCCGAAGGAGGCCCAGCGCCTATTCGACGAAGCGCTGAAGCTCGATACCGGCAACATCACCGCGAACGTCGGCATGGCACGGCTGGCAGCGGCAAACCGCAACCTCGACGATGCGCTCGCGCGCGTCGAGAGCGCGCTGCGCACCGCGCCCGGGCATTACGAGGCGCTCCTCTTGAAAGCGGACCTCCTTGCCATTCAGGGCGAGAACGAGGCCGCGGAGCAGGCCTATCGCGCCGCCATCGAAGCGGCGCCGAGGAAGGTGGCGCCACGGCTCACCCTGATCGGCGGGCTGCTGCGGCAAGGCGCGGTGGAAAAGGCTGCCGCCGAAGCCGCGGCGATGGAGAAAGCGATACCGAAAGACGCGCGCACTTTCTACGCAAAGGCGCTAGTGCTCGTGGCGCAGAGGAAATTCGCCGAAGCGAGACAAGCCATTCTGCAGGTGCTGAGGGTGCTTCCCGAGCACGTGCCGAGCCTGACGCTCGCCGGCATGACAGCGCTCGAGACCGGCGCCCTGCCGGACGCCGAGAGCCACCTGCGCAAAGCGGTTTACAACGAGCCCAGGGCGCTGGGCGCGAAGCGGCTGCTCGCACTGACGCATCTACGCATGGGCAAGATCGATCTCGCGCTTACGGAAGTGGGCGAGCTCCTGAAGGTGAGCCAGGACCCCGGCATCGTCGCGCTCGCCGGTGAAGCCCACCTTGCGAACGGTGATCTCGCCGCGGCGGCCCGCCATTACGAGAAAGCCAAGGCGCTTGCGCCGAAGAACGCCGCGGTGCAGACGCGGCTTGCCCTCATCCGCTTCGCCGCCGGCGACTCCGAGCGCGCGATCAGCGAGCTCGAGGCAGCCTCGGCGGCCGATGCGAACGCCTACCAGGCCGACCTCGCGCTGATCACGAACTACCTGCGCAAACGGGAGGCGGACAAGGCACTCGAGGCCATCGATACGCTGGAGAAGAAGCAGCCGAACAATCCGATGACGCACAACCTGCGCGGCGGCGCGCTCCTCCTCAAGAAAGACCTCGCCGGCGCGCGCGCGAGCTTCGAGAAGGCGCTCGCGCTTCAGCCGACTTACATGCCGGCGGTGGGCAATCTGACCCAGCTCGACCTGCGCGAGCGCAAGCCGGAGGCGGCGAGGAAGCGCTACGAGGCGGTGCTCAAGAAAGAGCCGAACAATGAACAGGCGCTGTTCGGGCTTGCCGTTATGCTGCGCGTAAGCGGCGCGAATCCCCAGGAAATCGAGAAGGTCCTCAAGCAATCGATCGCCGCGAATCCCGCTTCGCCGACCGCCCGCGTTGCGCTCATCAATTACTACCTGCGAGCGCGAGACTTCAAGGCGGCGCTCGCGGCGGCGCAGGAGGCGGCGGCCGCGCTGCCCCAGCATGCCGGGGTGACCGAAGCCCTTGGCGTCGCGCAGATCGCGGCGGGCGAGCAGCGCCAGGCGATCGCCACTTTTACCCGCCTTGCCGAGATGCAGCCCAAATCGCCGCAGCCGCACTTGCGGCTCGCGGCGGCGCACGTCGCGGCCAAGCAGCCCGACGAGGCGATCAAGGCGCTGCGTGCAGCCCTGCAGATCAACCCCGACCTGGCGGCAGCGCAGCGCGACATCGCCGCCATCTATGTCTCCACCGGACGCGCCGAGCAAGCCGTGAAGGAGGCGCGCGCGGTGCAGACCGAGAAGCCGAAACAGCCCTTCGGCTACATCCTCGAGGCGGAAATCTACGTCCACCAGAAGAAGCTGGACGCCGCCGAGAAGGTGTATCGCGCCGCGATGAAACGATTCGACCTGCCGGTTCTCGCCATGCGCACCCACCAGGTGCTTGCCACCGCGGGCAAGGAAAGCGAAGCCGAAGCGCTTGCCCAAAGCTGGATCCACTCCCACCCGCAGGATGCTCTGGTCCTCAACTATCTGGGCGAGCGCGATCTCGCTGCGAAGCGCTATGGGGCCGCGGCCAAGCGCTACCACGCGGCGCTCGAGCGAGTGCCCGACAGCGCGCTCATCCTCAACAATCTCGCATGGGTGACGCACGAGCTGAAGCAGCCGAAGGCGCTCGAATACGCCGAGCGCGCGCACGAGCTCGCGCCGAAAAGCCCGCCAATCATGGACACGCTCGGAGCGATCCTCGTGGCAAGCGGGGAAACCGAGCGCGGCCTGGAGCTCCTCGGGCGCGCGGCCGAGCTCGCGCCCGAGCACTACCAGATCAGGCTCAACTTCGCCAAGGCGCTTATCCAGGCGAACCGCAAGGGCCCGGCGCGCAAGGAGCTCCAGGGGCTCGCCAAGCTCGACGCGAAGCATCCGGTCCAGCAGGAAGCGGCGAAACTGCTCGCGAGCCTCTGAAGGATGACGAGCGTCGCAGTCGTAGGACTGGGCTACGTCGGACTCCCGCTCGCGGTCGAGTTCGGCAAGAAGTACCGCACCATCGGCTTCGATCTCTCCGAAGAGAAGGTCGCGGCGTACCGCAAGGGCTGGGATCCCAGCGGAGAGGTCAACGCGCAGGAATTCAAGGCGGCGGCCGGGCTGGAGTTCACGACCGACCCGCGCGCGCTGCGCGAAGCCGACTTCGTCATCGTCGCGGTGCCCACGCCGGTCGACAACGCGCGCAAGCCGGATTTCGGCCCGCTGGTCGGCGCGAGCACCTCGGTCGGCCAGAACCTCGTGCGCGGCGCGACGGTGGTCTTCGAATCGACCGTCTACCCTGGCGCGACCGAGGAAGTGTGCATCCCGGTGCTCGAGAAGCACTCGGGGCTGAAATGGAAGAAGGATTTCTTCGTCGGCTACTCGCCGGAGCGCATCAATCCGGGAGACAAGCAGCACACGCTCACGAAAATCGTCAAGGTGGTGGCGGGCGACACGCGCGAGACGCTGGAGCGCGTGGCGCAGGTCTACGGCAGCGTCGTCAGCGCCGGGGTGCACCGGGTGAGCTCGATCAAGGTGGCCGAAGCCGCCAAGGTGATCGAGAACACCCAACGCGACCTGAACATCGCGCTGGTAAACGAGCTCGCCATCATCTTCCAGAGAATCGGCATCGACACGACCGAAGTGCTGGAGGCGGCGGGCACGAAATGGAACTTCCTGCCGTTTCGGCCCGGGCTGGTGGGCGGCCACTGCATCGGGGTCGATCCCTATTACCTCACCTACAAGGCCGAGACGCTCGGCTACCACCCCCAGGTCATCCTGTCGGGGCGCAAGATCAACGACGGGATGGGGAAGTATGTCGCCGAGCAGACGGTCAAGCGGATGATCCTGAGGGGATTCTGCGTCAACCAGGAAACCGTCATCGTGCTCGGGCTCACGTTCAAGGAGAACGTGCCCGACACGCGCAATTCGCGCGTGGTGGATGTGGTGCGCGAGCTCGAATCCTTCGGCGCCAAGGTGCTGGTGCACGACCCGATCGCCAACGCGAAGGAAGCGGAGCACGAGTACGGAATCCGCCTCGCCAAGTGGGACGAGCTGCCGCGCTCGGCCGCGCTGGTGGCGGCGGTGGCGCACCAGGAGTTCAAGAACCGCCCGCTCGAGCAGCTCCTCGCCAAGCTCGCGCCGAACGGGATTTACGTGGACGTGAAGAACCAGGCGGACGCCGCGGCGCTGCGCGCGCGCGGCATCGACGTATGGCGCCTTTGATCGCAGACCGCAAAAGAACCTGGCTGGTCACCGGGAGCGCCGGCTTCATCGGCTCGCACCTGGTCGAGGCGCTGCTGCGGAGCGGGCAGCAAGTGGTCAGCCTGGACAACTTTGCCACCGGCCACCGGGCGAACCTCGCAGAGATCGAGCAGGCGGTGGGTCGCGAAGCGTGGCGGCGGCACATCTTCCTCGAGGGGAGCATCGTCGATCCGGCTGCGTGCCGCGACGCCTGCCGCGGGGTGGATATCGTGCTGCACCATGCCGCGCTCGGCTCCGTGCCGCGCTCGATCGCCGACCCGGTTGCGACGCACGAGACCAACGTCACCGGATTCGTCAACATGCTGCTCGCCGCGCGCGACGCCGGGGTGCAGCGCTTCGTGTACGCCTCGTCGAGCTCCGCTTACGGGGATGAGCCGACGCTGCCGAAAGTGGAACACCTGACCGGGCAGCCGCTCTCGCCCTACGCCGCGAGCAAGCAGGCGAACGAGCTTTATGCCGACGTGTTCGCGCGCTGCTACGGCATCGAGACCATCGGCTTGCGCTACTTCAACGTGTTCGGCCCGCGGCAGGATCCGCACGGCCCTTATGCAGCGGTGATCCCGCGCTGGATCAGCGCCATGCTCGCCGGCGAGACGGTGGAGATCTACGGCGACGGCGAAACGTCGCGCGACTTCTGCTACGTGGCGAACGTGGTGCAGGCGAACCTGCGCGCCGCTCTGACCGATGCGCCGCTCGCTCTGAACAAGGTGTACAACGTCGCGGTCGGCGAGCGCACCTCGCTCAACAGCCTGTTTCAGCTCCTGCGCAAGCTGCTGAAGGTCGAGGCGGAAGCGCAATACCACCCGTTTCGCCCCGGCGACGTGCGCCACTCGCTCGCCGACATCACGCTTGCGCGGGAGCTCCTCGGCTGCAACCCCACCCACACGCTGGAAACCGGCCTCACCGAAGCGCTCTCATGGTACGTGCGTCGATTCGCCGGCGCGCCCGCGCTGCAGGAAGCGGCCCGATGAAATACGCTGCGCTCGCCTGCGCTGCCGCATTCGCGATCGCACTCGCGGCCTGCACCCGGCCGCCCGATGCGGCTGCCTTGGTCGCGTCGGCGAAACAACACCTGGCAAAGCGAAATTACCCGTCTTCGATCGTCCAGCTCAAGAATGCGCTGGAGCGCGAGCCCAAGCACGGCGAGGCCCGTTTCCTCCTCGGCCTTTCGCTGCTGGAGACGGGGGATGCGAAGGGCGCCGAAATCGAGTTGCGCAAGGCAGTGGAGCTGCGGTTTGATTCCGATGAGCTGACGGTCGCGATTGCGCGCATGCTGCTGGCGAAAGACGACCTGATCGGCGTCGTATCGGAGTTCGGGCTCAAGAAACTCTCAGACCCGAAGGCGCACGCCGAGCTTCGCAGCGTCGTAGGCGATGCGGAACATCGCCGCAACCGGCCGCAAGAAGCGCAGCGCGCGTATCAGGAAGCCCTGGCGCTCGACGCCGGCAACGTGTCGGCGAACCTCGGTCTCGCCCGCATCGCGGCGGCAAACGGGGAACTCGCCGAAGCGCTGAAGCGGTGCGAACTGGCGATCGCCTCCTCGCCGAAGCGCCTGGAGCCGCGCCTGCTGAAGGGCGACCTGCTGGCCGCCCAGGGCGAGAGCGAGGGCGCCGCGCAAGCCTATCGCGGCGCGATCGAGGTGGCGCCCAGAGACATCAACGCAAGGCTGGGCCTCATCAGCCACCTGATGCGCCAGCGCTCGCTCGAGCAGGCACAGGTCGAAGTGGAGGCGCTCGTCAGGCTCGCCCCGGCCGACCCGCGCGCGTCCTTTGCACAGGGAAAGCTGCTCGTCGAGCAAGGCAAGTTCGCGCACGCGCTGCCGGTGCTGCTCGAGGTCCTGAAGAGCGCACCCGAGCATGTGCAGAGCCTGCTTCTTGCCGGCAAGGCGGCGCTGCAGACCGGCGCCTACGCCGAGGCGGAAGGCCACCTGCGCAAGGCCGCCTTCTACGCCCCGGAGTCCGTGGAAGCGAAGCGCCTGCTCGCCGTCGCGCACCTGCGGATGGGGCAGAGCGTGGCGGCAATGGCCATCGTGGCCGAGCTGCTTGGCAAGGGCCAGAAGGCACCGAGCGTCCTCGCCCTCGCCGGTGAAGCGCATCTCGCGAACGGCGACGTGGCGGCGGCGGTGAAGTATTACGAGCAGGCGAAATCGACCGTGCCCGAGAACGCGAGCGTGCAGACGCGGCTTGCGCTCCTGCGCGTCGCCAGTGGCGACGCCCGCAGGGGCTATGCCGAGCTCGAGGCGGCCGCCGCGAACAGCGGCGACGACTACCACCCGGATCTCGCCCTCGCCGCGACTCACCTGCGTCGCCGACAGCCCGAGCGCGCGCTTGCCGCGCTCGAGAGCCTCGAAAAAAAGCAGCCCGCCAATCCGGTCACGCATAACTTGCGGGGGCTCGCCTTCGTCATACAGCGCGATTACGCCAATGCGCGCGCGAGCTTCGAGCGCGCTCTCGCGCTCAGCCCGACTTACGTGCCCGCGGTGAACAACCTCGCGCGCCTCGACATGCGCGAGCGCAGAAGCGACGCCGCGCGCAAGCGCTTCGAAGCGGTATTGGCCAAAGACCCCCGCAATGAGCCTGCCCTGCTCTCGCTTGCCGCGCTACTGCGCCTGCACAGCGCCGAGCCCGCGGAGATCGAGAAGCTCTATCGCCAGGCCGTTGCGCGCAATCCCGCCTCCCCGAGCGCACGCGTCGCTCTGGTGAACCACTATCTCGGGGCGCGCGAGTTCAAGGCCGCCGTCGACGCCGCACACGACGCAACCGTTGCATTGCCAAAAAGTCCGCCCATGATGGAGCTTCTCGGCATTGCCCAGATGTCCGCCGGGGAGCATCGCCTGGCGGTGCAAAGCTTTCGCCGGTACGCCGACATGCTTCCCAAGACGCCGCAACCGCTCATGATGCTCGCAACGGCGCAGATGGCGGCGCGGCTCCCCGATGATGCGGTGCGCAGTCTGCGCTCTGCCCTCGCGCTGCAGCCTGAGCTCGCCGCCGCGCATCGCGACCTCGCAGCCATCTACGTCGCAATAGGCAAGAGCGGCGAAGCGCTCAAGGAAGCGCGCACCCTGCAGACCCAGCGACCCAAGCTCGCCCTCGGCTTCGCTCTCGAAGGCGAGATTCACGCGGCGCAGCGCAACTGGGACGCGGCCGAGAAGGTCTATCGCGAAGCGACCCGGCGTTTCGACCTTGCCGTGCTCGTCACGCGTACGCACCAGGTGATGCTCGCCTCGGGCAAAGGCGCCGAGGCGGACGCGCTCGCGGAAAGCTGGGTGAAGTCCCATCCGAAGGACGGGTTCGTCCTCGGCTACCTCGCCGAGGGCGACCTGGCAGCGAGGCGCTACGAGAGCGCCGCCCGGCGATATGCGAGCGCCCTGCAGCGCGCGCCGGACACCGTGCGGTTCCTCAACAACCTCGCCTGGGTGAAGCATCAGCTCCAGCAGCCGGAAGGGCTCGCGCTGGCGGAGCGCGCGCACGAGCTTGCGCCGGACGACCCGCAGGTGATGGACACCCTTGGGGTGATGCTGCTGGCGCGCAAGGACCTCGAGCGCGGCCTGGAGCTGCTCGGGCGCGCCTCGTCGCTCGCACCGCAGGCGCACGGCATCCGGCTCAACTTCGCCAGGGCCCTGCTCGCCGCGAACCGCAAGGACGCGGCGCGCAAGGAGCTCGCAATGCTCGCAAAGCTCGACCAACGAAACGCCGTACAGCAGGAAGCCGCGAGGCTCCTCTCAACGCTGTAAAGATCGATGACCACCCTCGCCATCGCCGGCAGCCGTTTCCTCTTCGCGGCGTTGCTGCTAGCCGCGACGCCGCTCGCCCGCGCCGATAAGGGCATGCCCGACACCATCGCGCGCGTGAAGACCTCGATCGTCGCGGTCGGCACCTTCGACCGCCTGCGCAACCCGCAATTCACCTTCTCCGGAACCGGCTTCGCGGTGGGCAACGGCTTGCATGTCGCCACCAACGCGCACGTGCTCCCCAAGGAGCTCGATAGCCAGCGCAACGAAACGCTCGCGATTGCTGTCCCGGCCGCCGACGGCACGGTGCAGGTGCGTCCCGCGCGCCGAGCCGCGTTCGACCCGCCGCACGACCTGGCGCTGCTCGCGATCCAGGGGACGCCGCTCCCCGCGCTCAGCCTCGGCGAGTCGGGCCAGGTGCGCGAAGGGGAAATGTATCTCCTGACCGGATTCCCGATCGGGACCATCCTCGGCATGCGTCCGGTGACGCACCGGAGCATGATCGCCTCGATCACCCCGATCGCGATCCCGGCGGCGCGCTCCAACCAGCTCGACGCTCGCACCGTGCGCCGCCTTGCCGAAGGCATATTCTTCGTGTTCCAGCTCGACGGCACCGCCTACCCAGGCAACAGCGGCAGCCCGGTCTACCATCCCGACACCGGCGCGGTGATCGGCATCGTCAACAGCGTCTTCGTCAAGGGCACCAAGGAAGCCGCCCTCAGCGCCCCGAGCGGCATCACCTACGCCATCCCGGCCCAGAAGCTCCGTGAGCTGCTGGAACGCACCCCATAGCGGGCAGCCGGATGCGTGTGGGCGCGTGTCGGCCGGCTTTACAAGCCTGTCCCGAAACCACGACGGTGAACCCGTATCCAGTTGAATACATTGTGTAATTTTTTCGGGCATGCGGATTGCTACGGAAGCGTCAACGACTTCAGGGAGTTGGCATGACCAACAAGACGATCCGCAGATTCTGCGCCGCAGCCGCTGTTTCGCTTTTCGGTCTCGCCGCCGGCCAAGCCAATGCTGGTCTCTACGACTTCACATGGCATACGGACGGGGGCGCATCGCCCTCCGGCAGCGGCCTGCAATTCACAGGCAACGACGGCATGGGTAACAATTCCGTGCTGAAGGCGCGCGCGTATGCGACCAGCAATGACAATGGCAGCGGAGACTTCATCTCGCGCACCTTGGCCGTCTACAGCGGCGGACTGGGCGTCAACTGTGGCACTTGCTCAAGCGATCCGGACAGCTCGCCGAACCACTCGCTCGACAACGTCGGCAGGAACGACGTGATCCTGTTCGAGTTCGCCAGTGCGAACTACGACCCCACAAGCGTGAGCATCGGGTGGCATCAAACCGACTCCGACGTGGAGGTCTGGGTCGGCGGCAATGGCATCGCTGCGGGCTGGAACCTGGCCCAGACGAGCGGCAACCTCGCGTGCCCGGGGGGAGGGGCATGCGACCGGAACGAAATCCTGGGCACGTTGGGGTTCACGTTGGTCACAAGCGGGTTGGATGACCTGCATACCAAAACGAACGGCACAGCGGCGATCAATACGACGGCGACCGGCCGTTACATGATTGTCGCGGGTAGGTTCAACGGCAGCGACGAAGACGACTACATCAAGATCGACAAGCTGACAGCCTCGTTCCGGCAGCCGCCGAACGGCGTACCCGAGCCGGGCGCGCTAGGCCTGCTCGGCTTGGGGCTCGCTGCCCTTGGCTGGTCGCGCCGCCGTGCGCGGCAGAAATCGGCCTGATCAGGCGAGCCCGAGTCGCAGCGCGCCGTAAGGCGCTCCGACAGCCCGGTCACTCAAGCCGGCGGAGGGGTACTCCTTGGTGAACACCTGCTCGGGAAGGTCGCAAAGCTTGAGCTCCGAGTAGAAGAAGAACTGCCCTTGTCTCAGAGTATCGACCATTACCAGCCGCGTGGCCGCAGCTGGCCGCCGAGATTGCGGAAATCCTCGAAGTTGCAGCTCTTCAGCAGTCGATCCGAGATCGAATAGAAGTCAGCTTTGTGCGGCCTGAAGTCCTTCTGCCGCACCTAGTAGCGCACGCGCTGGTAGGTAACCCGGCGATCCACCGCTGCGAACTCGAGGACGTAAACGCTGTCGGCGCCAAGGCCCCGAGGCCGACAGCGAAGAGCGCCAGTATGGCTGGGCTCTGGCTCGATGACCTCAAAGCGCCGTGGTGTGCCGCGCCGGCGTTCTTCGTATCCCAAGCTCACCGCATTGCCTACCGGGGCAAGCTGCAGCCCGGTCTACGACGTCTTCGCCAAGGACATGAACGAAGCCGACGCCGCCCCGAGCGGCATCACCTCTCGAAGTGACAGCGAGAGAAGTGCGAGGCTGCCCGGCGTCCGGTACTGTACTGAGCCGCAGGTTGTCGATCCCGACCATGACCGGCCAGTCGACAACCCGATAAATCGGGCCAGTTGTTCTCGATGAAGGAGAGTCCTGAGCCTCGTGCTACCTCGGTCCCTTAGTTGGGACAAACTGACAAAACTTCCGATACCCAGCGCGCAGGGCTTCAGACCTTTGCTCGAAGGACTTTAGGGTCGTATATGTCGTCGCCGACGCAGACCGAAGGCGGCCAATCCGATTGCATCCAGAAAGCTGTCTAGAAACGAGGCTTATCGAGCGAGGCTCTTGCTCCCATCCATGTTTTCCCCTTTGCCCTCGGGCCTAGGCGCCCCAACTGCAGACGCCGCCGCAACCCGATAGCGGCCAATCCAATGCCCACGAGGGCAAGCGACCCGGGCGCCGGAACCTGCTGGCCAGGCGCGTCCTGGAACTTCCACTCCTCGAACCCGTCGTTGGCGTACAGGTACTCGGAGTAGAAGACGAAGTTATCCGTAGGACTAAAGGGGCCCAGCAGGCTCACCGGGATGAAGACATTCAGATCGCCATGGCCGCTGCCGCACTGCCCGCGGGTGTCGCAGATGCTCGCCTGCAGAACGACGTCGACGTTGCCGTTGGCCGCGCTGTCCAAGGACCACCTGGACGTGAGGCCGAGTAATTTGTCGTCGGCCTGATTGTTGTCCGCATCGAATAAGGTACCGTCGTAACCCGTGCCTTCGATGCCGGTGTTGGATGCTTCCGGATTGGCGAGCCCCGGGCCGATAAAGATCTCCATCTGGGTGATGACGATCTTGTTGAGGTCGGTTTCGGCCTGGCCGAGCTGATTCGCGTCCAGGCTGAGCAGGACGTAGCCGTTTGGAAGAAACTCGAACTCGCTCATCAGGACGGAGCGCGTCCAGACCCCCTGCTTGGTGTCGAAGTTGATGTCCGATTCCTTGGCATCGGAGTTGAAGCCGTTCTCGCTTGGCACCATGGTGCCGCCGACATTGACGCAGTCCCCCGAGCCGTTGCAGTCGCTCCCGGGATTGTTCGCTTGCGCGGAAGAGCGCTGGATGCGTACGAAAGGCTGGAACACGCCGGTGCCGGTCGACGGCTGGCTCGGATTGGGCGCCGCGGTGAAGAGGGTCCCGTCGGGCGCGGCGCCGGCGAAGTTCGCGCAGCCGGGCTCACCGTTCACGCACCAAATGTTGATGACGGTAGGCGTACCGAGTAGCGTCAAGGTTGCCCCGGCATCTGGCGCGACCACCAGCGCAAGTGGGGCAATCAAGGTCGCGGCCCTGGAAACCCAGGAACCGAAAACAGCCCTTAAGCTAGTCAGGTTATCTCCTTGTCCAGATCTGTCGTCTTGAAGAGACAGTAAGCAGGTTCCGCGCCAGACAAAGAACAACCGTAGCTTCAGAGGTTTATAAAAACATCGACCACCGAATGGAAAGTATTCCGACAGTCCAGCCAGCCGTCACTCAAGCCGGCGGAGGTACTCCTTCGTGAATACGTGGTCGGGGAGCTCGCGCAGCTTGAGATCGGAGTAGAGCAGGGTCGAAGAGCTCCCCTTGTTCAGCGCGTCGACCATCACGAGCCGGGTCGGCCGCGGCTGGCCGCCGAGGGTACGGAAATCCTCGTAAGTGCAGCTCTTCAGGAGCCGATCGGACACCGAATAGAACTCGGCTTTGTACGGCCTGAAATCCTTTTGCCGCACCCAGTAGCGCACGCGCTGGTAGGTGACCCGCCGATCCACGGCCGCGAGCTCGAGGACGTACATGCTGTCGCCGCCAACCCTCTCGGTGCCGGATAAGCGCGCGTTGTAGTCGCCGGCGAAGTTCGCACGGGCGAGGTCGCCGTTGGCGACCTGGCCGGTCAGGCGTTGCGCGAGCGACAGGCGCACCGGCTGGGAAACCCTCGGCAGGAAGATCCAAAGGTCGCGCGCTTTCATGAGCAGGACCTGCCCACGCTCCGCGGCCGGCTCGACCGTGAGTACCAACGTGTTCTCGTTGCCCTTGGAAAGGATCTTGTAGGTGCGGTCTTCCGTGGCACGTCCATCCTCCGTGCTGCGAACCCGCACCACCATCTCGTAGCCTTCCTGCGGCAAACGCATGGCGTCGGCGCGGCGCAGGATCTCTTGCGCCGTAGGCTGCGCGGCCGCGGGCGACGCTATTGCCAAGAGGGCAAGCAGCGCCCGGCCCAGGCGGCGAGGCCCGCGGCTTTCCCTTGGAGAGCCAGACTGGCTATCATGCATACCGCGAATAATAACGGGGGGACCCCGGGGTGGCGGAGGTCGTCCGACTCGAACACGTCTCCAAGGAATACCCGCTCGGCGCGCACAGAGTCCAGGCGCTCACCGACATCAGCTTCAGCGTCGAAAGCGGAGTCCTGCTCGCGCTCGCCGGTCCGTCGGGCAGCGGCAAGTCGACGCTTCTCAACCTCATCGGCATGATCGACGCGCCCACCCAGGGCCGCGTGCTGGTGGCGGGCAACGACGTGGCCGGCAGGACGTCGGACCAGCTTGCCGAGCTGCGACTGCGCACCGTCGGCTTCATCTTTCAAACCTTCAACCTGTTTCCGGTGCTGAACGCGCAGGAAAACGTCGAGTACCCGCTGCTCCAGATGCCGGAGGTCTCGCGCAAGGAACGCAGGCGGCGCGCCGCCGATCTGCTCGCCATCGTCGGTCTCGCCAAGTTTGCGCGCCACCGCCCCAACCAACTCTCCGGAGGCCAGCGCCAGCGCGTGGCCATAGCACGCGCGCTCGTCACGCGGCCGCACATCGTGCTCGCCGACGAGCCCACCGCCAACCTGGATCACAAGACGGGTGAAGGGATCCTCGAGCTGATGCGCAGGATCAACCGCGAGCTGGCGACCACCTTCGTCTTCTCCACCCACGACCAGAAGGTGCTGGACTTCGCCGACCACTATCTGGGCATCGAGGACGGGCGCCTGCGCTACCTCGGGATCAAGCGGGAGGGAAAATGGGTCGTGCAAGACGACTGGCGCCATGCGCATGCTTAGGCGAGCCGTCCTGTTCGCAGCGCTGCTCCTGGCACCGCTGTCACACGCCGCGGAGCTCGGCGCGCTCACCGTCCTCTCCAGCCTGGGGCAGCCACTCAACGCCGAGATCGAGATCAGGTCGCTGAAGCCCGGCGAAGAGAAAACGCTCGCGGCGCGCCTCGCCTCGCCCGAGGCGTTCCGCCGGTCCGGGGTCCCGTTCAGCCGCGAGCTCGCCGAGCTGCGCTTCTCCATCGGCCGCAGCGCAGCCGGGCGCCCGGTCGTGCGGCTCACCACGGCTCGTGCGGTGAACGAACCGTTCCTCGATGCGCTCATCGTGCTGCGCTCCGACGCCGGGAGCCGAACCCGCCGCTATACGCTGCTTCTCGATCCGAAGGGATATCAGCCGCCGCCTGCTGTGGCCGCGATACCGGTCCCTTCGCCAAAGCCGAAAGTTGCGGCGAAGCCGGAACCGGCCGCGCCTGCCACGCGCGACGCGCTTTTCGGCATCACCCCCGCGCCGCAAGCGCCCGAACCTGCCGCGGCTTCGTCGCGCGACGCGCTCTTCGGGATCACCGGGTCGCCAGAAACCCGCGCAGCGGAAC
>Ga0137427_10000526_pt1 | contig 19593 bp, 18 predicted proteins | sample EasRivERMZT700_2_FD_102309 | JGI IMG/M metagenome (GOLD analysis project Ga0137427, IMG submission 102309) | Soil microbial communities from meander-bound floodplain in the East River, Colorado, USA - East River MetaG ERMZT700_2 | ecosystem: Environmental > Terrestrial > Soil > Floodplain ...
CCAGAGCGGAAGGCCGTTTACTCCCTCTCTCTCGACCGACAACTCGAATACAGGCGGAGCGGATCGTCCCAATCGTATTCGCGACGGCAACCTTCCTTATGGCGAACGAACGATCGACAAGTACTTCGATACCAGTGCGTTTACTCTTCCAACCGCGTTCACGTTCGGTAATGCCGGAACCGGTATCCTGTAGGGAACCCGGCTCGTCAACACCGACTTCTCGATGATGAAGAACTTCAGGTGGGGCGAACAACGCAGCCTGCAGGTTCGCGCAGAGTTCTTCAACATCGCGAACCATTGTATTTACGGCACCGATCGCTTCATTTGTTTGGGATCACCGCGCGCAGCGCATCGACTATTTCCTGGTGATTATTCTTGTGAAGTCGGAACATGACCGCACTTGGCGTGCCGTCAGCAAGTTCGTATTCGAGGATCGCGTAGTGGTCTACGGATTTCGCCTGGGCACCGAGCAACACGCCGGCCAAACCTCCAGTCAACAACCCAGCGGTAACCGCGCCGTCATTTGCATGCTTGTGACCCGAATAATCTAAGACGCGAATGGAGACTGTCGGAATTTCAAAGCGGACCGAATTCTTGCCCTTTCCTTGAAACGTGATCCTGTCCGGCGAGATCGTAAGCTTGCTGCCCCAGTCAAGGGACTTGCCACGAACGTCGGCGGCACCGCCGAGATACATGACGTTCGACCATGTTTTGGCCGTTTGCGGTTGAGGGCCTGTTTGCGGCGTCGTCTGAGCGAACATACCCACGGCGAAGGCGAAGTTGAATATGACAGTCACACTAGCCCTCATCGTTGCACCTCAAATGTGACGTAGTCATACTTTTTCATGATCTTTACTCCCTCTGCAGGATCGACTTCTGAGATTCCTTTTGTCAACGTACCCAGGATGTAATACGTCTGACCGGCCCGCGCCGTAAGCAGCAAGAAATTGTCATCTCTTTTTGATACGCGGCCGCCCCAACACATCCGCCTAACGCCCGGTTCGATTTCAAAGAACGAATACTGATTCTTCTTGAGCACCGCGCGCCACTGACCATCTACGGAAAGTTTCACCTGATAACTCTTGCCGATGATCCCTTGATACATCACGACCACCATAGCCTTCCCTGACGCTGGTGCGGGCAAGGATTGTTTGCCTTTAGGTTTGGTGATTTTATCCTTCTCGTCTTCCGGTCCACACTTCACTGGCTCCTGCGCAAAAGCGAAGCCGGTGATGTTGGCCAAAAGAATCAACATACATAAGAGTCGAATACCCACTGTTATCCGAATCATTTAGCGCATCCCCTCTTACGATCGTGACGAATCATCCCTAGTAAAATAGCCAGTCAAATGTAAATCCAAACACGTTACTGCGGTTAGGGTACCCAACATCGAGGGACATCCATCTTGCACCCACAGAAAAGTGTCGTGCGAATTCGTAACCACCACCCAAACTGACACCGAGGCCCGGACTACTAGACGACGTTGAACTGATACTGAGACCCAGTGACCCGCCAACGGCACCCGATACGAAAGCGCTGGGTGAAGTCGGTTTGAGCATGTATGTGACGCCAACAGCACTCATACCTATGGCGTCATAGCTCAAACTCTCACCCCACGCCACCTGGTTCGTGTAGTACACGAGCACCTGATCGCGCGGAGCATAGCCAATCTTAAAGTCGGTTATCGCGCCCGTCGTGTTGAAGTTGATCGTCGACCTGGTCGCCGGAATCGATTCCCTCTTAAAGCCGATGCCACCACTCAGACCAATGATGAAACCCTTACGTCCAGCCGGTGTGGCATCTGTCTGCGCGGCAGCCGGTTGACCTTGAGCTTCACCCATGGCGACTGAGCCGAACACAAGTAGAAGTAACAAAACAAAACGCCGCATGTTTCCCTTTCTGAGTGGTTCACTGCTTAAATGCATGATCTTGGTCTTGGAACTCCCGCATACACAAATGGATGTTCCTAACGGCCCCTACACCAGGTGGCCTGTCCAACATTCATCGAATCGTTAGCAAAGCGATACTGCGCACACTATTTCGAGAATAGTTAAATTGGAATCGGTGAGATCACTCGGTTTGGTGTAGATTCTTCCAATACGGGATTGTCGTCGTGACCCGATCTGAAGTGAGGAGGTTACTTACTAGAGGATGAATCGGTTCAAGGCTGCAAATCTATTCAGAGCAGCGGGACCGTGGAGATCGAGCTTACTGCATATATTCGTGCGATGCTGATCGACGGTCTTGGAAGCGATGCCTAAAGCGTGAGCAATTTCCTTACTCGTTTTTCCATCGGAAATTTGCTTCAAGATCAACCGCTCCTGTGGAGTTAACTTTGCAAGCCCTGGACATTTCTCAAGGAACTCTTCTCTTTTGCGAAACTTGCTGACGAGAAACGTCGTCATTGCCGGAGATGTGTAGTTCTGACCTGCCGCTACTGCATTCAAACACCTGAACAGCTCGGACTCCGTGCAGTCTTTGAGCAGGTAACCTTTGACTCCAAGCTCTAGTGCCACCTCGAAAATGTCTTCGTTATCGTAGGCGGTAAGAAACACCACTTCCACAGGAATGTGCTCTTCCCGAATCCGACGAGTGATGGCCACACCATCCAACTTCGGCAGCCGGATATCGAGCAAAGCAATATCCGGTTTTTCCGCTCGAATTTGTTCGAGAGCTGCGACGCCATCCGCAACTTCAGCGACCACTCTAAAAGAGGCGCCCTCCAAAGCGCGGCGCAAACCATCGCGGTAGATCGGATGATCTTCGGCGATCAGGATGCTTATCGCCTCACTCATAAAGTTGACGGTCGAACACAAAGTTCACAATGATCGATGTTCCCGAACCCACTACGGAACGGATCTCGACGCTGCCGTTCAGCATACGTGCGCGTTCGCGAATGTTCATCAGTCCAAAACCGGTGCTGTTCGAGGCATTGAAAGGCTCCGGATTGAATCCCTGACCGTTGTCATCAATCCTGATTTGAACGGAGTTCGTCTTCCGTACGATCGCCAGGCCTGCCCGAGTTGCCTGTGAGTGCTTAACGATGTTCGTGATGCTCTCCTGAACGATTCTGTAGATGTGGATAGCGGATTCCGCGGGGAACACGTCATCAACCGGATCAATGGCGGTGCTGATCTCAAGGCCGAACTCATTGCCGAATTTCTCAAACATTTTCTGGATTGTCTTTGAAAGACCGATGATGTCGAGTTGAACCGGCCGCATCGAGTGCGTGATTTCCTTGATCCCGCTTCGGATCTGGTCGGCAAGAACAACGATGTCGTCAAATTCCGTTCCCATCTGGCTGTTCGTGCCGATCTCCTTAGCCTCGTTAACCCGTTTCTTGATCAAAGCGGCATGGATGCCGAGTGAGTCGTGAATCTCATGGGAGATTCGCCGCCGCTCGTTTTCCTGAGAATCGATGAGCTGCCTTGAAAATGCGGCGTGCATTGCGTTTTGCTGGCGAAAACGCCGGACGCGACGTTCGTAAGCGGCGAATGTGCCGGACGCCGCAGCAACGAATGCCAGGACTGCGAACCACCAGGTTCGCCAAAATGGAGGTTGTACGATAATCGTGAGACTATGGCCGGCGGGATTCCACGTTCCCTCAGGATTGGACGCCGTTACTTCAAAATGATATTTGCCAGGTGGAATGCGGTAAAAGGAAGCGGAGCGTCGATCCCCCGCGTCAATCCAGTCCTCGTCGAGTCCAATGAATCGATATCGGAACCGAACCTGTTCAGGTTTGACGAATGTTGGAGCCGTATAGTGAATCTCAAACGCGGGAGTATTCGCCGGTACGACGACCTCATTTTTGAAACTAACCGGGACTCCAGCCAGACGAAACTCTTCAATGATTGTCGGCGGGGCAGGTGTATTGACCTTCATTGTCACTGGATCGAGTACAGCCACACCACCCATAGTCGGGAACCAGAGCTTGCCATCTGGGGTCTTCGTGCCGGCCGGCTGGCGTCCACCATTGACTTCCAGCGTCGCCAGGCCGTCACGCGAACCGAAAGCAACGGAGGTAATCGAGCGGCGCCGTCCCTCCGCGAAGTCATTCAACTCGCGGCGGCTAACGCGGTAGATACCTCGATTGGAACCCATCCACAGAAAGCCCGCATCATCCTCTAGAATTTGAAACACACCGTTGTCATACAATCCGTCGTTTCGTGTATAGCGTGTTAGCTTTCCGTTGGCTATACGGTAGAGGCCTCCATCGTAAGTACCGACCCATAAGATACCGTCATGATCCTCATGGAAGGCGCGTACATGAGTTCCAAAGAATCCGTTCGACTCGTTGTACGTGGTAAAGATTCCATTCTCTAAGCGGTTCAGACCCTTAAACGTGCCTATCCACAGCGCGCCTTTTCGATCTTCAAACAGCGAGATGACGAGATCGTCCGATAGACCATCCTCCGTTGTGTACCTCGTCAGTTCGTTGGCTTGGGAAAGGACAAGCCCATTCTGTGTCGCAAACCACATCCTTCCGGAGCGGTCCTCATGAATCGCCCAAACAGTAACTTTTGACAAATCCGAGCTGCCGTATCTTCTAAAGCGGTGATTCTCGAAAACGGCGAGACCATCATTCGTGCCGATCCACAACCGGTGATGGCTGTCCTCGTACATGGATGAAACGTAGAGCGAGGGCAGCCCATCGGCAGTGCCGTACAACGTGAAACGCCCATCCTCGAGGCGATTCAAACCGCTGCCCCAGGTGCCAACCCAAATTACGCCGGTGCTGTCCCGGAGAATCGAATAGATGTTGTTCGTCGAAAGACCATCGCGATCCGTGAAGAGTTTGATCGGCGGCTCGCGCAGACGAAGTAATCCATTATTGGCTGTTCCAATCCACGTGGATCCTTCTCTATCGACGTAGACAGCACCATTTGGATACATGTCGCCCAGTTCGATCGTTTCACGCTTGGCGTTTCTGATGCGAAACAGCTTGCCGTCGAAACCCCAGAGGTTGCCATTACGGTCCGACCACACCGATCGGAGGTCATCATTGGTCGGCATGCCTTCGCGCGTTGTGTACCGCTCCAGCTTTTGATCGTTCATCCGGATGACACCAGCATTCTTAGTGGTGATAAGGACATCATCGCCGGCACCCGGATTCGCAAATGTGATCTCCGTACCAGCCAACTGGGGGTAAGTTCTCACCTTTCCATTGATGAAAAAACGGAATCCGGCAGAGTCAGCAGTCCACCACCAGTTGTCATGAGTTTGTAAACCGAAGTCCTCTGAACGAAGGTTGACGAACCGCTCGCCATCGAAACGCGTTATTACACCGCCGCGCCAGGTGATGAGTAAGCGGCCTTCCGCATCCTCTTCAATTCTGGCCGCGTTGCCGCGAGGTAATCCGTCCGACTCGCCGTACGTCTTGAAGCCGCCGTCCTTGTACCTGATGAACATCCCATCCTCGGTGGCTACCCATAACGTGCCCTGGCGATCCTCGTGCAATTTTCGGAGTCGTTGGCTGCCAATGCCCGCTGTGGCTCGGTCAAATACAACGAAGCGGACACCATCGAAGCGGACCAATCCGCCGAAAGTGGCGAGCCACAGATACCCGTCCCGCGTCTGCAGGATGTCGTTTACGGAATTCTGTGGCAGCCCGTTTTCCGTGCTCCAGAGATCGAAACGTTGTTGTGCACTGACGGTTGGAGATAAGGGAAAAAAACAGATCAGCCCAACAAGTACCGCACTCAGTATTCGGTTGCAGCGGTGCCGGAATTGACCAAGATGCATCTCATCCCTTGTTTAGGTATCTATCTTTGGCGTGGATTATCAGATTAGCGATTTGACCGGTCAAGCTGTTTAGCTGCATCCGGTAAGTTAGTGGTTAAAGTGAGTGATTTCACCTATTCCCGCAGCGATAAGACCCAATGCCGCACAGGGACCCTCGGAAAGACGTTGCTTGATGCAAGCTGGCAGGCAATTCCTACATAACAGCCTCAGCAAGGTCCGGCGTCGCCATATTTTCGTACCGGCGTTACGTTGCGAGTGAGTCGCCCCCCCGCCTTCGAGAGAAGGTTATAATGGGCGCCATTTCGCATGGCATTCACAACTGGCACAAAACTCGGCCTGTACGAAATCGTTGCGCCGTTGGGGGCCGGCGGGATGGGAGAGGTCTACCGGGCACGGGATTCCAAGTTGAAACGTGAGGTCGCGATCAAAGTGTTGCCCGACGCATTCTACGGCGACGCCGAACGCGTATCGCGATTTCAGCGTGAAGCGGAGGTTCTGGCGTCGTTGAATCATCCGCACATCGCGGCGATCTACGATCTGGTGGAATTCGGAGGGTCGCGCTTCCTGGTGCTCGAGCTCGTGGAGGGCGAGACACTGGCCGAGCGCCTCAAACGAGGGCCTATTCCCATCGGCGAATCGTTGGTGATCGCCAAACAGGTGGCGGAAGGGTTGGAAGCGGCCCACGCGAAGGGGATCATTCATCGGGATCTGAAGCCTGCCAATATCAAGATCGGAGCCGACAGCAAAGTGAAGGTGCTGGACTTCGGTCTCGCGAAAGTGGGGGCTACCGGCCGCGCCGTGGATCCGTCGGACACGCCGACGCAGATGTCGGGGACCATGCCGGGAATGATCTTCGGTACCCCGGCGTACATGTCACCGGAGCAAGCGAAAGGGAAGGAAGCGGACCGAACTGCGGACGTCTGGGCCTTCGGGTGCGTGCTCTACGAGATGCTCACCGGCCATCAGGTTTTTGAGGGCGAAACGGTCGGCGAGATTGTTGCCGGAGTATTCAAAGTCGAACCGGACTGGCATCGGCTGCCGCTCGAGACACCGGAAGGCATTCGCCGATTGCTCCGCCGTTGTTTGCGGAAGGACCGACAGCTGCGGCTTCACGACATCGCCGACGCACGCATCGAAATCGACGAGACGCAGAGCGGGTTCGATGTCCTCAGCCCCGTCGCACCAATCGCCACTCCACGCAGGGAGCGCATGGCGTGGATATCGGCATTGACGCTCCTCGCCCTGATCGCGGCAGTGTTGGCCGTGAAGGCTTTCCGCACGGTCCTCCCGCCGCCCGAAGTACGGCTCGAAATTTCTACACCGTCAACCGCGGACCTGGTGTCGCTGGCCATTTCACCCGATGGACGAAAGATTGTATTCGTTGCGACTTCCGAAGGCCGTCCTCGATTGTGGGTTCGCTCGTTGGAATCCGCTTCCATGCGTCCACTGACCGGAACCGACTTTGCGGCATATCCGTTCTGGTCTCCCGACAGCGGTCGATAGGTTTCTTCGCGGACGGCAGGCTGAAGCGAATCGACGTCGAAGGCGGAACTCCGCAAGCGCTGGCGAATGCTTCGAACTCTCGTGGAGGAGCGTGGAACCACGACGGCACAATTCTTTTTGCCGGCGCCGGGACCGGTCCGATCTTTCGCATCTCCTCAACAGGCGGTCCAGCGGTCCAGCTAACCCGGCTGGGGGCGCAACATCAAAGTCACCGTTTCCCGCACGTCCTTCCGGATGGCCGTCACTTCCTCTACTACGTACTGGGCAGTCCTGAAGTCCGTGGGATTTACCTCGGTCAGTTCGATGGCTCGGAGTCTCGACGCCTGCTCGACTCGGAAACGGCAGCCGTGTATGCATCTTCCGGCTAACTACTCTTTGTCCGTCAAGGTACTCTCTTTGCCCAGGACTTTGATGTCAGACGATTCGAACTGGCCGGAGATCCTTTTCGGGTCGCCGAACAGGTGTTTCTGGCTCGTTCGGCGATTCAATTCGCTGCAGTGTCGGTATCTGCGGCGGGGCTCATCGCTTATCGCGCCGGTTCGGTTGGTGCTGAGCGGCAACTTGTATGGTTCGACCGGTCCGGCAAAGAGTTGGGAAAAGCGGGTGATCCCGATAGCGCCGGCCATCAGAATCCCTCCATGTCTGCCGACGGCCGTCGTGTGGCCTGGGACCGGACCGGGGGTGGAAACGTCGACATTTGGCTGATGGATCTCCAACGTAGTGCACCCAACCGGTTCACGTCCGAAGCAACGATCGATGCTTACCCCACCTGGTCCCCCGATGGCAGCCGCCTCGTATTCGGCTCATTCCGGAAGGACGCCATGGATCTTTACTTGAAGCTGGCCAGCGGAGCCGTCAGCGAGGAGCCGCTGTTAGCGACACCACAGCCTAGGGCTCCAACGGATTGGTCGTCCGACGGACGATTTATCCTCTATCGAAGCAGCCAACCGACGACAGGATATGATCTCTGGGCACTGCCGCTGGAAAGCGGCGGAAAGCCCGGAAAGCCGTTTCCCATTGTCGAGACGGCTTCCGAGGAGCGCGATGGCCAATTCTCTCCCGACGGAAAGTGGATCGCTTACGAATCAAACGAATCAGACCGCTCCGAGATTTACGTCCAGCGGTTTCCGAGTCCGGAAGGTAAGGTTCGGATTTCGACCAACGGCGGCGCTCAAATACGCTGGTCGCGCGACGGCAAGGAGTTGTTCTATGTGGCGCTGGACGGCCGGCTCATGGCGGTTCCGATCCAGTTCGTTGCGGACGGTCATACCATCAATCCCGGCGCGCCCGTCCCGCTGTTCGCAACGCATCTCGGTGGTGCGCTGCAGGCGGCCGCCAGGCAGCAATACATGGTTTCGCCCGACGGCAAGCGATTTCTCATGAACACGATTGCCGAAGAAACCGCTCCGCCTATTACGGTCGTGCTGAATTGGAAGGCGAAACCTTGATTCTACTGTTGCCATCGTCTTCTTCCGCTTCCCATTTCCGCAGGATATCCGCGTCCTTCTGACGTCTTCTCCGAATCGCAAGCAAAGCGAACCGTGTTGTTCACCTGACGATACCGTAACCGAGGATGGTGGCACGTGTATCTGACCCCTCCCTCATCTAACCTGCCGGACAGGGTAGTGGGTCAGTTTGAATTCTTCTGCCAGTCCAGCCGCGTTAGCGGCGACATTTCTCTTGGTTCGACGGGCGGCCCAACGGAAACGATTTATTTCGCAACGGAAAAGAAGGAGATTGTCGCCTATAACGTGGCGAGCGGTTCCGTTACGTTACGCGCCGCGCTACCTGAGACAACACCGAGTTTCATTATTCGCGATACGACGCTGTATTCGGCGGGTGCCACGTCCGTGTTTGCATTGGACCTCAGCCCTTCTGCGAGCGCTCCACGTCTGCGGTGGCGTTACAACCTCAGATCATGCCAATCTCCATTGGCGGGTTTTCGCAGTCCGAACGGCGAAAAACAATAAGAGACCGATGGGTCCAAACAGGAAAGTCAGAATCAGACCAGGGACGACAATCAGGTGACTGATCCCATGCCTTTGAGCTTCTCGTACCTGCCAGCTTCCGATAAACAGATCGAACGCAAGGTAATGAACCCACCCGGCAAGCAGCAGCCATTGGTTTGAAAACAGGGCGTCAACTTGAGCGAGCGTGGCAAAGCCTCCCTCGGCTTCACCCCAGTGTCCGAGAATGAGGGCGGTGTAAAGCAGCGCGAACATCAACGGCAGAATTGTTCCCGTTACCAAATTGGATGCCCACGACGTCCTCCCGGCGACGATGAGTACAAGCCATCCAATCAAGGCGGTGGCATTACAGATCGCGAATAATTGTTCCGCACTCATATGGTTGACCTCGTGAAAGCGTCCTTTGCGTGGTCAGGGTTTCCCGGCAAAAGAAAAAAGATGCCGGCCGAAACGGCCGTCCAGATGACCAGAGCGGTCATCGTTAAACCATCCAGCGAAACTATGGAGATGCCACGCAACGCTTGCCATGTGAGGATGGCAACAAAGCCAATGTAGCCAATCCCGGCCGCCGCCGCGATTGAAGCGTCACGTCCGTCAATTGCATAACGTCGACGGCGCAACATCAGCCATCCAACGAATGGCAGGATCTGGATGCCATGCAGTCCGAAGAAGTGTGGGATGCGGAGATCGCCGTGTTCCGTGCTCCAACCGAGTCCGCTTACGCCCGGCCCTCCGTCGGGAGCGCCGACGGTATGGGCGCCAACAACGCTCACGGGTTGGTGCGACTGCAACTTCTCCAGTTGAGTTGAGGTTGGTCGCACCATTAAGCCACCGGCGGCCGATCCGAGTACGGTGATCAGCATACCCATCCGAAGCCACCAGCCCCACGCCGTATCCTCAAACCTTTGACGGAACAAAGCGAGGAGGACGCCGATGCTCGCCAGCCACAGAATGGCAATCGACGATCCCATGACGCTGAAGAGCACCCCATCGAGAACCGTGCCGACATTAAAGTGACTTGTCGTGCCGCGAGCCGCCTGTATATCAATGATGGCGACTTCCAGTACCAATACTGCGGCAAGTATCCAGCCCATTGCGCGCACGAACTTCCCAGATGTTGATGTAGCGAAAGAGCCACGCCATCGTCCCACAGAAGATGGCGGTCGAGATCGCGAACTTAGCCGGCTTCAGCCAGGCCGGGACTCCCGTAATCGTTCGGGGATCCAAGGCAATTCCGGCTACCGACGCGGCAAACACACCGATCATCAGGACCGTGACGGCCGTTAGAGGCGGGCTGTCCTGCCAGACTCTTTTGAGTTCCAGGATGATGCGATTGAAGCAAGTCATCGTAGTTTCCTCAATGTTGACCATGTCAACATAGTAATGTTGTTATGTTGACGCTGTCAACACCTGAATGAGATGATGGGCACATGCCTGGAAAAGGAACTCGAGTTCAGAAGAAGACACGCGGACAGTATCATCACGGAAACCTGAGGGAAGCTCTGATCGACGCGGGGCTGAAGCTCATCGCCAGATTTGGGGTTCGCGCGCTGACACTGCGAGAGATCGGCTCACAATTGGGCGTTTCGCGAATGGCCGCATACCGTCATTTCACCGACAAGGCCGCTTTGTTATCCGCTATTCGGGAAGCTGGGTTTACTCTGTTTGCCGAAGCCCTCGAAGACGCTCGGCACAAAGCCGGAAAAGCTGCTGCCGCCCAACTGAAGGCAATGGCGCTGGCCTACGTCCGATTTGCCGCGACTCATCCGGCTTACATTGAAGTGATGTTTAGCTGGGGCGAAGATCGTTCGGAAGAATCGCGCAAGCCCAACCCCGCGGGGGCACGGGCTTTCGGCATTCTTGAAGAAACGATCCGTCAGGGGCAGGCATCTGGAGAAATCCGCGCCGGCAACTCCACTCTCCTCGCCCGCGTCGTGTGGGCACAGGTTCACGGCATCAGCATGCTGCGACTCGCCACAGACCTTTCTCCTTCCGGCGAGGGCCAGAAGTTCGTTCAGTTCTCCTCAGCAATTCTTGAGTCCGGCTTATTGCTGAATGAATAGTTGGATTAGTCGGATCCTGTTGTTTCCAGTGCAGCCAACTCCGCATCCAGATGTGCGAGTCGTTGTTCAAGCAATGTGCGGTAACGGCCGTCACGGGCGGATTCGAGGTCGTTCACTGTGCGGGTTCGTGCCAATAAAAGACCATCACGTTTTTCGCGGAGTGCCGCTTCAGTGGGCGTGAGCTTTTCCCGTTTAGGAAGGCGCGCTTGTTCTTCTTTCTCACTGATCTGGTCTTCGACGGATTTACTCTCCCAGCCACGCGCCATAGTTACATTATAGCTGTCTGTTCAATGCGCTTCGCCGTCGTTTAAAATAGAAGCGTTTTCCGTTTTTCAATCGACCGCGTCCAAGGTACTCCATGTTTCGACGTCACGTCATCGCTGCCACATTGATCCTGCCGATCATATGTATGGCGGCCCACGCCCAGAGCCGATCCGTCCGAGCGGTTCGCGCGTCCGAGAAGATCCTGGTCGACGGAATATTGAACGAGACAGTTTGGGGGAGCGCTCCGGCCGAGACGGCATTCACGCAACGAGATCCCGACGAAGGAATGCCGGCAACGGAACAAACTGAACTGCGGATCGCCTACGACGACGCAAACATCTACTTCGGCATTCGCCTCCTGGACCGTGAGCCCGCCCAGATCGTCCGCAGGCTGTCTCGCCGTGATGACGAAGCGAACGCGGACTTCATCGGCATTCAACTCAGTCCGTATCGCGACAAGCTTACCGGCGCCATTTTCTGGGTCAGCGCCGCCGGCGTTCAACGAGACGCGACTATTTTCAACGACACGAACGCGGACTTTTCCTGGGAGGGTGTGTGGGAATCGGTCGCGCGGATTACCGATGATGGCTGGACCACGGAGATACGCATCCCTTTCTCACAACTCCGATTTCCCGAATCCGCTCGACAGATATGGGGCATCAACGTTGCCCGCTTCATCCAGCGCAAGAACGAGACCGTATGGTTGTTACTGGTCCCGAAAGGCGAAAGCGGAATGGCTTCACGCATGTTGGATCTGGAAGGACTCGATGGAATCGAATCGCGACGACACCTGGACTTGATGCCTTACCTTGTCAATCGCAACGAGTTCATTGAGCCTTCATCGCAATCGAGTCCGTTTAACGACGGTTCCCGACAGTTTGCTGCCACGGGAGTGGATATCAAGTACGGAGTGAGCAGCAACGTCACGCTCGATGCGACCGTGAATCCGGACTTTGGACAGGTCGAAGTCGACCCCGCCGTTGTGAATCTCAGCGCTTTCGAAACCTTTTTTCCGGAGAAACGCCCGTTCTTTCTCGAAGGCTCCAATATCTTTGGGAACTTCGGCAACGGGGGCGCCAACAATTTCATGGGATTCAATCGCGCCGAACCCAATCTTTTTTACTCGCGGCGCGTTGGACGAGCGCCGCAGGGAGCGGCTTTCGGCGACTTTGTCGATCAGCCGTCGGCGACAACCATTCTGGGAGCGGGAAAACTTACTGGAAAGACCAGTGGGGGTTGGACCTTCGGCCTGATCGAAGCCGTCACGAGTCGTGAATACGCCAAGGTGATGACCGGCGGCCAACATTCGAAGTCGGAAGTCGAACCACTCACCAACTATTTCGTGGCGCGCGTTCAGCGCGAAAAAGGCCGAAGTGGTTTCGGCTTCATCAGCACGGGCGTTCAACGTGACCTACGACAACCGGGACTGCGCGATCTGCTGACAAACCAGGCTTACGCTGCGGGAGGTGACGCCTATTTGTTTCTCGACTCCCGTCGGGACTGGGTGGTGACCGGCAAATTCGCCGGCAGCAGCGTTCATGGAAGCGAAGCGGCGATCGATCTTTTGCAGCAGTCGCCTCAGCGTTACTTTCAACGACCGGATGCCACACACGTGCGCCTTCGTCCGGGGCTGACGTCCATGCGAGGCTGGACCGGAAGCGTCAATCTCAATAAGAACCAGGGCAACAAAACCGTCAATGCCGCGCTTTGGGGGGTCAGCCCGGGCTTTGAGTCCAACGACCTCGGCTTCCAGACAGGCGGCGACGTGGCCGGAGCGCATATCGCATGGATATGGAGGAAGCCAAACCCGGACAGGTTTACACGCGACCGTGCCGTGACCATCGCCAAATCGTGGACATGGAACTACGGACGGCAGAAGCTTCACGATGGTCTTTTTGTCTTCGCTAACGCGACACTTCGCAACTACTGGTCCGTGAATAGCAGCCTCGGTCTCTTTCGACAGGTTCAAGACGATCATCTCACCCGAGGTGGTCCGATCGCGTTGAACCCGGCAAGCTTCTTCTTCAATGCAAATTTGAGCACGGATGGCCGCAAGAAGATTTCCCTCAACACAGGTATTTCGCATAGCGCGAACAAGGCCGGCGGGTGGGACTATGGTGGGAATGTCGGCGTTGAATTCAAACCGACGCCGTCCATTTTCATCTCGAGCGGTCCTGAGATCAGCCGATCGCGCAACGTAGCACAATATGTAAGCACATCGGGTGCTCACTACGTGTTTGCCGACCTCGATCAGTCCCAGGTCTCGCTGACAACCCGAGCCAATTGGATTCTCAGCCCGAAAATGTCGTTGCAGGTTTTCACGCAACCGCTGATTTCCGCTGGCAGATACTGGGACTTCAAAGAATTGGCAGGCCCCAATACATTTACGTTCTCGCGCTACGGTTACGATATCGTCCGGATCCTTCTCGATGCAAACCGTCAGTATTTAGTCGATCCTATCGGCAACGGCGCTTCGACGTTCACCTTCGGCGACCCGGACTTCAATTTCAAATCGCTTCGCGTGAACGCCGTTTTCCGTTGGGAATGGCGGCTCGGCTCGACGCTCTACTTTGTGTGGACGGAGGGTCGTGAGGACTTTTCGAATCCCGGACATCTTTCTCCGCGCCGCGATATCGGCCGGCTGTTTAACGCCCGTGCTGACGATATCTTCCTGGTCCGCCTTTCATACTGGTTCAGCAGATGAGGAGGCTCCGCATTATTAGGAACCACCCCGCTCGCCTCGTATGCGGTGCTGGAGACCCGGTCGCTACCGCTCCCGGTTCTGACAGGGTTGCCATAATGTCAGAACCGGGAGCGGTAGCGACCGGGTCTCCAGCACCGCATATGATGCGGAGCGTCCATCATAGATGCCCGCGAAGCGCTCCAGCCACACTTTTGTGTATTTGAATCCGCAAGACGATAGTGATCGACTGTTTGTTCAAAGAATCCGAGAACTTCACGGGACAGTTGGACAGGAATGGCTGGATCGGCTTCCCGACCTGTTGACGGAATGCGAGCGACGCTGGTCGCTGACTCTGGAATCTCCCTTCACGCCCCTTTCATATAATTATGTGGCTCCCGCCAGAGGCGAAGACGGTAGGTATTTCGTCGTCAAGGTTGGTGTGCCGCGTCGTGAGTTGTTCATGGAGATTGAGGCGCTACGAGCCTTCAACGGAAACGGAGCCATTCAACTGATCGACTCCGATTCCAGCCTCGGCATTCTGCTACTGGAGCGCGCGGAGCCCGGAACTCTGCTGTCTCAGTTGAAAGATGATGAGGAAGCCGTATCGATCGCCGCGTCTGTCATTCGCGAGTTGTCGCAGGCCAAACCTTACAACCTTCCACTTCCGACGCTGGATCAATGGTTCGATTCACTCAGGCGTCTCAGGCAAACCTTCGGCGGTACGACCGGCCCGTTGCCCCGGGAATTGGTCGAGAGAGCGGAGAAGCTTGTCTCGGAACTCTATGACCCTACTCACGGAGTGCTTCTCCACGCCGACCTTCATTCCGATAATATTGTAGCGGCACAGCGTCGGCCCTGGCTCGCCATAGATCCGCATGGAGTCTTGGGAGATCCCGCATACGAGGTGGCGGCATGGCTGCACACCATTCCGCCGCGATCTTTAAGCGACAGGCCTGCCGGTGAGATTTTCAGACGGCGCATGGACCAGTTTGCGGATGAGTTGCAACTGGATCGTCAACGGATTCAAGCATGGGGTCTGGCTAATGCCGTTCTTTCCGCATGCTGGTCCATCGAAGATCACGGCTATGGTTGGGAAGAGGCGATTTTCTGCGCTCAAACCCTTTACACAGTGTGACCGGCAATCACAGGCCAATCGCGCCCTTTCGCCGCAGAATCAGTGCCTTGTACAATGGCGGTGCAGTTGCTTTACGGTCCGCATGCGAAACCTACTCTTCATTATCATTTGCTTAAAACTTTCGATTGCGACTGTCTTCGGGCAGACGCCGGAAACTCCGCCGCAGGTCGATAAGCCGGTCATCGAAAGCGTCGACATCTCCGGTGTCGAGGAGCGCCGAATAACGACGGAGCTGCGCGAGCGGATGCAGGAGCTCGTTGGTCAACGGTTTGATCAGCTCGCGGCGGACGAGGTTGCATTCGAGATCCAAAACGCCATTTCCGAGCGGATTTCAGCCATCCGACAATTCGAAGGAACTCAACCCGGTCACATCAAGGTCGTATTCGAGTTTGGGGTTCCGAGAATCGACGAGGATGAGCACGACCGAAATGTGAATTCACGCTATACCGTCGAGGATGTGGAGCTCCAAGGTGTTTCGGAGTCTCTCGTCAGCGATGAAACCCGCCGGCAGATGAAGGATCTTGTCGGGTCGAGAATGGATGATGACCGCGCTGAAAACATCCTCCGACGGTTGTCGCGCGAGCTCAGGCCCAGCCGTGTCGTCACCAAACGTGTGGTCCGCGGCGCGGACCGAAAGTACGTGCGCATCATTTTTGATGTCGAACGAGCGCCGTACCTCAACTTCACGAAACTCGGCAATTATTTCGTCGGCCACTCGAAGCAGAGTGTGAGTCTTGGTGTGGAAGTTCCAATCCAGAAACGGAATAACCGGTTCACATTCGGAATAGTCAATGACGGAGACCAGTTAATCGAACGATTCTCCGGATATCGATTGAGCTTCGAGAACATAAAGGCAGGTACGGAACACCTGGGTTTTCGGATCGAGTTTCACAGCTACAAGGATCAATGGAAGGAGGCCACGCAGATCGCCCTTGCTGCATCTCCTCAGGTTCCCGGAATCTATCGCAAACGTACCGGAGTCGAACCGACCTTGACCTTTGCTTTTGATCCTCGTTTGCACATCAGCATCGGCGCCAGTGTCGATGAGATGCAGTTCCAGTATCCCGCGATTCATTATCAGAACGCGAATGCCGGTATCGCCGCAGTGACATTTGAGACGGACTGGGAGGACTCCGGTTCAAACGATCATAACCTCTCGGCAAATTACCTGGCGCGAGCCGCGACCCGCAACCTGGACAGCGACTTCATTTACACGCGCCACTACGGCGAGCTTAGCTATAAATTCACCACCCGTAACAATCAATTCGTCGCGACCGCGATGGCAGGGGCCATCAACGGCACCGCGCCATTGTTCGAGCGTTTTTTGCTGGGTAATACATCGACTTTACGGGGCTGGAATAAATACGATCTCGCGCCGATTGGCGGCGACCGTCTCACGTACGGTTCCCTGGAATACCGTTACAGCGTTTTTCAACTTTTTTACGACGCAGGCTCCGTGTGGGACAAAGGCAACTCGCATGAAACGTCCCATGCAGTCGGTTTCGGCTTGCACAGTCGGGACGACGACTCGCAATGGTTCTTTACGTTTGGTGTGCCCATTCGTTCCGGACGAATTCAGCCACTGAAGCCCGTGTTCATGCTGGGGGGGCGATTTTGAGAGCCGCGGCGATTCGCACTCGTTTGATCTGTGCGACGATGCTGTTCATCGCCTGCAGCGGCAGTTTGATCGCACAGAATCTGAAGGTTCGGCTTGAAGCAGACCGACTGCGAGTAAGCGGACCGCAGGTGCGATTGCTGACTGGACGTCCACTCGATCGCTTACGAAATGGAGGCAGTGTAATCTACGTGCTCGAGCTCACTGTCCGGACAGAGAAGGCGGGCCGTGTGTTGACCAAGGTTAAGGAAAGATTCACGCTGAGCTACGATCTATGGGAGGAAAAGTTTTCTGTGACTCGTCAGGCAACTCCCACGCGCTCTGCTTCAAACCTGTCGGCTGCGGCTGCGCAGGCGTGGTGTCTCGACAGCCTTTCGATACCCGCATCGCAGTTGCCTGGAGATCGGACCTTTTGGGTCGAGTTGGAATATCAGACGGAAGGGCCTCCGGCTGCGTCAAAGTCCGATTCCAACCTTACGCTGAGCAGTCTCATTGACATCTTCAGCCGCCGGTCGCCTGAGGAACAGCAGCTTCACGACATCGACGTTGTCGGTCCGTTCCATCTCGAAGACTTAAGAAAGAAGAGGTGAAGTGAACCGGCTTCGAAATCGGCTGATTGCGGCTTTCCTCATTGCTACGTTGATTCCGCTTACCGCAACGCTGTGGCTGACGACGTCACTTCTGGAACGCAGTCTCAGGTTTGGAACAACCGAAGAGTTGGACCGGCTTTCGAAGTCGCTTGAAGGGATTGCCCGCGAATACTATCAACAATCAAAACAGAACCTGAAGACGGATGCGGCCGCCGGCAGAGCGCCGGTTCAGCATTACAGTTTCACGGACGCCGCACAATGGCCACCGGCAGTCCGCGAGTTTTGGGATAGCGGCGAGCCCGAACGGTTCGATTTGTCGGGTTCCAAAGGCAATCACCTCGACTACTTTCTGCGCGACGGTAACGACGTGCGCGTGTTCACCCGGGAACTCGGCGGCATCCGGCTGGAGGATATTTCCGAACAGTACAGTCACGCGAGGGAACTGGTCGAAGCGTCAAACGAGCGCGATCTGCGGCGCGGCTTTACGGTGACGTTGCTGGTTTTGATGTCCGGCATCTGGATCGTCTCTCTGATCTCGTTAATCTATCTCGCGAACCGGATCAGCAGACCCATCCAGGATTTGACCGGAGGTCTGTCCGGACTGGCATCCGGTAATCTCGATACACGTCTCGCGACGAAAAGCGACGACGAGACCGGTCGCGCGATTCAGGCGTTCAATCACATGGCGGATCAGCTTCAGCAGAGTCGCGAACGGCTGGTGTATCTGACGCAGGTGGCAAGCTGGCAGATGCTCGCCAGAAAGATGGCGCACGAGTTGAAGAACTCCCTGACGCCGATCCGACTGACCGTTGAAGAGATTCACGCGCGTCAGACTCCAGGCGATCGTCAGTTCATGGAACAAGCAGTTCAGATTGTTGTAAACGAGATCGAGACACTGGAGCGGCGGGTGCGGGCTTTCTCCGAATTCTCAAGTGAACCTTCAACGCGTCCGGAAGCGCTCGACATCAATTTGTTGCTTCAGGAAAGGATTTCTCTTTTGAAGCCGGGGCACGTTGATGTTCGATACAAGGTCCGGCTGGACCCTGATCATCCGCAGGCTTTCGCGGATGTTGACCAGGTGAAAGGGATTTTGACGAACCTGCTGGAGAACGCGGCGGAAGCCGCCGGTCCATCCGGTGACGTGTTGGGCATTACGTCGGTCACAAACGGAAAGATATGCATCGAGATTCACGATTCGGGTCCGGGGCTCAGCGAAGAGGCATCGAAATCGTTGTTTGAGCCGACAATCACTTTCAAGAAACGTGGTATGGGGCTGGGCCTGTCCATCGCGCGCAAAAGCGCATTGATGAATGGCGGAGACATTCTTCTGGTTCCCGGGCAACTTGGCGGCGCCGCTTTCCGTGTCGTGTTGCCAGGAGTTGGAAGTAACGCAAAGTAGGAGCGTATGGCATCGAAGCGGATTGTGATTGTGGATGACGAACCGAACATCGGTTTGTCGCTGAAACTCATCCTCGAGCGCGAAGGATATTCCGTCCTGATTTGCCATTCGGTTGCCGAATTCCGCGGTCGTGGACCGGCGCAGCGCTCCGACGCGTATCTTCTCGATGTTCGTCTTCCAGACGGCAGTGGCATCGATCTGCTGCGTAGTCTCCGTCAGAGCGACAATCGTGCTCCCGTCATCATGATTTCCGGCCACGGCACCATCGCCGACGCCGTGGAAGCGACGCGGGCCGGAGCATTCGATTTTCTCGAGAAGCCACTCAGTCGTGACAAGGTACTGGTCGTGGTGAAAAACGCCATCGAGCAGTCCAATTTGCGCAAGGAGAACGAACGCTTCCGTGAAATGGTCGGCGACGGCCCGCGGATGATCGGTTTCAGTGCGCCTTTCAAACATGCCGTCGACCAGGCGACGCTAGTTGCCAGGTCGGATGCGCGTGTGCTGCTTCTCGGTGAATCCGGAACCGGCAAGGAACTTCTCGCCGCTCATATTCATCGAGAAAGTCCTTTCGCCAACGGCCCCTTCGTCAAGGTCAACTGCGCCGCAATCCCTACCGAACTTCTCGAAAG
>Ga0137427_10000527_pt1 | contig 19567 bp, 20 predicted proteins | sample EasRivERMZT700_2_FD_102309 | JGI IMG/M metagenome (GOLD analysis project Ga0137427, IMG submission 102309) | Soil microbial communities from meander-bound floodplain in the East River, Colorado, USA - East River MetaG ERMZT700_2 | ecosystem: Environmental > Terrestrial > Soil > Floodplain ...
GATTCACCCGACGCCGCGCGGGTTTCCGCGCTCGCCTATGGCGCGGGCGTACTCTTGAGTTTCGCGGCCCTGGCAGGCGTCCTCATCGCGCTGCAATCCGGCGGCGCCGCGGTCGGCTGGGGCTTCCAGCTTCAGCAGCCGATCTTCGTCGCCTTACTTGCGCTTTTGATGTTCGCGGTTGGGCTCAACCTCTCCGGCCTCTATGAGATCGGAGGCGGGGCGATGGCCGGCGCGGGCGAACGCCTGACGCATTCCTCCGGGTCCACCGGAAGCTTTTTCACCGGCGTGCTCGCCGTCGTCGTCGCCACGCCCTGCACCGCACCCTTCATGGGCGCGGCCATGGGCTATGCGCTGACCCAGAACGCGGCCTCCGCGCTCGCCGTGTTCCTCGCCCTCGGCATCGGCTTTGCGCTTCCCTTCGTCCTGCTCGGGTTCTTCCCGCGCGCGCTGCGCATCCTGCCCAAGCCCGGCGCGTGGATGACGAGCCTGCGCCAGGTTCTCGCGTTCCCGATGTACGGCGCGGCCATCTGGCTCGTCTGGGTGCTGACCCTGCAAGCCGGCTCCGACGGCCTGCTGGTGGCGCTCGCGTCCGCGCTGGCGCTCGCCTTCGGCCTGTGGGCGCTCGGGCGCGCGCAGGCGGCGGACGGCTTCGGCCGCCGCGCGGGCCTCGCCACCGCCGCAGTGGCGATCCTCGGCGCCGCCGCGCTCACATCGTTCACAGGCAACTCAGCCCCGCCCGCAGCCGCTGCGCAGGCAGATGCTGCAAGCACGCTCGCTTACGAGCCCTATACGGCGGCGCGCCTGGAAGCGCTCCGGGCGGAGGGCCGTCCCGTCTTCATCAATGCGACGGCGGCCTGGTGCATCACCTGTCTCGTCAACGACCGCGTAGCGCTCTCGGGCGAAGCCCTGAAGAGCCAGTTCGCCGAACACAAGGTCGCGTCGCTCAAAGCCGACTGGACCAACGGCAATGCCGAGATCACGGCGCTGCTGGCCGCGCAACAACGCTCCGGCGTGCCGCTCTATCTCTATTATGCGCCCGGCGCGCAGAAACCCGTCGTGCTGCCGCAGCTCCTCACCGAATCCATCGTGCTCGCCGCGCTGAACGGCTGACAGGCAGTTCAGACCGTGGTCGTGCCCGCGAAGATCTGCGGCCACAACCCGACCAGCCCGACCACGATCAGATAGATCGCGATCAGGTAATTCAGCAGCCGCGGCATGACCAGGATGAGGATCCCGAAGATCAGGGCGACCAGGGGCTGTAGGGTGACCACATCGATCTGCATGGCAAGTCTCCGCTTTTGGGGGAACGCGTTCGACGGAACGCGCGACGCAACAAATCGTGCCTAGCGAGTCAACGCCTGCGCAATCAGCTCGGGCGGCTGCGCGCCCGAGAACAGCACACGCCCGTCGAGGACGAAGGTCGGCACGCCTGACAGCCCGGCGCGCAGCGCAACCTCTACCTCGGCCGAGACCTCGGCCGCACCGTCGGTGCCCTTCAGAAATGCCGCCGCCTGCTGCCGGTCCATGCCGGCGACCGCCGCCAGATCGGCGAGCACGGACGCATCGCCGATGTCGCGCCCTTCGCTGAAATAGCCGCGGAATAGAGTCTCGACCATCGCGTCCTGCACGCCCATGCGGCCCGCGAGCCAGATCAGGCGGTGCGCGTCGAACGTGTTTGGCGTGCGCTTCATCAGGTCATAGCGGAAGTCGATCCCGACACTTCTGCCCACGTCCGTCAGCTGTGCGTCGAGCGCAAGCGAGCGCTCCCACGAGCCGAATTTGCGCATCCGGTATTCGCGGCGCTCGATGCCCTCTTTCGGCATCTGCGGATTGAGCTCGAACGGCCGCCACGTTACGCGGGGACGGGGCGCGCCATCGATCAGCGCGAATGCCTGCTCCAAGCGACGCTTGCCGACATAGCACCACGGGCAGATCGCATCCGACACGACCGACAGCTCGGCCGCCGCCGCGCCAACGACAGCCTCGCCGCGTGCGGACACAGGTGTCGCGCAGCCGTCGGCGCCGCAGGCGAGAGCTTCGTCCTCTTCGGCCATCTTGTCCCGCGTTTTGAGCAGGCGCAGATTGCCTCTTTAAGAATGCTGAAACAAGGAGACGCAGATGGCGGGCGAGAAGACCTATGACGGCAAATGCTTTTGCGGCGACGTCGCGATCAAGGTGACGGGCGAGCCTGTCGCCATGGGCTATTGCCATTGCAGCTCGTGCCGCGAGTGGTCGGCTGGACCCATCAACGCCTTCAGCCTGTGGAAGCCGGACTCGGTTGAGGTCGCCAGAGGCGCCGACAGCATCGGCAGCTACGCCAAGACCCCGAACAGCGTGCGCAAATGGTGCACGACCTGCGGCGGGCATCTCTTGACCGAGCACCCGCAATGGGGCCTGACCGACGTCTACGCCGCGACGATTCCGACTTTCGCCTTCAAGCCGGGCGTGCACGTGCATTATCAGGAAAGCGTGCTGAAGATCCGCGACGGCCTGCCCAAGCAGAAGGACGTGCCGAAGGACATGGGCGGCTCGGGCCAGCTGCTGGCGGAGTAGGCTAGTTCTTCAGCCGGTAGCCGGTCTTGAACATCCAGGCGATGATCATCACGCACACGGCAAGGAACACCGCGATCATGGCGGCGCTCAAGCCGATGTTCACGTCGGCGATCTCGTAGAAGGCCCAGCGGAACCCGCTCACCAGGTAGACCACTGGATTGAGCAGCGTCACGTTCTGCCAGAACGGCGGCAGCATGTTGATCGAGTAGAAGCTGCCGCCGAGGAAGGTCAGCGGGGTCAGCACGAGCAGCGGCACGATCTGGAGCTTCTCGAAGCCGTCGGCCCACAGCCCGAGGATGAAGCCGAACAGGCTGAACGCGACCGAGGTCAGCACCAGGAAGACCAGCATCCAGATCGGATGCGCAATTGAAAGCGGCACGAACAGGCCCGCGGTGAGAAGGATGATGCTGCCGAGGATGATCGATTTGGATGCCGCCGCCCCGACATAGCCGATGATGATCTCGAGCGGCGACACCGGCGCCGACAGCAGCTCGTAGATCGTTCCGGTGAAGCGCGGAAAGTAGATGCCGAACGAGGCGTTCATGGTGCTCTGCGTGACGAGCGACAGCATGATCAGGCCCGGCACGATGAACGCGCCATAGCTGATGCCGCCGACTTCGGTGAAGCGCGAACCGATGGCTGCGCCGAACACGATGAAATAGAGCGAGGTGGAGAGCACCGGTGCGATGATGCTCTGCGCGACCGTGCGGCCCGCGCGCGCCATCTCGAATTTGTAGATTGCGGCGACGGCGCGGTAATTCATCGCGGCCTCGCCACCAGGCTGACGAAGATCTCCTCGAGCGAGCTCTGCTTGGTGTCGAGGTCCCTGAAGCGGATGCCCGCCTCGCCGAGATCCTTGAGCAGCGACGTGATGCCGGTGCGCTCGGCCTGCGTGTCATAGGTGTAGATGAGCTCGCTCCCGCCGTTGGCGATCTCCAGACGGTAAGGCGATAGCGACGGCGGCACAATCTCGAGCTTGGTGTGCAGCTCGAGAGTGAGCTGCTTCTTGCCGAGCTTGCGCATCAGCTCGCGCTTCTCCTCGACCAGGATGAGCTCGCCGTGATTGATCACGCCGATGCGGTCGGCCATCTCCTCGGCTTCGTCGATATAGTGCGTGGTGAGGATGATGGTCACGCCCGCATCGCGCAGGCCGCGCACCACCGCCCACATGTCCTTGCGCAGCTCGACGTCGACGCCCGCCGTCGGTTCGTCGAGGAACAGGATCATCGGCTCATGGGCCAAGGCCTTGGCGATCAGCACGCGGCGCTTCATGCCGCCCGACAGCGTGCGGATCATGCTGTCCTTGCGGTCGTAGAGGGAGAGCTGCTTCAGCACCTTGGCGATATGGTCGGGATTGGCGGGCTTGCCGAACAATCCGCGGCTGAAGCTCACCGTCGCCCAGACGCTCTCGAACGCATCCGTTGTCAGCTCCTGCGGCACCAGACCGATCATCGCGCGCGTCTGGCGGTAATCGCGGACGATATCGTGGCCGGCAACGGTAACGCTGCCTTCGCTCGCGTTGACGATGCCGCAGATGATGCTGATGAGCGTCGTCTTGCCCGCGCCGTTGGGGCCCAGCAGCGCAAAAATCTCTCCCTCGCGGATCTGAAGATTGACGTTCTTCAGCGCCTGGAAGCCGGACTTGTAGGTCTTGGAGAGATTGCTGACCGTGATGACGGAGGGCATAAGCCGTGCGCTTTGCTTTTTCGGGCCGCGCTTTCTACGACACCGGGCGAATTGAACGCAAATCCGGCTGGATCATCCCGCCCTAATTGCGATTCCGCGTGCTGCGCTGGCTCTTGGGCGGATGCGGCACGCGGCCGTGCCCGTTCGCCGTGGGATGCTCCGGCGCCTCGTCGGCCGAAAGCGTAACCTCACGAAACGAAATCGCGCCCAGCACGCCGTCCACGCGCTCGCCGGTTTCCGACATCGGCAGCAGCACCGTGCGATAGAGGATCGACACCTCGTCGTGGATCGCCGAGCCGCCGAAGCTGATCGGATTGCGGGTCACCGCCACGCGCTGAATGTGCCGTGTCACCAGTTCCAGCAGGCTGCCGTCCAGGCATTCGGAAATGCACTGGCGGTCGAAGGTCGGCCAGGTCGGGTCGCGCAGCGCAATTCCCACATAGGAGAACCGCGAGCGCTGCGGCGCCTGATCGACGTCGATCATCAGGCAATTGGGCCAATCGAGGCCGAAATCGGCGGGGTCGATCTGCGAACGCCTGGGCAAGCCTGCGCCGGCGAGTTTCTTCCAAACAGCGTGGACGCGCGCGGTCAGGCGGCGTTCGTCGGAGGATATGGTCATGTCGCCATCCAATGGTCCGGCCCCTGAATTTGCGGCACTCCGGCTTAAGGGCTGGTGAATGGCGGGCGAGCCCTGCGGCAAGAGGGGACCGCAAAATTCATGCGACCCGGCCGATGCCGCTGTATGGTTTCAGTCCTGTTAAGTGGTTTCCTCGGAAACGGAGCATCTCGATCGATGATTGGCCTTCTCCCGTCGCACGCCAAGACCGTGCTGTTCTCCGCCGTCCTCGCCGCGCTCGTGCTCGCGGTGCCGGCCGCCGCCCAGGAGCCGCCGCCTGCCGCCCCACCGGAGGCAGCACCGGCGGCTCCGCAGGACCCGCCGCCGCGAGTGTCGCTGCAGACCTCGATGGGCCCGATCATTCTCGAGCTGAACCGGGAGCGCGCGCCGCTCACGGTCGCGAACTTCCTCCGTTATGTCATGGAGGGGCACTTCAACAATACGGTCATCTACCGCGTCGTGCCGCGCTTTGTGATCCAGGGCGGCTCGGTCGGCACCAACGGCAACGGCAAGCCCGTGCATGAGCCGATTCCGCTCGAAGCCAATAACGGCCTCACCAATCTGCGCGGGACAATCACCATGGCGCGCGCGAACGACCCCGCCTCTGCTACCGCGGAGTTCTTCATCAACCTGGTCGACAATACCGGGCTCGACCAGATGATGGGCGATACGAACAATCAGACCGGCTACGCCGTGTTCGGCCGTGTCGTCGAGGGGATGAATGTCGTCGATCTGGTTACGACGCTGCCGCTCGGCGGGGGCTACGGTCCGTTTCCGGCCAATGCGCCGCTGATACCGGTCATCATCCGGCAGGCGACGATTCTCGATCCCGCCGCGGCGCCGAGTCCCGCGCCCGCATCACCTGCGCCGGCAACGCCCTAATGCGCCGGCGGCCCGGATTGCTCCGAGCCGCCGGTTTATTCTCTAGCGGTACACCCCGCCGTAACCGCCGTAACCGCCATAGCCGCCGTAGCCGCCGCGATTCATCGCGTACATGCAGTTCCGCAAATGTCCGCCGCGCACCGCCCAGCGATAGGGAACGAAGACGCGCCGCTGCAGAGCGGGCTCGAAACGCCAACGGCCGAAACGCGGTGACGTGCAGATGCTCGTGCTCCGCCAACCGCCGCCGCGACGGTAATACTCGGACCCATAGCGCTCGTCATACTGCTGGCGGCCGTAACCGCCATATTCCCGGCCGTAGTCGCCATAGCCGCCATTCTGGCGTCCGTAGTCGCCGTAGCCGTCATACTGACGTCCGCTGTAGCCGTCGCCGCCATAACCGGGCTGCGCGCTCGCAGGCGCCGAAGCGGCCAGGACGGACCCCGCCAGCATGGCGGCGCCGAGGACTGTTTTTGTCAATGTCTTCATCTGTATCTCCATCAGGGGAAAGCCCCTATGCGGTCGCGAGTATCGCTGCACCGCCTTGAACCCGTGATGAATGGGCCCGTCAGGCGCATGTCAGCCTGCAGCTGCAAACCGGCCGTTTCCCGTGCTATTCCTCGGCCCCAGGAGGTTGAGATGGGTTCCAAGATTTTCGATCGTTTCACCGCCGATCTCGTTGCGATGCTGAAGGCGCGGGGAACGGCCGGCCTCTCCGACATCGCGGACGCGTTGAAGCCGCTGCTGCGCGAATCCGAGTTTGCCGCCATCGCTTTTCCGGACGCCTCCGTTCGCAAGCGCGTGCTGTTTCATGACCCCGGCACGGACGTGTATGTGCTCGCCCATATCCACGAGGCGGGGAAGCGTGGGCGTCCGCACAGTCACGGCGCGTCATGGGCCGTCTACGGCACTGTGACCGGCTTCACCGACATGACCGAGTGGCGCCGGTCCAATCCGCCCCATGAACCCCACGCGGTGCTGGAACCCGTCTCGCATTACCGCCTCGGCCCGGGCGACACGCGCGCCTATCCCCCGCATCTCATCCATTCGACCGCGCATCCCGAAGCCGCGCGCGTCATCCGCGTCACCGGCACCGACCTCGACCGGATTGCGCGCTACGGCTTCGATCCGGCGAACGACAGAATCATCGCGCCGGTGTCCTCGTGATGTTTGCCTGAACCGAACGCGTATCCTTGGCGCCAGAACCGCCCTAAGCTCCGTCGAGTACCGTCCACACCGACTCGGAGGTGCGCCATGAATTACTCCCGCCGCGAGACGCTCGAGCTTTCCGCCACCGCCCTTGCCGCCTTGTCGCTAGGTGCGGCTGCGGGCGCCGCTCCGGCTGCGGCCCAAGGCGCGGCCGCGTCCGCCGCGCAGCCCGATGCTCTGGTCCAGGCACAGCTCCGCACCATCGCGGATCTGCCGCTCAAGCCCGATGGCTCTGCCGTCGAGTACACGCCGGCGGACGTCGGGACGATCGCCGGGCGGCCGTTCTGGAAAACAATGGGTACGCCCGACATCGAATTCGATTATCGCAAGATGAAGGTGAAGGTCGACGGGCGCGGCACGTCGCGCCTCGCCGGCACGCTCACCTATTCCGACCTCGAAAAGCTACCGCGCATGTCGGCGATCTATCTCCTGCAATGCGGCGCGCCCACGCCCAGGGGCATCGTGAAATGGACCGGCGTCCGCTTCTCGGATTTCGCGCAGCTGGTCGGCGCGCAATCCTTCGCCAATTATGTTCGCGTCATCGGTTCGGACCTCTATTACCTCGAGGACGACATGAAGACGTTGATGCACCCGCAGGTCATGCTGGCGTGGGAGATGAACGACAAGCCGATCCCGCCGGAATACGGGGCGCCGCTGCGTCTCGTGGTTCCGTTCCGCTACGGCGCCCGGAGCATGAAGGCGATCACCGACATCCAGTTCACTGCGACATCCTTCCCGCCCGCGCGCCCCTGGCAGACTTAGCCGCCAGCGTGTAAAGCCGGGCCGGCGGCCGCGTGTCCCTTCGGATGTCGAGGGGGCATGTGTGCATCGCTGCGCACGGCGACACACGAATGGAGAGTCCTGAATGAAAGAGTTCAAGCAGCCGACCTTGGAGGAACGGCGCGCCATGGCTCTAAAGGCCAAGCAGGCCCAGCTCGAGGCCGCGCGCAAAAAGGCTCCGGCCAACGACCCGCAATTTGCCGAACGCCAGGCAGCCCGCCTCGCGGCGGCCGAAGCCCGCGACGCGCGAATCCGCGACCGGAAGGCCGAGCGTCTGGCCGAAGCGAAACGCAAAGAGATCGCCGAGGCCGAGGCGGAGGCCGAACGGGTGAGGGCACTCGAGGCGGCAAAAAAGGCCCGCGAGGCCGAAGCCGTGGCTGCAGCGGCGCGCAAGGTCGCGACCGAGGCCGAACGCAAGGCCGAGCGCGATGCCCGCTACGCGGCCCGCAAGGCGCGCAAGAAATAGCTCGTCCCCGTCGCCGGCGAGTGCGCACGACGGAACTTTCCCTGCGCCGTCACGTCGCCGCGGGCAGTGCCCGGCGCCGCCGGTCCGCGACGAATTTCTCGGAGATCCATAGTCCGGCGAATAGGGTTACGGGCAAGGAGAAAGACGCGGTCGAGAACGAGTTGGCGTCGAAAGAGCTGATCGCGATGTCAAGAACCGCCACGGGATAGAGCATCACGCCGAGGGCGAGGGCCATCAGGCCGAATACCCTTTTTCCGGTCATCGTCACAAAGAAACTCAAAGACGCGATCGCCATTCCGAGCGCCGGCAGCACGATTGTGGCGTGGACGAATTGCGGGAAGCCTGACAATTTTTCCGACAGATGCGCCGTTGGAAAACGCGACGGATCGTAGAGAAAGAGCGGTCCATTGAGGACGGCGCATACGAGAACGACGATGGCAACGAATTCCATCGCGCGGCGCGCGCCGGAGGCCTGAAAGACCGAACCCGCCAACAGCACCGGCGCGATGGCGTAGATCGGCCGCGACGAAATCGCGACGCCCAGGAAAACGGAGGCGGCATACCGGTACCAGGTCTTGTCGCCCTGTTGCGCCCACAGCACGGCGGCCATCGCAACCGCGACGTAGAGTGCGTTCACAAGATAATCGCCTCCCGTGACGAAGTCCCCGAGCGAGGCGGGACAACCGATTATGAAAATCGCCAAGTAGATGAATGCCATTGTGGGTTCTTCGAAATAGTGGAGACACCACCGCGCGAACACCGGAAGCCACACGAGATTCTGAAGCGCGCTGTTGCCGAGAACGAAGAACGGAAGCGCCAGGATCAAGGCGCCCGGCATCGGTGTCGGGGGATTTCCGAGATAGGTCTCGACGCCATAGGGATACTGGCCCGCGAGCAGCGCTTGCAGCGCCACATTCAAAGCGTCGTCCCGATCGGAACCGGGGCCCAGCAGGCCGCTATTGGCGATGGGATAGAGCACGACGAACAACGCGATCGCCGCGCCGCAAAGTACGACGATTCCCCATTTGGCGAGATTGGGTCCAAGCCGGCCGGCAATCGCAGGAAGGACCACGATGGCCGAAACGGCAATCAGTGGGACCACCAGGAGGCCGATTTGGCCGGTGTATTTCTGAATATAGTCCAACGAAGGGACGAGCCAGAGAAGCAATGCGGCGCCGACCGGCACGTGGTGGCGATAGCGCGAATGCTGCGCGGCAGGTGCCAGCGCACTGCCCATCACGGTCTCCGCAAGTTGGGGTGCCCACCTGGACTTCGGACGGGACGACGCTAGACCGCATGGGGGGCATTGGCAAACGGACGCGTTCACTATTCCCATTGAGCCCGCAACCAATCGCTCTTGAAGATTGATACCATCCCTATAATCTGTTGGATGTATGGCTCCCCGTTCCCGACGCTGGCACTTGCCGGACTCGGAAGAACGCGATGGCCCATGATCCTGCGGATGTCGTCCCCGTTGCCGGACCATCCGACGCGGAGACCCTCTATGGCCGGATCGGCTCGCTCCTTCCCGGCATCGTCCTCTGCGCGCTCGTCGCGGCGGCGGCGCTCCTGCTGCGCCATGTCGCCGGCCTCACCGCGCTCAGCCCGATGATCGTCTCGATCGCGCTCGGCGCCTTTCTCCACAACGCGATCGGCACGCCCGTGGCCGCCAAACCGGGCGTCGCGGTGTCGCTCCGCTGGATCCTCCGCTTCGCGATTGTCCTGTTGGGCTTCCAGCTCACGCTGCAGCAGGTGCTCGATGTCGGCGCCACCGGTCTCGCCATCATCGCGGTCTCGCTCATCGCCTGCTTCGCCGTGACCAAGCCGCTCGGCGCAGCGCTTGGCGTCGATGCCAGGCTCACCGAGCTGATTGCCGCGGGCACCTCGATCTGCGGCGCGTCCGCCGTCATCGCCGCCAACACGATCACCAAGGCGCCGGAGGAAGACTGCGCCTACGCGGTCGCTTGCGTCACGCTCTGCGGCATGGTCGCGATGGTGCTCTATCCGGTGCTGCCGGTGCTGCTCGGCCTGAGCGCACGGGAGTACGGCCTTTGGACCGGCGCCTCGGTGCACGAGGTGGCTCAGGTCGTTGCCGCGTCCTATCAGGCGGGGAAGGAAGCCGGCGACTACGCCACCATCACCAAGCTCACGCGCGTGATCATGCTCGCGCCGATGATGATGGTGCTTGGCGCTCTTGCCACGCATCGTGCGAACGCCCTAGGGCCGCGCAGCCGAGTACCGCTGCCGTATTTTGCGCTCGGCTTCATCGCGGCGATCGCGCTTAACAGCACCGTGGACATCGCCCCGCCCGCCAAGGATATGATCGTCGCCGCAACGACCTTTCTTCTCGCGCTGTCGCTCGCCGCGATGGGCCTTGCGACGGACGTAAGAAAGCTCGCGCCCAAGGGCGCCCGTCCGCTCCTCTTGGGCGTGCTCTCCTCCGTCTTCATTGCCGTGCTCAGCCTCCTTCTCGTCAAGCTGGTCGCGTGAGATGCGGCTGACGCTGGAACAGTTGCGGATCTTCGTCGCGGTCGCGCGGCAGAGCCACGTCACCCGGGGTGCCAAGTCGCTCAATCTTGCGCAATCCGCGGCGAGCGCGGCCATCGCCCATCTGGAGGCGCATTTCGCGATCCCGCTGTTCGATCGCGTGGGCCGCCGCGTGGAGCTGACCGATGCCGGCGGGCTGCTGCTCTCCGAAGCCACAGCCGTGCTCGCGCGCGCCGAAAGCGCGGAGCAGGCGATGATGGAGCTCTCCGGCATGAAGCGCGGGAGCCTGCGCGTGCAGGCGAGCCAGACCATCGCCGGCTATTGGCTGCCGCGCCATCTCCTCGCCTTCCGGCGCGCCTATCCCGACATCGATATCCGCCTCTCGATCGCCAACACGGCGCAGGTCGCTCTTGCCGTGCGCGAAGGCATCGCCGATCTCGGCTTCGTCGAAGGCGACATCGAGGACCCCAAGATCGTCGCCGAAGCCGTGGCGAAGGACTCGCTGGTCCTTGTCGTCGGCCACGGCCATCCCTGGGCACAGCGCAGGTCCGTCGTCGCGTCCGATCTGGTGACGAGCGACTGGGTGCTGCGCGAGAAGGGCTCCGGCACGCGCTCGATGTTCGAGGCCGCGATGCGCAGAGCGGGCCTTACGCCCGGAGATCTGCGCGTCACCATGGAATTGCCCTCGAACGATGCCGTGCGCGCCGCCGTCGAAGCCGGCATGGGCGCGACCGTCATCTCGGCCTCCGTCGTCGCCTCCGCCATCGAAGCGGGGTTGCTGCACCGGGTGCGGCTCGATCTCCCCGAGCGCGCCTTCTACGTGCTCCGCCACCGCGAGCGTGCGCACGGCCGCGCCGCGGAGGCGCTGCTCTCACTGATCGCGAAGACGGGGAAGAAACGCTCGGTCGCGAAGTAGTTCGCGCTCGCGCTACTGACGACGACCGGTCGCGCGTATCGGTGGTGCCATGATCGGCTGTGGTGCAGACAGCATTTCGTCGTCCGAGAAAAGCTTTCCCTCGTCATCGTCCTGCCGTTGGACGCTCGCGCCGGAAACAGCCTGCGCGTGCATGTGCTCTATCAATTGATTGTGGTTCGCGAGCCGGCCGAGGATGGGCTGTTTCCAAGTCCGGTTCTCGAGAATGTAGCGTTGCCACATCCGCAGCGGCACCAATTCGGGATCCGCAAGCTGCGATTGTTTGTAGAAGTTCTTTCCCATCAGAATGCAGAGCACGCTCCAATGATTGTAGACCGTCCTGTTCCGGGGGTCGGCGGGGCTCGGGACCGCGTGTTTCCACAATTCCAGACTCGCTTTCAAAATGTCGGACTTCTTCGCGTCGTTGCGGACGGCATCCCAGAAGGGGCCCTGGCGCTCGCTCAGCGAGAAGTGGAGGCCCAGGAAGTCGCGGATTTCATCATAGAGCCTGTTCACCGAGCCGTTGTATTGGTCTGCCAGAGGTTCCTCGAAATCGGTTGTCGGCAGATTGGAAAGCAGCCAACGCGATTGCAGCTCCAAGGTCATGATGGCGGTCGACTCCAGCGGCTCCAGGAATCCGCTCGATAGGCCGATCGCGACGCAATTCTTGACCCAGCTTCGCCGGTTTCTCCCCACGCGCATCTTGATGGTCGGCTGCGGCTCAAATCCTTCGCCGGCGTGGCCAAGAAACTCGCGAAATTCCGCGAGTGCGGCGTCATCGCTCTTGAACTGGCTGCAGAAGACGTAACCGGCTCCGACACGGCGGCGCAGCGGAATGTGCCATACCCAACCCGCGTCCATCGCGATCGCACCGGTGACCGATGGTATCGCGGCGGGATCAAAATGCCGGACCTGCATGGGAATGGCGCGGTCGTTGAGTAGGTATTCGGAGAAGGAAATGAATGGCTCGCCGAGCGCCTTGTTGATCAGAAGTCCTCTGAAGCCGGTGCAATCGATGACGAGCTCGACGGGCCATGTGCCCCTTTCCGCGAGTTGCAGCGAGGCGATGTAGCCACGCTCGTCCAGCTTCACGTCGACCACGTTATCGCGGATATGCTTGACGCCGCGGTTCCGGCACACCTCAGAGAGGAATTCGGCCAGCCGCGCCGCGTCGATGTGATAGGCATATTGCAGCGCGCCCCCGTAATGGGGACCGTTCAGCGCGCGCGGCCCTTGCTTGTTTTCAAACGCTTCGCGTGACGCAGTGATGGTCCGCACGAAATCCTGATCGGTGACCTCGTCCTGGCCCGGGATTCCGTATTTCTTGAAAGCGTAGCCGGGATTTAATCCTCTGATGGTTTTTCCGCCTGTAAAGGGGTGAAGAAACCCGATCAGCTTCCCATCCTTGTTCGTGTTCCAGCGATCGAACCAGATCCCCAGTTTGAATGTGGCATCCGCGCGCTGCATGAACTCGGGCTCGGATATCCCCAGATGCCTCATGGTGCCTTTGAGCGTCGGAACCGTTGCTTCGCCCACGCCGATGATTCCCACTTGCGGCGACTCGATCACCGTGATGGTGACCTCGCGGTTCGCGGCGGGCCCCCATTGCAATCGTTGATTCAAATATGCCGCAGCAATCCATCCAGCAGTGCCGCCGCCGACGATCGTGATGTTCGTAATTGGACGTCCCACCAAGGCCTCCTTACAGGCAAACTCGATTACGCGTGCTCTTGGATTTGAGCATTTCGGCTATCGCGCAGGACTGGACTGCAGCCCGAGCGCATGAAAGCCGAGCGTCGCATCGCGGGTACGATCCGTACCGATGATGAAGCGGGTCAGCGGCATTGCCAAAACCGTGCAGAACACGGCTACAAGAATGAGCGCCGAAAAGACGCTCGCGGTCACGATCCCAGCATCGATCAATACCGTGATTACCAGGACTTCCATCAGTCCTTTCGACTGCAGAAGAACACCGAGGGCGAGAGAGCGCCGCCGGTTCAATCCGAGAAGAATGGCCGGAACCGTTACGCCGCCGATCTTTCCGACAATGGCAATCGCCGTTGCGGCGGCTGCCATGCCGAGGACGGGGCCCGAGAGCAGGTCGGCTTCCGTTCTGAGGCCGGTCACCATGAAAAAGAATGGCATGAGAAGAAGCGTAACCGGCCAGTCGAGGCGCCGGAGGAGCTCCGCGCGGATATCGCTCGGCATGGCCGCGCCGGCAAGAAACGCTCCGATCACATAGCCCAAGCCGGTGAATTCGGACACGAAGGCGGACGTGAACGCCAATGTGCAGGCCACAATCAGCACGGTGTCGCTGGCCTCCCCGTTGGCTTCGCGAATCTGTGCCGCCCGGTGTATCACGCGCGGCAAGATGATGAGTGCAGCCATGAGATAGATCGGCACCAGAGCGAGATGCCAAAGCCCGTCTTCACGCGCGCCGGCAGAAACAATCAGCAGCGCCGATATGGAAATCCACAATGCGCCGTCGGTCATGGCGGCAAAGCCGAGCGCCTGTTGTCCGAGCGCGGTGTCGATAATCTTCATTTCCTTGAGCAGCGCTGCCAGCACCGGAAGTGCGGTTACGGCGATGCAAATGCCGATCGCCACAGCGAAGCCCCAGACCGTCGCGTTAGGCCCGATCAGGCCCGGATCGGCGGTGGCGAGCCAGTAGCCTAGGCCGCTGCCGAGCAACAGCGGCACCAGGAAGCTGCTGAGCGACAGGCCGAGATCCACGCGGCTTGCACCGCGAAACACCTTCGGGTCGAGGTGCATGCCAGTGATGAAGGTGAATAGAACGACGGCGACCGTCGCGACGCCGGAAAGGCTCGGCAAGGTTTCCGGTCCAAACAGCGAAAGCTGGACGTCCGGCGAAATGCGCCCGAGAATCGATGGCCCCAGCGAAAGGCCGCAGACGATCTGGACGACGGCGAGCGGGGCGATATGACGAAGGCCCAAATAGCGCCAGGCGAGATAGGGTAATCCAACGAGTATCGCCGCCTCGACCGCGAGAATCCCGGACAGTGACATCGGTTCGCCCCGCGTTGATCCTGTTTCAGGTTGGCGGGGCCTGTCCGGCCCAATGTCCGAAAAAGTCAGATCGGGCCGGCCGCGCATGCGCCGCCGCTGCAAGCAGCGGCGCTAACCCTACGCGCGAAAAATCAACGACGCGACAATTCTATTCCCGACTGCAGCGCGGATCGTCCAGACCCGCGGGATTACCGGGCCGATCGTTGCCGGCGACACCACCCTTGCAAGCAGCCATCATCGCGGCCACCTGCTGTTCCGTCCGGTTCCTGACGTTGCGATCGAAGGTCAGCGACTGCTGGAACTTGATGAGGTCGAAGTCCTCTCCGCCGCGCATCCTTGTGCTCTCCACCAGGTAAAGGCGTTCATTGGCGAAGAACAACACGGCCTGCGTGACCGACCCTTCATTGGGCCGGGCGACGCTCATCTGCCGGCCATAAATCCGGTAGATGCGGTGGGGGTAGTCGAACGTCACCTGCCCGCCCTGTATCAGTTTGGCGACGTGGTGCCGGATAAGCGCGTCTTCGTTCAAATTCGCGTCGCGCCCGTCCATGACCGTCACCTTGAGCCGGCTCTTGTTGTAATCGAGCGAATAGATCGTCGCGGGCACCATCTTGCCCGGGAGAGCCTCGAACTTCTCCACCTCTTGGATGTTCGGATCGGCCGGGAAAGCGATCCCGAACCCCATGTTGGCAAATCCGTATTCTTTCCAATTTGCCTGTGCGGCGGCAGTGCCGCTGACGATACCGGCGACAGCCGCCGCCAGCACCAAAGCGATCAAGCGCATGTTTTCGCTCCTCTCAGCCGAGGTCGAGACGGAAGCGGGATGCACCAGCCCTGTCTGAATGCACCGGCGCCTCGGACCATCGGCACGTCGGTTACACCATAGCGGCGGCATTATCCGCCTGCCGCGGGCAATGCACAACCGTACTCTGGCCCGGAACACGGGCTGGTGACCCCCGCCGCTACGACTGCGCGTTCAGCCCGGGCCGCCAGCCCAATCATCAGAACGAGTACGGCAGCGTGACGCCGAAGGCGACGGCGTTGCCCGGACCGCTCAGCCCGAAACTGACCGACGGCTCGATGTAGAGCCCCGGCGCCAGATAGGACGTCAGCCCCAATTGCAGGCTGAAGCCCTCCTGCTGGAGCAGCGTTGCGTTGTCGAAGCTGGTCGAGTCGGCGAACACGCCAGAGACGGACGTGCTGATCGTCAGCGTATCGTTGAGGGCCAGAGCATATCCCAACGTGAGGTCGAAGCGGTTTTCGGGCTCCAGCCTTGTCACGTCCAGGAAGTCCCGGCTGAACGTATGGCGGTAGTTCGAAGCGGCGAAGAGCACCACCGGATCGAAGCTCTTGACCACTGCAAAGCCGCCGCCGATGCCATAAGAGGTGTGGCCGGTCGGGATATGCCCCTCCAGCGTCGCAATGACATTGGGACGGCCGGGCCCCTCGGCGAGGAGCGTATGGCGCACGCCAAGCCGGACATCGCCGAACTCGGTTCGGGTGTTCCCCGCCACCTTGGTGCCGCCGACCGACACATCGGCAGTCTGATGGCGGAACGTCGTGCCGGCGAAGAGCTCGGTTTCGTTGAATATCCCCACACGGGCCTGGAGCAGCGTGATGAAGGTGGACTGCTTGACATTGGCCAGCCCAACGCCGTCCCCGATCACGGCCAGCCCGGGCGTGTCGGCGCGGGCATAGAACTGCCCGACATCGGCCGCGACTTCGCCGGCCGCCAGCAGGACTTTGGTGCCGCGCAGGAAGACGTCTTCCGCGGTGGCTTCCTGCGGGGCTTCGCCGATCGGCATTTCGCCGGCGTTGGACGGCGGGCTCCCGGTTTGGCTTTGGGGGGGTGAGGCTTGCGCGACGAGGGTTCCGGTTCCCGTCGTCCGTTCCAGTTCGCGCGGCGTCAAGGCAAGGCCGGCCACGGCGGGAGACCGCGCGCCGGTTGCGCCGGTCGGTTCGATCGCGGCGATGCGATGCCAATCGCCGTTGAGCCAGGCCATCAGCGCGTCGCGGTTGAACCGCCAGCTCGAGCCGATGCGGCGGCCGGGAACTTCGTCGCGTGACGCCAGCTGTTCCAGCTCGTCCGCGCCGATCCGCAGCAGCTCGGCCGCCTCGCCGAGCGTCAGGACATCCTGAGCCGGGGAGGGCGCAGCCGCCTTCGCGACGCCGGCGGAGCCGGCGAGGACGCCGAACATAAAAAGGGCGGCTCCAAGCCGCCGCCAAAGATGGGTTTGTTTGGACATCGGTCTACCTCGATAGCTCAGGCAATGTGACGAACGGGTTGCCCACGGCCAGCAGTTCGCGGGCGGTCATGATCTCGGGTTGGGCTAAGCCTTGTACGGACAGGGTGAGCGGCATCGGGCCTTGGGGCAGACCCGCTGTCGGCTCGACGGCAAAGATGATTCCGGTGCCGGAGCCGTCGAGCCAACTCTCCAGAAACCGATACATCGGCATGCGGATGTTGCCGAGCGACGGATCGGCGAGAAAGACGCGATCGTCCCGTATGCCGCGCAACACGGCGAAGTGCTTGTAGCCGCGCGGCTGGATGAACACGATCACCGGGCCGCTCAGCCGGGACAGGGATTGCGGGTCGAGCCTGAACCCCTCGGCCTGGAAGCCGCGGGCCTGCGCGACGCGCTGCAAGTGCAGAAGGGAAAAGCCCTGGCGCAAGGTGACCTGTTTCTCGTCGTCGGACAGCAGGCCGAAGAGCTGTATCAGAACGTCTTGCTCCGTGACGCCGTCGTTGAGGCCATAGCGCAGGAGCGTGGCGAGTGCCGCCGCGCCGCAGGAATAATCGAAGCGCTGCTTGATGAGGTTCCTGTCGCGCAAGTCTTTCATCGACTGCAACGGACGTTCGACGCGAAGGCCTGAACCGACGTCGACAGTCGCCGCCCATGAAGTGGCGGAAACCACGGCGGCGACGAGCGCGCAGACAGCGATCAACAATCGCTGTGCAGTCAACACACCTGTCCCGATCGAAATGGACATATTCCGCAGCAGCTTTGCGCAGATTTGTTTACGAGCGGCCACCGGCACGCGAAACCGAAGTAATCATGTGACGGGCGAAATCCGCCCGTCACATGGCCACTAAGACGTCATACTCGTCTATGGGCAACCGGCAACGCCTATCACAGCATTGCTGCAAGCGTGCAGCCGCAGGCCAAGGTAACTGGGGGCACGCGAATCGCCTAGGACGTCAACAAAATTCGCGCCACCCTGGCCATCTTGATAAAAGTCAGTCCCGAACCGGGGCCGCCCCATCGGATCATTCAAGGGCGCCGCCGCCTCCGCGCTGGGAGGGTCCAGGAACGTGGCGGTGCCAACCAGGACACCATTAGGATTATCTGCGCTAACCAGTATCGTGAAATGGTGGTCCATTCCTTTGACGACCGACAACTCATCGGACGACATCGGAACGGCCTTGACGCCGTTGAGGGTGTTGAACTGCTTGGGCGTGGTGATCTGATCGGCGGACACTGAGCCGACTGTGCATATCAATGCGATGGCGGCGGCTGTTGCTAGCATAGTAAGGCGCATGGAGAGTCTCCCTCTTTTTTTGGAACCCCCGTCCCTTTTTTATCTACCACTACACAATCGGTCAGCCCCAGACCGCGCCGAACTATAGTCCCGCCTTGGACAACGCGGAAGCGCGAAAGGCATTTTTTGCGCCGTTGGCGGACAAGTTCCCGGAGCCCGTCCGCGAGGTCCTGCGGCCTCAAGATCAGCACCGATTTCGTGTTCGCGTTCGCCATGGCCGCGTCTTAGCGCGCCTTCGCCGTTTGGGTGTATAACGCGGCAAGCGGTCATTCCATTTGTGCTGACGGGTTCGGAGGGCGGCATGGGCATGTGGCGCGTCATTCTTGGCGGTCTCGTTGCGGTCGCTTTTGCGCTCGGCGCATTCGGTCCAGGCAGCGCGCAAGCACCCGCGTCGCTCGTCATCCGCGGCGCCATCATCATCGATGGAATTGCGGACGCCCCCTTGCGCGACCGCGCGCTCCTGATCGAAGGCGGCGTCATCCGCGACATCCTGCCGGCGAACGCGCCGGCCCCCGCGGGCGCCTCCGTGCTCGATCTGAACGGCAAGTTCATCCTACCCGGTCTCATCGACTCCCACGTCCACTGGGAAGAGTGGATGGGCGAGCTGTATGTTAACCATGGCGTGACCTCGATCGTGGCGCTCAGCAACGTCGCCAAGGCGCTGCGCACGCGAAGCCAGGCGGCGCCCGACCTTCCGCGCCTGTTCCACAGCGGCAACCGGCCGCTCTTCACCGAGACCTCGAGCGAAGCGGAGGCCCGCCAGTCGGTTCGCGACTGGCTCCGGAACGAGCCCGACATGGCGAATTTCCCGACGCACAACGATGGCATCGCCCGCGCCTATGCCATCGCCGCGGATGAGACCCACAAGGCGGGACTCATGATCTTCGGCCATGCGGAGAACGCGCCGCAAGCCGTGCGCGACGGCCTCGACGTGGTCGAGCATGTCTGGGGCTACACCCAGGCCGCGATGTCGCCTTCGGAATTGCGCGCCTTCCAGGAAGGCAAGCATCTCACCTGGGCGACCTTCGTCTCCGACTGGAGCGGGCAGGAGAAGATGATCCGCGATACGATCGCGCGCGGCGGCTATCTCAACCCCACGCTGCACTACGAATGGGGCGGGATGAGCGCGCGTGCCCATGAGCGCGAGCTCGAGGATTATGTGCTCCTGAGCAGTCCCGAGCTCGTCTATTTCCCCAGGAACATCATGGGAAGCCTGCTCTACAAGCACCGGCAGATCAAAAATTTTTCGGCGCGTTACGAGACCATGGTCTGGGTCAATCGTCTGCCGACGGATGATCGCAAGGCGTTCGAGGCCGGCTACAAGAACGTGCTCGAATTCACGAAGAGGTTCGTCCAAGCGGGCGGCAAGATCCAGGCGGGCACGGATTCCATCACCGGCGGCGTTCCGGGC
>Ga0137427_10000528_pt1 | contig 19547 bp, 14 predicted proteins | sample EasRivERMZT700_2_FD_102309 | JGI IMG/M metagenome (GOLD analysis project Ga0137427, IMG submission 102309) | Soil microbial communities from meander-bound floodplain in the East River, Colorado, USA - East River MetaG ERMZT700_2 | ecosystem: Environmental > Terrestrial > Soil > Floodplain ...
AAGGAACGCCATCTGGTCGTATGCCCGCTGCTCCTCAGCCGAGAGACCGGCCGGCGGCGGCCCGCCGGACTGAAGCGCCTTGGAAACGTCAGGGGGCGCGGCACCGGAGAAGTTCAGATGGATGCCGATCAGCTCCGGGGGTGCTTGTTGCGCCATCAGGTTCGTGACGAACCCACCCCAATCACCGCCTTGCGCCACGAATCGGCTGTACCCGAGGCGCTTCATCAGCGCCACCCACGCCCGCGCCATGCGAGCGGGGTCCCAACCCGGCGCCGTGGGCTTGCCTGAAAACCCGTAGCCGGCCATCGACGGGATCACCACGTGGAAGGCGTCCGACGCGCTGCCGCCGTGAGCCGTGGGGTTGGTCAGCGGATCGATGATCTTCAACTGCTCGATGGGCGAGCCGGGCCAGCCGTGGGTGACGATGAGCGGCAATGCGTTCTCATGCTTCGACCGGACGTGAATGAAATGAATGTCCAGCCCGTCAATTTCGGTCATGAAGTTCGGCAGGGCGTTCAGTCGCGACTCACACGTGCGCCAGTCGTACTCTGTCGCCCAATAGCGCGCGAGATTCTGCATCAGCGCGAGCTGCACGCCCTGCGAAAAGTCCGCGACGGTCTCGCGTTCAGGCCACTTTGTCTCCTTGATGCGCCGGCGCAAATCGGTCAGCTCCGCGTCCGGAACATTCACACGGAATGGACGAATGGCGGTCTTGTCAGCGGCCCGGTCAGTACGCGGTGGAGTGATGGTGGGGGTTGTTTGAAGACTCATGGAACTCTCCTTTGCAATCGCAGCAACCTCCCATAGTGCGCGCCCTTCGGCACCGACGGCGCGCCGAAAGCCTCGAAAGCGGTTTCCTACTACCGCAGCGACCTGAACCCCGCGCGTACGTCTTCTGAAAGCAGCTTCGGCTGCTCCCACGCCGCGAAGTGCCCGCCTTTGTCGTGCTTGTTGAAAAAGAGGAGGTTCGGATACGCCTTCTCCGCCCAGCTCCGCGGGGCGGGATAGAGCTCGTCAGGAAAGACGCTCACGGCCACCGGGATGGAGACGCCTTTGACGTTGAAATACCCTTTCCCAAAATACTCCCAGTAGAGACGGGCGCCAGAAATCGCCGTGTTGGTCAACCAGGTGATCGTGATGTTGTCGAGGATGTCGTCGCGCGTGAGGCCCTCAGACTGTCCATCAAAAACGCGCGCGATGAGCTCGTAGCTGCGTGCGTCGTGATCGAGGAAATAACCGGCCAGGCCAATGGGTGAGTCCGCGATTCCGTACAACGTTTGCGGTCGCAGACCCATCTGGAACCCGTAGGCGATTCCCTTCTGATAGACGAACTGCAGACGGTCGTACGCGAGTTTCTCATCGGCTGAGAGACCCGATGGCGCCGGCGCGCCGGAAAAGGCCGCCGCATCAACGTCGGTCGGAAAGATGCCGGGCATGTTGGTGTGAATGCCGAGCAACTCCGGGGCCGCGTGCACGCCCATCAGATCGACGACCACCGCACCCCAATCGCCGCCTTGGGCCACGAATTTCGTGTACCCGAGGCGCTTCATCAGCACGACCCAGGCGCGCGCGATGCGGTCGGGGCCCCAGCCGGTCTGGGTCGGTTTGCCGGAATAGCCGTAGCCGGGCATCGACGGAATCACCACGTGGAACGCGTCCGCGGCGGTCCCCCCGTGTGCCGTGGGATTGGTGAGTGGATCGACGATCTTCAACTGCTCGACGATCGAGCCGGGCCACCCGTGCGTGACGATGAGCGGCAGTGCATTTTCATGCTTCGAACGGGCGTGAATGAAATGAATGTCGAGCCCATCGATCTCGGTGATGAACTGCGGGTAGGAGTTCAGCTTCGTCTCGATCTTGCGCCAGTCGTACTCTGTCCCCCAATAGCGCGCGAGCTTCTGCATCGTCGCGAGCTGCACGCCCTGCGATGCATCCGTGACCGTCTCGCGTTCAGGCCACTTCGTCTCTTTGATGCGCCGGCGCAGATCGGTCAGCTCCGCGTCCGGAACGCTCACACGAAATGGACGAATGGCGGTCTTGTCAGCGGCCTGCTCACTACGCGGTGGAGTGATTGTTGGAGTTTGAAGACTCATAGAACTCTCCTTTTCATTCGCAGCAACCTCCCATAGTGGGCGCCCTTCGGCGCCGGTGCCGCGTCGAAAGCCTCGAAGCGGTTTCCAACGCCACGGTCCGCGGTCCCGCGTTGGAGTACGCGAGCGTGCCGGTGTCACCCCCGCGCTCAGGACGCCAGTCCGGAAAAGGTCACCGCCATGGGCCCCGCCCGCCATCCGATGCCGGTCGAAGGCGGGGGACCCGGTTACAATCAACAGACCGTGCTTCAACGAATCACCGCTGTTGCGGCGTTCCTGGCCTTTCTGGCCGTGCCCTCGGTGGCCCTGGCCCAGGACCCCGTCCACTGGACGATCTCCAGACCGGCCACGACCAACGTCGACCCAGGCAAGGAATTCCCGGTCGTCATCACTGCGACGATCGATCCGGGCTGGCATCTTTACTCGCTGACGCTGGCCGTCGCGGAGGGAAGCGGGCCGACCGCCACGACGATCAAATTGGCCGAAGGACAACCGTTCGGCTTGATCGGCGATCTGACCGCCCCGGCGCCGAAGCGCGCCATGGACACGAACTTCACTCCCCCGATCGAGAGCGAGTTCTACGAAGACAAAGTGGCGTTCGGCGCCCGTGTGAGGGCCACGGCCGGCACCAAGACCGGCCGCTACGGCATGAAGTTCGAGGCGACCTACATCACGTGCAGCGACACGATGTGCATGCCGCCGAAGACGGATGAGATCGAGCTGAGCGTTGGGGTGGGCAAAGACGCTCCGCCAGATCCAATGGGTTCCGGGGGTTCCGATGGTTCCGGGGGTTCCGGGGGTTCCGGGGGTTCTGCGACATCAACGAACGCCGCGGCGGCCTCGCGGCCCGCAGCGCCGAAGCGTGTGCCGGACCTCGCCGAGTCCTCCCGCGCGAGCACCATCGGGGCGTACATCGGACTCGCGGCGCTGATGGGCGCGCTGTCGTTGCTCACGCCGTGCGTGTTTCCGATGGTGCCGATCACCATCTCCTACTTCACGAACCGCGCGGGCAAGAGCCGGCGCGAAGCGACCGTGCAGGCACTCGTGTATGGACTCGGGATCGTCCTCACCTTCACCGCCGTCGGTTTCACGCTGGCCGTCGCGTTCGGCGCATCGGGCCTCAATCGCTTTGCCGCCGATCCGTGGCTGAACCTTGGCATCACGGTGATGTTCATCGCGTTTGCACTGAGCCTCTTCGGCGTCTGGGAGATCGCGCTGCCGTCGAAGCTCGTCACCGCGGCCTCGAAGGCGGACGCGGGCAAGGGCCGCTTCGCCGGCACGCTCTTGATGGGCCTGGCGTTCACGCTCACGTCGTTTACGTGCACGGCACCGTTCCTCGGCTCACTGCTCGTCCTCGCGTCGCAAGGCGACTGGCAATGGCCGCTCGCCGGCATGCTCGCGTTCTCGGGCGTGTTCGCGCTGCCGTTCGTGATTCTCGCGCTCGTGCCGCAAGCGCTCAGCGCGCTGCCGCGCTCGGGCCCGTGGCTCATCGCCGTGAAGGCCATCATGGGCCTCGTCGAGATCGCCGCGGCGATGAAGTTCCTCTCGAACGTGGATCTCGTGTGGAACTGGAACGTCTTCACGCGATCGGTCGTGATCGGCGCGTGGCTGATCATCGCGGTCGTGATGGCCGTGTACCTCGCCGGCCTCATCAAGCTCGGGCCGGTCCCGAAACTGCGCCGGCCCGGCCCGGCGCGTTGGGGGCTCGTGGCCGCCTGCGTCGCCCTCTCCGTGTGGCTCGGCTCGGGTCTCGCCGGACGTCGCCTCGGCGAGCTCGAGGCGTTCCTCCCGCCAGCCAACATGGCGCACCTCGCGGGCGACGAGCTCCACTGGATCGAGAACGACTGGAACGCGGCGCTCGCCGAAGCCAGGAAATCCGGTCAGCCGATCGTCGCGGACTTCACGGGCTACACCTGCACGAACTGCCGCTGGATGGAAGCCAACATGTTCCCGAAGCCGGAAGTCGCGCGTGAGCTGTCGCGGTTCGTGCGCGTGCGGCTCTACACCGATCGTCCCGGCGAGCCGTACCAGGGCTTCCAGAAGATGGAAAAGGACCTGTTCGGCACGGTCGCGCTGCCCTACTACGCAGTCTTCACGCCCGAGGGCGAACCCGTCGTCGCCTTCGGCGGGTTGACGAGAGATCCCGCGCAGTACGTGAACTTCCTGCGCGTTGGGCTGCAGCAGTAAGGTCCGAGGGTTCCGCACGGTTTCGGCGAATTCCACGAAAGGACGCGCGCATGGTCATGATCACAGTTGTATTGCCGTTCGCCTTGTCGCTCGCGCTCTACGCACACAATCCGACCACACCAGCGGCCCAGTCGCCGGTACCGTCACCCGCCGGAACGACGCCTGGGGCGTGTTTGACGGAGGTGCGCGACTACGTGGCCAAACGGCGCGCGGAAGTGCCGCTGGTGCAAGTCCCCACGCAAACCGCGGGCATGACGGCGGAAGAGCGAGCGACGCAGCAAGCCATGCAAGCGGCGGCCGCCCTGCAGCGCGCGCAGCTGCTCCGGCAGATTGATGTCGATCGCCTGACCATGGCCAAGGCGTGCGCGGCGAAGTTCGATCCGAAGACCGCGGCGGACAACACGCTCGCCGATCTGGCATCGCTCTACAGCGAGGCGGCGATGCCCGAGCTCGCCAAGGCAACGATCGACCGCGGCTTGAAGCTCACGACGCTCAGCGAGCCGAACCGTGCTGCCCTGCTCCTCATGGCCGTGCAGACCGGCCTCCGCGAGCCCATCAGCCCCGATCGCAACGTCCGGCTCGAATCGCTCATCGACGCCATCGACGCGCTGCCGGACACCGTCATCGAGCAGAAGTTCAGCGCGCACTACGCGATGAACAACTACTACCGCTACGACGACATCGACGCCGGGATCGTCGAGCACTCGACGTGGATGATCGACGCCGCGAAGCGGCTCACGCCCGAGCAGCGCAAGAAGCTCGGCGTATTCGTCCTCAGCAGTGCCTACGTGAACATGGCGCAGGCGTGGGCGGGTCAAGGCAAGAACGACGACGCCATCGCGCTGCTGCGTCGCGCGCCCGCGGATCTACCGGACGTACCGAATGTCCTCTCGCGCGTCCAGCCGGACATCGAACGCCTTCAGCTCGTCGGCACCGCGGCCGCACCGCTCACCGCGCCCCGCTGGCTGAACCTCGCCGGGGGCCAGACCACGCTGGATCTCAAAGGCAAAGTCACGCTGCTCGAGTTCTCCGCGCACTGGTGCGTGCCGTGCAAGGAGAGTTATCCAGGTGTCAACCGCCTCCGCGAGAAATACGGATCGCAGGGGTTCCAGGTCGTGCTCGCCACCCGGCTCTGGGGCTACTTCCAGGCCGAGCGGCCACTCGATGCAGACACCGAGTTCGCGCGCGACAAGACCTACTTCGCCGAACATGGACTCGACGTGCCCATCGCCGTGGGCAACGGCGGCACCGCGGGCGCCCGCGATCCGAACGACCTCGCCTACAAGGTCGGCGGCATTCCCCAAATTCACCTCATCGACAAGCAGGGCCGGATTCGACTCGTCATGGTGGGCTACGACGATGCGAACGAGCCGAAGCTGTCGAAGATGATTGCGGACCTGCTGAAAGAGAAATAGGGCGGCGATGCGACTCCTGGCCGCGCTCGCCGTACTCATCGCGTTCGTGCCACAGGGTGCGACCAGCAACCGCGATCGTGCGGTGTCGCTGCTGCAGGCCGTCCAGAAGGGCCTCGCCGAACCGCGCACGGACGCGCGCGATGCCCGGCTCGAAGGTTTGGTCACCGAGCTCGACGCGCTGCCCGACGCCGACGCGCTCGAACAGAAGTTCACCGCGCATCAGCGCATGGGCGCCTTCTATCGCAGCGCCGATGTCGATACCGGCATCGTGAAGCACTCGACCTGGATCATCGACACGGCAAAGCGCATCACGCCCGATCAGCGCACGAAGTACGCCTCCGCTATCGTGAGCGCCTACATGAACATGGCGCAGGCGTGGGCCGGTCGGGGTGAGACCGACCGGGCCATCGCGCTCCTCCGTCGCGTGGCCACCGACGTGCCGGACATTCCCAGCGCGCCGCGAAGCGTGCGGCCGCTGCTCGATCGGCTTCAACTGGTCGGCACGCCGGCCGCAGCCCTCACCGCCAAGCGCTGGCTAAACATGCCCGCCGGGCAGACGACCCTCGAGATGAAGGGCCATGTGACGCTGCTCGAGTTCTCCGCGCACTGGTGCGTGCCCTGCAAGGTGAGTTACCCGACGCTGGTCTGGCTACGCGAGAAGTTCGGCCGGCAGGGTTTCCGTGTCGTGCTGGCGACCGAGCTCTACGGCTTCTTCGAGCGCGAGACCCAGTTGGGCGCGGACCTCGAGGTCGCGCGGAACCGCGCGTACTACGCCGCCGAGCACATGAATGTGCCTGTCGCCATCGCCGAGGGCGTTCACAGCCAGGACGACGACCCCAACCAGCTGAACTACAAGGTCGGCGGCATTCCGCAGATTCAGCTCATCGACAGGCGCGGGGTGATTCGCCTCATGATGTTCGGCTTCGACAAGAGCAATGAGCCGACGCTCTCGAAACTGGTGGAAGGACTCCTCACCGAGAAGTAGTCGCGAGACGCACGGTGTCCGCGACGGCGGCAATCACGGTCTCCGGCTCATCCAACGGAATCCAGTGTCCGCTGTTCGACGCCACGATGTGGCGGCCGCGCGTGGACATGCCCGCGAGCACGTTCTGCAAACGCCGCCGCACGACGTCCGGATCGGTCGCCGAGATCGTCACGAGCGGCAAGTCGCCGTAGCCATTCGCTGACGCCGACAGCGTCTCGGCCGCGCTCGTCGCGATGGTCTCAATCTGGCTGCCGAGCGCTTCGTAGAACCTCGCGCGCGTCCAGAAGGAGCGCAGGGGCTTGCGGCACGCGGGCGGCAGCTTCCAGAGCGGCGCCAGAATCCAGTCGGCGTCGCCGCCGATGCCGCCGCGTGTGAACAGATCCACCAGCTTGCGCGCCGGCGTCGCCGCGCCGATCCCGACCAGCTCGGACACGATCCGCGCGAGACCGATTCTGGAGGCCAGCGCGCCTTGCCGGCAGAGCCGCATTCCGCGTTCGAGTTTGCGTCGATCGCCTGGTGACGGCGTGAGCCAGTCTTCGGGATGGGCCGGATCGACGAGCACGAGCCCGGCCGTCAGCTCCGGGTACCGTGCGGCGAAGATCCGCATCACAAAACCGCCGAACGAGTGGCCGACGAGCACGTATGGCGGTGGCTCGGCGGCGTTGGCGAGGAGCACGCGCAGTTCGTCGGCAGCGCGGCCCGCCGTGCGCGGCATCGGGCCCGCGTCGCTCCACGCGAAGCCGGCGCGATCGTAGGTGCACGCGCGCGCGAATGCCGACACGGGTGCCTGAACGAACGTCCAGCTGATCGACGAGCCGCCGAGGGCCGCGTCGAACACGACGACCGGACGCGCGTCGCCGATGGCATGGAGGTGCAGGCGGAATCCGCCAACGTCAACGAGCCGGCCCGGTGGTGGGAATCGCATCGTCAGAAGTGGTCGCAGTCCCCGTATAGTGATCCCATGACGCGGCCAAAAGCCAAAACCCAAAAGCCAACAACTGCCCTTTTGGCGTTCGTATGCGCGCTGACTCTGTTCGTTGCCGTCGGAGCGTCGCCAGGCGCGCAGTCGCCCGACGCGAGCGTCCGTCGCGTCCTCGACTCGGCCCAGTTCAAGCAAGCCGTCACCATTCTCGATCGCGACCACGACCGGATGGTCGCCGACATCATCACGCTCACGGAGATTCCCGCGCCGCCATTCAAAGAAGAGAAACGTGGGGCGGCGTTTCTTGCCATGTTGCGCGCGGAAGGCCTCACGAACGTCGAGCAGGACGCCGAGGGCAACGTGATGGGTGTGCGTAAGGGCACGGGCGGTGGCCCGCTCGTCGCCGTCGCCGCCCACCTCGACACGGTGTTCCCCGAGGGCACCGACGTCCGCGTGAAGCGCGCCGGTACACGCCTGTCCGCGCCCGGCATCGGCGACGACACGCGCTCACTGGCCGTGCTGCTCGCCGTCATCCGCGCGATGAACGAAGCCAGAGTGACAACGGCCAGCGACATTCTCTTCGTCGGCAACGTCGGCGAGGAGGGTCCCGGCGACCTGCGCGGCATGAAGCATCTGTTCCTGAAGGGCAAGTACAAGGATCAGATTAAGACCTTCATCTCGATCGACGGCACCGGCAGCGGCGCGAGCATCACCAACGGCGCCACCGGCAGCAAGCGGTACCGTGTGACGTTCACGGGCCCCGGCGGCCATAGCTACGGCGACTTCGGCATCGTGAGTCCAGCGTTTGCGATGGGCAACGCCATTCAGAAGTTCTCCCGAATGGCCGTGCCGGCGTCACCCAAGACCACCTTCACCGTCGGGATCGTGACCGGAGGCACGTCCGTCAATTCGATCCCTGCCAGCGTGTCGATGGATGTCGACATGCGGTCGGAGTCCCCGGCCGAGCTCGCCAAGCTCGAGAAAACGTTCCTTGCGTTGATGGAGCAGGCGGTCAGCGAGGAAAACGCCGCGCGCTCGACCAAGAAAGGCAACGTCGCGGTCGATCTGAAAGTCATCGGCGACCGGCCCTCGGGCCAGACGCCGGCGACCTCACCGCTCGTCACGACCGCCGCGGCTGCGATTCGCGCGCTGGGTCTCACGCCAACCCTCAGCTACAGCAGCACGGATTCGAACATTCCGATCAGCCTCGGCATTCCCGCCATCACCCTGGACTCCGGCGGCAGCGGCGACGACGCCCACGCGCCGACGGAGTGGATCGACGTCGAGAAGGGCGCGAGTCTGAAAGGCGTGACGATCGCGCTCGCGATTCTGCTCGCGGTGACTGGCAGCACCTGAACGGTACGTAGGGCAGACCTTCAGGTCTGCCGGGTGGGCAAACCTAAAGGTTTGCCCTACGTACTATCTCGCTATCTCGCAATGGCCGTCGTCGATCGCAACGCCAACGCGACGAACGTCAGCGTGCCGTTCGTGCAGCCGCCGGTGGGCAGCGTCGGTGAGCCGACGACCCACAGATTCTCGTGATCGTGCGTCCGGCCTTCGCTCGTGACGACGCTGGTCGCCGGATCCGTGCCCATGCGGCAGCCACCGCCCGGGTGATCCTGATAGCTCAGGTTGCTGACGTTCGCCATGCGGCCGTCGTTCGCCTTCGCCAGATCGGCAAACAGCGTTTGAAAATGCTCGCGCGTCGCGCTCGCGCGGAGCTGCGTGGCCTGGTCGACCCGGTGCTGAATCACCGGCAGCGGGTCGCCCCACTTGTTCTTCGCGGCCGGGTCCAGTGTGAGCCGGCTCTCTTTGTCGGGCTCGACCGCGTAGTACCCGCGCACGCGCGCGGTTCCGCGCGTCAGCCGCGTCCGCCAGTCAGCGACGAGCGCGTCGCCCAGCAGCAGTCTGCCGCCCGCGTCACGCAACTGCGGTCCGCGGCCGCCGCCGTTCTCCCACACGCGAAGGTCGTGCCGCACGTACGGCCGATCGGTCCGGCACCGGAAGAACTGCCGCGAAATCAGGCTGTGCTGCTCGTTCATCCCCGGGTAGATCTTGAGGTCCAGATCGATCGTCGTCTGATACGCGAGGTGGCCGTTCATGTAACGGCCCACGTGATCGGATGAGTTCGCCAGCCCGTTCGGAAAGCGCGAGTTCGCGGACAGCAACAGCAGGTGCGAGCTCCAGCAATACCCGGACGTGACGACGAACGTCCGCGCGCGGTACTCGACGTCGTCGTCCGTGCCGTCCTCCTTCGCGGCGCGCGCCGCGACGATCCGCGTCGTCGTGTCGTCCAGCACGAGCTTGCGCACGATCGACTGGTCGTGCAGCTCGATCTTCTTACCCTCGAGCAACTGCTTGAACGTCCAGTCGGGCGAATAGCGCGCGCCGGTCGGACAGATCTCGCACGTGTTGCAGCGGCGGCACTTGCCGCGGCCGCCGTAGCCGTCCACCGTGTTCTTCGCCTGCGGCGTCGTCCAGAACGGAATGCCGCTCTTCTCGGCCCAGCTTTCGAGCTGAATCAGATTGAACGACTTCGTCATCGCCGGCATCGGGTAGGGCTCGGAACGCTTGTCTTCCGGGAGCGGACTGTCTTCGCCCGACACGCCGAGGCGCCGCTCGGCTTCGCAGTAGTGCTTCTCGAGGTCGGTCCAGTCCAAATCCAGTGGCCAGTCCACACCGACCCCGTACAGCGACTTCATCCGCAGGTCTTCCTCGGAGAAGCGGTTGCACACGCCACCCCAGTGGAGCGCGGATCCGCCCACAGCCATCGTGCGCGAGATCAGCCCGCGGGCGCCCTGGTCGGCCACGAAGTCACCCGGCCACTGGTTCTCGCCGTAGTCGAGGCTGCGCTGGCGGTAACTGAACCGGTTCTCGACGTCGAACAAACGCTTTCCGGCTTCGACGACGATGACCTTCCAGGCGGGACGAAGCTCGGCGAGCTTCTGCGACACCATCGCGGCGGTGATGCCACCGCCGATGATCACGACGTCGCATTCATGACGTGCCATCGTTAGTCCTCACGGCCCGGCGGACCACACTTCGGTCCGCCCTACGTACGGCGCGGCTCCGGTGCGCGATCGGATCCCTCGAGACTCCGGCACGCGTCACGATCGATCGCGGCGTTGTAGGCGAGATTGAATCCGTCCGCGCTGTTGAAGTAGAAGCCCATGAAGTCGGCGACGAGATTCGCGCCCGTGGGGCGCGCCGGCAGGCGCATGACGGCCTGGGGCGTGTTGAGCGCCGCCTCGATCACGGGACGCCGCCGTTCGAGCGGGAGCCCGGCAAATGACGCAATGCCGAGCGCCTCCGCCGCTTTGTCGAGCGCAGCGAATTGCGCGGGATATCGTGCGGCCGGCGAGGGACCCGACGGCGCGGCGAGCGTGGCCGATCCGTAGCCGTGTCCGCGATCGGCGCCTTCCTTGTAGTTGCGAATCCATGTGACGAACCCGGCGACGGCCCGATCGCGTGCGCCGGCGCCGATCGACGCCGGCAGCACGACGTCGGCGATCGCTCGCAGCGCCCTGATGTTCTCGTTGGTGAGATTCGCCGGTGCCGGCGTCTGAGAGAGCCCTCGGAGCCGCGCGAACGGCCGGACTGCGAAGAGTCCCGCGATCGACTGGAGTACGGTCCGGCGTTGCACCGCCCGGATTATAGGGCGGTTGACGCTACTCCGCTTTGGCCTGCGCACCAAAGGCCGGCTCCCCTGCGCGCGCCCAGTGAAATCCGAGCGCGGCGAGCACGAGCACCGCCAACAGCACGAACCAGCCCGGGCCCGCATAGAAGCGCGTGCCGTCGAAGGTGATCGGGACGTTGTCCATCAGGAAGCTGGCGATGAACGCGAACACGGCCGCGAGCATGCCGACCCGCGCGATGAGGAACAAGAGAACCGCGAACACCAACAAGTTCGTGGCAACCGGCAGCCATGCGTGAGACACGTTGGCGGACGCGCTGTTGAGCGACAACAGCCCGACCACGAGAACGCCAAGACCGGCGATGGCCGCGTCCACCGACACGCGCTGAATCTTGAAGTACGTCATCGCGCGCTGCACCAGCATGCGCGTCAACGCGATCACGAGCACGGTCAGCAAGCCGTTCTGGATGCCGAGGTTGATCGCGTTCAGCACCGTCGCCGCGAACGGCCGCAGCCCGAGCAGCGCGCGGAACTCCGGCGAGAACGGAATCGGCTCCGGCCAACCCAGCACGGCCGGCAGCACCTTGTCCAGTCGATCGAGCAGCGTCAGCGCGAGGCCGCAACTCAGGCCAATGAGCACGTCGCGGCCGACCGCGGCATCGCGAATGTGGCCCGCAAGCAGGCGCGTCCAGCTGACGAGCGCCGTCGGCCAGCTCCGCCGGACGTACGGCTCGATCGCAAGGTAGATGACGTACATCGCGCCCGCGAGAAACAGCGCGAACGCGATCGCGGAGAAGAAGCGGCTGCGCTCGGCCTCGAGATCCCGAACGTGGGGCGCCACCAGCCAGGCGCCCAGCATGAGGCACACCATGAATCCGGCGAGCCGGAACGCGCCTCGCCGATCGGCGCGGCCGCTCTTGAGATTCGCACGCGTCATGAGCGCCGCCACGACCAGCAGCCCGAGAATCACGACGATCTGGATCGGGTTGTTCCGGTTGTCGAATGACTCCGCGCCCGGGTCGCGCGGCGCCGACGTCCACGGCCCGATGATCTCGAAGTAGACGGGCCGGCCGCGATAGCTCGCGGTTTCCACCGTCACGGTCAGCTCCGTGCCCGCGAGCGGCCCGCGATACGCATGCCGGGCGTCGGCAAACGTGCGTGGCGTCCGGCCAGGTGTCACTTCGGTAAACGCCGCCGGCTCGAGGCCGGCCATCGTCAGGATCGACGGCCAGTCGACCGTCGGCGCGGGAAACTGTTCGGAGGGATCGATCTGCCGCGGCATGGCTTCGAACAGCAGCAGCCGGCCTTTCAGATCGAGCTGCACGATGGTCATGCCGGTCGCGCTGCCGAATGGCGGATCCCAGAGGTTGCGCGACGACATCGGACTGATCGGCACGAGCACGCGCGGACTCGTGCGATACCAGAACCGAACCACCGCCGGCCGGCCTTCCGCCAACTCGGGCCACCGTGCCGTGTCGCTGCCGTGCTTCTCGGCCCAGTTGAGGTACTCGCCGTCGACGAGGAATCCGGAGCTGTGATCGACGACGGGATCGGAGTGGCCGAGCGCCTGCCGAAGCTCCTCCGCACGATCCGCCAGCACCGCCGGCGGCTTCGTCATCGAGATCCGCGCCATCAAGGAACTGCGGTCGGCGAGCGACGTCACCGAGATCGCCAGGATGGCCGCGGCCGCCAGCCACGTCAGACCCGATCGTGGGGTGACCGTCGCGCTCTCCCCTCCGGCCGCCGCCACCATTTCCGGCGACGGCGTCTCGCCGGCGGCGAGCGCCGCAGCGAGTGGATCGGCACCGGGCAAGGACAACGACACGGCCATGACCGACGGTGGGCGGCGTGCCGGATCCAACTCGAGGCACCGCGAGATCGTGCGCTCGATGGCGGGATCAAGGCCCTTGACAACCTCTGTCGGCGCCGTGAGGTCGCTCGACGCCTGCTGCTGCACGAGATCGGCGACGGACTTCGCCGTGAACGCGCGGCGGCCCGTGAACAGCTCGTACAGCACGAGTCCCAGGGCGTAGATATCGCTCTTCTTGGTGACCTCGCGACCCGCCAGCTGCTCGGGCGCCATGTAGGCGGGCGTCCCGACCCGGACCTCCTCGACCGCACCGGCCGCGGCGAGGCCGAAGTCCATGATGCGGACGCGGCCATCGGCGTCAATCATGATGTTCGCCGGTTTCAGATCGCGGTGAATCACGCCGCGGTCGTGCGCGGCGGCGAGCCCGGCGCAGATCTGCCGTGCCAAGTCCAGCGCGCGATCCTCGGCAAACCGGCCGATGCGCTTGAGCGAGGCGGCCAGGTCCTCGCCCGGCACGTACTCCATCGTCAGAAACAACTGGCCGTCGATATCGCCGATGTCGTACACGCGGCAGACGTTGGCGTGAGAGACCTGGCGCGCGGTGCGGACTTCGTTGTGGAGCTGCGCGAGTCGTCGCGGATCACCGGCCAGGGTCTCAGGAAGAAACTTCAGCGCGACCGGCTGGCCGAGGCGCAGGTCATCCGCGCGGTAGACCTCGCCCATCCCGCCTCGGCCGAGCATGCCGATGACGCGATAGCGCGTATCGAGCACCGTGCCGGGTCCGAATCGTCCGTGATCGATCGACCCGGACGACGTCAGCCAGCCACTCGATGATCCGTCGGCCATCTGCGCGGCCGCGGAGGCCGACGGCCCCGCCATGCGCGTCGTGGCATCACTCGTGACCGTGAGGGCGTCGTCGATGTGGAGCCGTGCGCCGCATGCTCCGCAGAATCGCTGGCCGGCGGGGACCTCGGCATTGCAGGAAGGACAGAGCACGGGGGAATCTTAGATCGGGGCGGGCTGAAGCCCGCCCCTACGTGTACCGCTGCGTGACTGGTTTACTCAGTTCGTCCCGTGCCCGCAAACTCCACTTCGAATCCACCCGCTGCCGGCCGGCGGAGCTCGAGGCCGAATCCAAACCGCTCGGCCACCTCGCGTGCGACCGCAAGACCGAGACCCGGCACGCCGGCGCGGCGCTCACGGCCCTCGTCGCCCCGGAAGCGGCGGATCGCGGTGAGGCCGGTGAATTCTTCGTCCGAGACGCCGCGGCCGGTATCGGTGATGCGGAGCGAGAGTCTTCCGTTCTTCTCCAACTGCGCGATCTCGACGTGGACGCGGCCACTTCGCTGGTTATAGAGGAGCGCGTTGTCGACAAGATTGCCGATCGCGCGTTCGAACAGGACGGAATCACCGCTGATCGTCACGGCCGACTTCGGCACCGCAGACGTCATCGTGACGCCGAGGGCCGTGGCCATCCGATCGCGCGCCGCGAGCACGCGCGCGACCAGCGCGCCCATGTCGACGGGCTCGCGTGTCAGCCGCTCGCGGCTCGTGCGCAGGCGCGCGACGGCCGCGAGGTTCATGAGGCGCCCGCTGAGCGCGTGCGCCTGCCGCGCCATCTCGAGACGTGCCGCCTCGGCGCCGGCCTCGCCCCGATCGCCCGTGGCCAGCTGCGCTTCCAGATCCGCGAGCGGTTGTGCCACGCCGTCCGTCACGCCTGAGACGTAGCGCTGCAGCGCCTCCTCGCGGTCCTTCGAATCCGTGATGCGCCGGCGGATGTCGGCGCCGATCTCGTTGAACATCGCGCCGAGCGAGCTGACTTCGTCGCTGCCGTCCGCGGGGACGATGCCGCTGTAGTCCTGTCGCGCCGATTCGCGCGTCGCACGCGCGAGGTGGCCGATGCGCAGGATCATCGGACCGGCCACGATCGCGGACAGCCCCAGACACGCGAGGAAGACGCCGCCAAACACCATCGCCGACTGGAGGCCTTGATTGGGAGCCGGGCGCAGCCGAAACAACAACACGGAACACGGCCCCGGGCTCCAACCTGTCGCACGCGCGAGTTGAATCCCGTTACCGGTACGCGCCTCGAAGGTTCCGTGGATGGACGTCACTGGCGGCGTTGAACGCAGCGCCGCTTTGAACTCCGCCGGAAGCCGCGGACCGGCCGTGCTGCTCGCCTCGTACTGGTCGTTGTACGCGTAGAACTCCAGCTCCAGCGCATCCGTGCTCGGGCGCGGCAGCCGCACCTCGGCATCGGGCAGCGCCCGCTCGGCGAGCGACGGCGGCGCGCCGCGGGGCCCGGCGAGAAACCAGTTCGGATCGGACTCGCAGGATTGCCTGACGTGCGACGTGAGGAACGCCGACGCGATGCGTTCGATCGTGGTCGCCGCATCGCGCGCGCGCAGCGCGTTGAGCGCCATGACGACGGCGATGGAGATCGGCACCGCGACGAGCACGCTGATGATGAGCAGACGGAGACGAAGGCGCATGACTGTCGCTCACGATACGCCGAACGGGTGGGAATTGTTGCCCGTCACAGGACAGTCGGCGGATAATCGTCGCCTCAGCCGGGCATCAAGTCCGGCACCTGGAGGATTCTCGATGCGCGTGTCTAGACTGACTTCTCTCGCGGTCGCCGGCCTGCTGCTGGCCGCCGCGTGCAATTCCGCAACACCAGTTCCACCGCTTCCGCCCGCCACCGTCGTCAACGCGGTCCTGACGCCAGTTCAACGGGGCAAGTACATCGTCGAAACCTCGGGCTGCAACGATTGCCACACCCCGTGGAAGATGGGCGCGAACAATCAGCCCGAGGCCGACATGACGCGCTACCTCTCAGGGCATCCGGAAGGCATGAAGCTCAACAAACCGCCGAAGCTGGAAGGCGCCTGGATGGCTGCCACGACCGGGAGCTTCACGGCGTGGACGGGCCCGTGGGGGATCTCCTACACCGCGAACCTGACGCCGGATCAGAACACCGGCATCGGCATCTGGACGGAAGACATGTTCATCCGCGCCATTCGCGAAGGGAAGCACATGGGCACGTCGCGCGAGATTCTGCCGCCGATGCCGTGGGCCGTGTACAAGAACTGGACCGACGACGACATCAAGGCCGTGTTCGCGTATCTGAAGAGCATTCCGGCGATCAGGAACCAAGTGCCCGATCCGACGCCGCCTCCCGACGTCGCGAAGATGAAGTAGCCAATGTCCTGGCGGCGCGTGCTCGTGCTGGCGGTGGCCCTTGGCGCTCTGGCGCCGTCGCCACACGCGCAGGCGCCGCCGCTTCACTTTCATCACGTCCATCTGCGGGTGGCCGATCCGGCCACCGCAATGGCGAAGTACACGCGCGCCAACGACTGCACCTCCGTCATGTTGCAAGGCGTCGGCGTGGGCGTCCGCTGCGGACAGTCGTATCTGCTGTTCGATCGCAACGACCAGCCGACGGTGGGATCTGTCGCCCGCGGCGCGGTCACCGTCAGCGGAAAGGGAGAACGCGCCGCCGTTCGGGTCCGGATCCTCGCAGACGACATCGCCGCGGCGCGTGCGTGGTTCGCGGAGCGTCTCGGGCTGGACGTGAGCCGTTCGCTGACATTCGTGGACGCGCGCGACAAGTCCAGCCGCGATCTCGTCGACGAGATCACGCACATCGCGTTCGGGTCCCGGGACCCAGGCCCGGCGATCGCGCGGCTCGCCTCGTCGAACACGACCGTGCTCTCGCGCTCCGACGACGCCACCGTGATTTCGGGTCCGGGCGGCCTGCCGATCGAGCTCGTGCGCGACGCGGGCCTTGGACCGGATACGCACTGGTGCCCGATGCATCCGGACGCGCGCGCGCCAGGCGCGGGCTCCTGTCCCAAGTGCGGCATGGCCCTCGTGCCGATTCCGCCGCCGGTGTTTGGCGACTACCGCATGAGCGTGGACCGCACGCGGCTGGCCCCCGGGCGCGATCGATTGTCGATTCGGCTCACGGATCCGTCAGGTCAGCGTGCAAGTCGACTGCTCAGCATCCACGAACGGCTGTTGCACGTGTTTCTCGTGGGCCGCGATCTCGAGTGGTTTCAGCACGTGCATCCGGACGACGCCGGGGACGGGGCGTTCGCGCTCGACGTCGACTGGCCCGGGCCCGGACACTACGCGCTCTTCGCCGACTTCTATCCGGCGGGCGGCACCCCTCAACTCCTTCAAACCGCGGTCGTTACGCCGGACTATCGCGGATCCGCGTTTGCTCCGCCGCCAACACTGCCTCCTGATGCCGCTGATCCGAAACGCGAGGGCACATTGCGTGTCGCGCTCAGCGCGCCGCCGCTCGTCGCGGGTCGCGAGATCCCGCTGACGTTCACGCTGTCCGATGCGTCCACTGGCGACGCCGTGACGGATCTCGAGCCGTACCTCGGTGCGCCCGGACATCTGTTCGTGGCGAGCGCCGACCTCGTGGACGGCGTGCACAGTCATCCGCTGAACTTGCGCGCGTCGGGTCCGGCGGTCAGATTCGACGTGACGTTTCCGCGGCCGGGCCTGCACAAGTTGTGGGTGCAATTTCAGCGTCTCGGCGTCGTCATCACGGTGCCGTTCGTCGTCGAGGTGCAGAGGTAGGTCTTCAGCGGTTCGCGACGTACTGCACGTACGCGCGGCAGCCGGGATCACCGCTCGCCACTTCGATCTTCGTGTCCGTCGCCATCGCGATGGGATCGCGCAGACGATACGTTGCCTGATACGCGGGATCGAATTCACGAAGCCAGGTCAACGGTCGTGGGGGACCATCGGCAGGGCGGATGGCCACACCGATGGACGCCTTCGCGTGCTGAGCAATCGGGCGAACGGCGATGATGTCGCCGGCGGCTGCCGACACAGTGTCGCCGCAACCGGCTGACAATCCGCGAACCTCGCGCGCCGGCGGCGTGTCAGCAAACGTGAACGCGAGCTCCGGGGCGCGACTGGGCAGCCCGACTGGGAAGTCTTGTTGCGCGCTTGCCGAGCGATACCACAGCGTGGTCTCGATGACGCCGCGGGCCGGAAGCGCGAACGCGGTGTTCGCGGGGAATGACACCGCGTCCTCCGGTGGCACCCACGTGCCGAGGTCACGCCCGTCCGCCATCTTGAACTCCGCTTGCAGAATCGCAGGATCGTTTGGACGAAATTGCCACCCGGCGATCCACCGGTCGTGAGCGCCCGAGGTCGAAACCGAGAACGTGCGGTGCTCTCCGGCCGGAGGCGCGCGACGAACGGGGAGCGCGACGCGCAGATCCGGTTTTGGCGCGCGCGGCGGTGTGGCCGATCGCGCGAGATCGCGCGCATCGCCTTTCGGCGCGCCGCCATCGACCCACGCCGCGATGAGCTCGATTTCAAACGGCGAGAGGCTCCGGTCGTTGTCGAAGTCTCCGACACCTCGCGCCGCCGGCCACTTCGGCATTCTCCGCGACACGACCTGTTCCTTGATGGCTCTGAGCCACGGGCGCGCCTGCTCGTAGGTCACGAGCGCCATCGGCGCGGCGCCGTCCGGCCGGTGGCAGCCGGCACAGCGCCGCTCGACGATGCGCGAGATCTCCTTGGACCAGGTGACCTTGGTCGTGATCGGATCGTGCGCGGCTGTGCGCGCCGTCGTGAGAATCGTCAGTGCGAGGGCGAAGCAGTACGTAGGCCAAGCCTTCAGGCTTGGCAGCCGGCAGACCTGAAGGTCTGCCCTACGTACTGTCTTGCTCACTGCTTCTTGCGAGCGCTGTCCACCGTGTACGTGATGCCCGTGTACTGCATCTCTTCCCACGTTTGATCGCCCCAGCGGACGTTCGCTGTCGGGTCCGGGTTGCTCTTGTTCGCCGGCGAGTTGTCGTACCACGCCGACGATTCGATGCGCGTGCCCTTGGGCAGCGCGAGCGGCGTCTTGAACATGAAGTACGTCTGCCAGTTGAAGTCGTACTTCGGCATCGCGAGGATCATCTCGGACCGGCCATCCGGATAAACGACCTTGTACTCCCAGCGCGCGCCGCGCAGATGCGTATGCGGCAGCAGCGCATGAAGGTGCACGTCCTCGAGCATCGTCACGCCCGCGTCCACGCGCTGGTCAGCCACGCCAGCCGGCAGCTGGAGTCGCGTGTTGATGAAGGCGCCAACACGCATCTCGTCGACCGGCGGCTGCTTCGCGAAGATGAATCCGATGCTCGACCGATCCTTGGTCGCCTCGCCGGATGCCGTGTAGTGCATCTGGAACGTCAGCACCGCGCCCGCGCGAACGAGCAGCGCGGTGCCCGGCTGGTAGACCATCGAGTTCGTGCCGGGAGCCTGAGATGCGATGAGCCCGCCGGGATTTCTCTGGCCCGCGGGAGGTGTGGCGGGTGGGCCGCCGGGACGCGCGCCCGCTCCAGCATTCGCCGCGGCCGGAGGCGCCGCGGCCGGCGGCATCGCTGCCGGAGCCGCGACGCTCGAAACCGCCGCCGTGACGCCAGCTCCGGCCGCGACGCCGATCGCAAGGCACGCTGCTGCCATCAAGTACGCAGCCGACGCGGCGAT
>Ga0137427_10000529_pt1 | contig 19544 bp, 15 predicted proteins | sample EasRivERMZT700_2_FD_102309 | JGI IMG/M metagenome (GOLD analysis project Ga0137427, IMG submission 102309) | Soil microbial communities from meander-bound floodplain in the East River, Colorado, USA - East River MetaG ERMZT700_2 | ecosystem: Environmental > Terrestrial > Soil > Floodplain ...
ATAGTGTCGGAGCCGCTCCACCTCAGAACGAAGCTTCTCCTTAACGCGATAAACCACCTCGCGCGTTTCCATGGTTACAAGTCTGTTGAGCTTACTCATCTCAGGAAGGGAGTCTGTAGAGTTCCAGCAACCGCTGAAGACCATGCCTGACGGGTTCCGGATTGACATAAGGACGATGGTGTTCTCCGGAAAAGACGGATTCAATTTTTGACGCGAGGTCCATCGCGTCTCCTGTCTTGAAGCACACGATTCCATCCGGCCGGCGGACCACATCGCTGGCAACCACTGGCGTACCGAGCTCCATAGCCTCCCGTACGGAAATGGCATCGCCGTCGGAAAACGTCGCCCGAACGAAAATGTCGGAATGTGCGATCACGGCGAGACAGGACTCGTGCGTTACGTCGCCGATTGCAAACAGATGTTGCGGCAGTCCCTCCGGCCTGGACTCGCTGTCGCCCATCACCACGCAACCCAGCCGCGGATACCTCTTACGCAGTTCCGATATCGCCCGAACAAGCAGTTCAAAACCATATTCGGGGCGGAAAAACAATACGGTCGAGATGACGGGGCTGTGCGCATGCGACCACGACTCGAACATCAGTCGCTGCGAATTGCCGGTTAACTCCAGTGCAGCCGGTGCGGGAAGATACGCAGGCAGGATTTCAATGCGTGCTTTGGGCACGGAAAGGGAACACAGCACGTCCTTGATCTCCGAATTGACAGCGATAATATGGCGATAGAACCTGCACGTCGTCCATGCAAGAAGGCGTGCGAACCGCCCCTCGTTGAGGTATGCAGGCGACATTCCCGAATGGATCGTCAGCATGGCGCCTGGCCCGATTACGCCAACCAGCCCCGCGGCCAACGCTACCAGCCAACTCTTGGAGTTGTGCCCATTAATATGGACATGGAGCGACCATCCTTTCAACGAGTGCAGCGAGAGCAAAAGCATGAAGTGAAGCGCGCCTCGAACCGAAACATATCGAGTGCTTGTGGGCGCGCCATGGCTGATGTTGAGAACCTTACAGAGAATTCCCGACTTTCGGAGAAGATCCTCCAGTGTCGAAACGTGCACGGACACCCCTCCATGCGGGGGTGGAAGAGGGCCAACCAACAAAAGCTTCAGCATGCTTTGCGGTTCAGGCTTTTGCCCGATCGTTCCATCAGTCCTTCATAAAGGCGGGCGGTAGCCCGTGTCATCTGTTCGAGCGCGAACCGCTCGGTGACTCTGTCTCTTCCAGCGAGACCAAACTTTATCCCGAGCCATGGCTGCTCAAGAAGCCGGCCGATCGCCCGAGCTAGCGCCTCCGCATCGCGGGGCGGGACCAACAAACCCGTGATGCCTCCCTGGACAACTTCAGAATTCCCTCCCACCGTCGTGGCGACGACTGGCACGCTCGCCGCCATGGCTTCGAGCAGACTATTGGAGAGACCTTCACTCAACGTCGGAAGCACGGAAACAGAAATCTCCGATAGCAATGTTGGAACGTCGAGACGAAATCCAAGGAACACCACGTGTTTATTCAAGCCCAACTGTGCGGAATATTCTTCCAACTCTTTTCGCGATGCGCCATCGCCCACAATCAGGAATCTTACGTTCTTAAAACGCTGGATCAATCCGGCAACTGCGAGCAGAAAGTATTCAATACCTTTGAGCTCATTCAGCCGGGCAAACACCGCAACCAGCGGGGTGTTCGAGGGAACACCCAACTCGCGATGCAGCCCCAGTTCAGTCGGCCTTCTGGCAAATCGCGTCAACTCAATTCCATTGTGAATAACAACGATCTTCTCCGCGTCGTAACCCTCATTGGTAAGACGTTTTCGCACGGCCTCCGCGTTGGTCACAATGCGGTCAGCCATACGGCAAAAGAGCTTCTCGACACGTCGCTGCATCGGTGTCAGGTGCTCGCCGGTATCTCGAATGGAAGCCAGAACGGCAGCCGCTCCGGCAAGGCGGGCCGGTGGTATGGCAAAAACATTCGAGTGGAAGCCGTATGAGTGGACGATCGCGACACTTCGTTGTCGCAAATGACTGGCGAACCTCATTTGGTTCCATACCGCGGTATGGTTGTACAAGCTGGTTGTTTTGTATTCCGTGATGGGAACCCCTGTGGCTTCCACCTCCGGAAGCAATGCGCCGAGCCGTTTCAGGCAGGCAACCTCGACGCCGAAGCGCGACGCATCGAGTCCCTGAACCAGGTTCAAAACTTGCCGCTCCGTCCCGCCGATTCCGAAAAGACTGACGAATTGAAGTACGGTTAGCCGCTCAGAACGCATAAGCTGCCGTTCTGAGTGTCATGGGTTCTGTCGTCAACACATCCCGGACCACGTGAGCAGTTTTCGTCATCGTCTCAAGCGTCAGTTCCTGATGGCATGGAATCTCGACGATGCTCGTTCGGAGCTTCGCTACTTCGGGAAACTCTGACGCATTACAAGCGGGGTGAAAGTCGCGCCAGAAGTCGACTGCTTCGATCCCTCTGGCCACAAGCCGCTCCATCGTCGCTCGATTGTTATCGACCAGCAGAGGGTAAAACAGCGGCACGTTTCCCTCCGGAAGGCTCTTGAATAGCGGCGCCGAAACGTCACGAAGGCGATCGAGCAGGAAAAGATAGTTACGACGGCGTTTTGCCGCAATCTCCAGGACATTTTGCGTGCGCACAAGCCGTTTCGTGATCCAGCTGATCCCAAGATTCACATTGTCGCGATTGAAATGCTGTGAGCCGGTGAAGATCGGCTTGACTCTTGAAATCCGCATTGTACGCTTACCCAGCCCCAGTGCCATCCTTCGCAGAATTCGTCCCGGCTTTCCTCCGCGGAGCGCCATGTTTCTCAGCAATGAAGACGACATGAGGCTGAACGTGGTCGTTGCCGGCGGAGGCGGTAGTTCCGCCAGATGACAACGGTCCGGACCGTTAAAAACCAGCGCCCCGCCATCAGGAACGGGCAGAACTTTGTAGAGACAGAAAATCGAGACATCGCCCGTGATACCGATGGGCATATCGCCATCCATCGAGAATAATGAAAGAGCGCAGTCCTCAATCAACGGTAGTCCGTACTTCTCCGCGAGTCTCTTCATCTCGCGCGCGGGCCCTGGAAAACCGGCGAAGTGAGTCAGATAGAGAGCCGTGGTCTTCGAGTTTATCTTCCTCTCCACATCCAGGAGGTCAACTTCAAACCGTGCACCGATTCGATAGAACTTCACTTGAGCACCGGCGTCCAACAGCGCTTCAATCTCCACGCCGTGGTGATATGACGGAGCAAGGACCTCACCTCGATCCAGTCGGAGGATCTTGACCGTATGCCATATCGCATTGCGGGCAAGATAGAAGTAGTGGATACCCGGCGCATTGAGCGGGTAGCGCCAATCCGATTGGCGGCGTTGTAATAATATCTCCGGAGCTATTGTCGGAAATGCAGGGACGAATGCGTCCGCATTAGTTCGTTGTTCCATAGTTCCACCTCAAACGATGCAGCAATCGCTTCGCCTTCGGAATCCATTTGAATTTGGCTTTGCGCAGAGTTCGCCCGAAGATTGCATCCTGGTATATGAACAGCCAGTCGTGACGACATGAACGTTTGCTCCAATCTGTCTTCCACGGAGCGTCCAGTCCCAGGAAGTCGTACCCCTTGAGGCCGCGGCCGATGCAGTCCTTCATGATCTCTTCGAGGAGTACGAGACCAGGACTGCAAGCTTCAAAGGCCTCGTCGTATCCAAGCTTTGGCATGTAGTAGATGCCGTCGTAGGTAAATCCGTAATGAAATGCAATGGCCTGACCGTCAAGCTTGAGAAGAAAAAGTGAAAGGTAGTTCTGAGAAGAGGCGATGTGCGCAAGCTGCGTGTAGAAGCCGTGCGTCTTCGTGTCCTGACGAATTGAGGTTCGCCTCCGTCCCTTCCATCCTTTCTGCTCGATGGCAAAACATTCTTCCAGCCGATCTTGAAGGTGTGCGCCGCCAGTTACACGTTCGACGCTGATTGCCCCCACCTTTTCCAGCCGGCGGCGGCGGCGTCGAAGGTTCGCTTTGAAACCCGAGCTCATCGGCTCCAGTAGTTTGTCGTAGGACGACGGAAGCGGCAGGTAAGGACTACGCTGCGATTCCCATACGCCAACCGGAAACCCGGCGGCCTCGGCCGCGTTATACAGATGCCAGGCGTTACCCCCTTCGGGTACGTCCGTGATCCTGAGCACGTCCCAGCTCTTGTCGGCGGCGAGGTATGCAAAGAAACTCTTCCCCGCAGTACTGCCATCCTCCGCTACCATATCGAAGCGGCAGGAATGCGGATTCGCGATGGAAACCGTTTGCCGGGCGGGAAGCCCGCAAACAAAGCCGCGGGTCTTCATCAACGGGAAAGCGGCAACAAGTCGTCCAGTGTTGTCGCGACCCGTGAGAATCGACAGTTTTGCAGCGGGCGCAAAGTTGTCGATCCACGTCCGAATGAACTCATGGCGGTAGAACGGCGAGTTGGATGTTGCCGCCACGAGGCCGTTCCATTCTTCTTCCAAGGCCACGAAGTCCGAACGACCATTTACTTCCTTAACCGCCATGAACTGTGATGTCACTGCTATCATCTGGTTATGCTTCTCAATGCGCTGCGTTGAAGTCTCCGCTTCGCCGATGGAATCCATTGAAATTTGGCGTTGTGTAAAACACGGCCAAAGCGACTGTTACGAAAAATAAAGAGCCAATGGTGAATCCGAACGAGCCCTGTCCAATCCAATTTCCAGTCGAGGTCACATCCAAGGAAGTCGAACTCGCGCAAACCCCGAGTGCAACAGTCCTTGAGAACATCCTCCATTAAGAGATGGCCAGGGCTGTGTTGTTTGAACGATTCGTCATAGCTCGACATCAGCATCGAGTACACACTGTCGCGCGTGAGACCGTACTGCCATGCGATCGTTTTGCCATTGAGCTGGAGAAAGAAAAGCGAGAGATACGCCCCATCGGCCGCGGCCCGAGCCAGGTCAATATAGAAGCCGCGGGCGTTCATGCTCTGTGCAACCGCTGTTCCCTTCCTCCCTTTCCAGCCGCGTTCTTCCATCTCAAGACTTTCCTCAATGCGTCTTTGAACACATGCCCCTCCGATCACACGTTCCACGCTTACCTTGCCCACTTCTTCCAACCGCCTGCGCCGTCGGCGCAGATCCGCTTTGAATTTGGAGGACATGTCTTTAGCCGACACCTGCATGTATGGGCTTCGCTGCGACTCCCAAGGACCAGCCGGAAATCCCGCTTGTACCGCTGCTTCATAGATCTGCCAGGCTTTGCCTCCCTGCGGAACGTCGGTGATCCTGATAACGTCCCAGGTATCGTCCGCTGCCAGCCTCTTAAAAAATGCCTTTGCCGCAGACGCCACATCCGTTGCGAGAAGGTCGAATCGGAAGGAGTGAACGTTCGTGGGCGAAACGAGCCGGCGAACGGGGAACCCGTACATGAACCCTCGCTCCACGACCAGGGGAAGTGCGGCCACGAGTCTTCCGGTATCGTCACGGGCGGTGAGAATTTTCAACTTCGCGCCGGGGACAAAGTTGTCAATCCAGCTTCGTATGTATTCGTGACGGTAGAAAGGTTCGTCGCCGGTAGCTTCCACAAGCTCATTCCATTCCTTTTCAATCGTGATGAATTTTTCACGATCGATAACTTCGACGGTATCTAAGGACGACGACGATTGTTTGAATGCGCGCATAACTTGAGTGCTTTGCTCTATGCCGTGACAGCGGAGTAAACCGCAGCGTGTCGCTTGCGCGGAACGGGCTTCTTGTCCATAAAGGTTCGGCACCAGAGCTCAAATGAAATGAGCGTCCAGAGCTGGGAGTCCAGAGGGCGCCCTCCGCGATGCAATCGGATGAGATGTTCGACCTGACTCAAATTGAGGATCCCGCGCCGCCGGCTCGTGTCTGAAAGCAGCAGGTCGTGAAGAAACACATCAAATCGCCCTTTGAACCATTGACCCAGCGGGACAGCGAAACCGTGCTTCGGCCTATCGATGATGTTGTCGGGAAGAATGCCGCGCATGGCTTTCTTGAAGATGTGCTTCGTGACGCCTTGCTTTAGCTTCAGCTCCTGAGGAATCGTCGCGGCAAACTCGACCAGCTTGTGGTCCAGCAGCGGTACTCGTGCCTCGAGTGAATGCGCCATGCTCATTCGATCGACCTTCGTGAGAATGTCGAGCGGAAGATAGCTTTTGAGATCAAGATACTGCAGCGAGGACAGCCAGTCGCCGTTGTGGGTGTGCAGATGCTCGACTTCCGAACGTATAGGATCCGCGGACATCAGCTCAAAGACCTCGGGTCTGAACAAACGCCTCTGATCTTCGAGCTTGAAAAAAGTCGAAGCATCGAGGTATCGGTTTACGCCGTCCAGCGCAAGGTGCTCGAGAAAGTTCTTGCCGCGCGCGGAATCCGGAAGCGCCCGGCCGACAAGTCCCAACGCGCTCCGCAGCGTCGAGGGTATAAATCTGTAGTTTCTTTCCCTGCTTTCGACCACGTATTTGTCATACCCTGCAAAGAGTTCATCGCCACCGTCGGCCGACAAGGACACCTTCACATCCCTTGCAGCGAGTTTGGACACCATGTAGGTTGGAATCGCCGACGAATCGCCAAGCGGTTCGTCCAGGTACCATGCGATGTCCTCGATGACATCGAGCGCATCCATCGCCAGGATCTGCTCGGAATGCACCGTGCCGAACTGGGCGGCGACCTGTCGGGCGTAAGGCGTTTCGTCGAATCCGCTGTCTTCAAAGCCGATGGTGTACGTTTTGACCGGTTCAGAAGCGAGCCCGCTCATCATTGCAACAACCGAACTGGAGTCGAGCCCTCCGCTTAAAAAGGCGCCGACAGGAACGTCGCTGACCATCCGCAGCCGCACCGCCTCCAGTAACAATTCCCGCAGGCGCTCAACAAAGAAGTTCTCGTCGTGAGCGTAGTCCGGAACAAAGTGAACATCCCAATACTGCTCCACCCGCGGTTCCTGATTCGAGCTCAAGATCAGTATTTGGCCCGCTCCAAGCTTGTGAACTCCATCGACCAGGCTTTCGGAGCCGGGTGTGGCCAGAAATGTGAAGAGCCGTTGGGTCGACTTCCAATTCAAAGCGATGTCTATTTCGGGCAACTGCAGGATCGCCTTCAGTTCAGAGGCGAACATCAGCCGCCCATGGATGTACGCGTAGTAGAGCGGCTTGATGCCCAGCCGGTCGCGCGCCAGGAGCAGTTGCCGGCGGCGTCCATCCCAAAGGGCAAACGCGAACATGCCGCGGAGCTTGTCGACAACCTTTGCTCCGTACTCCTCGTAAAGATGAACAATGGTTTCGGTATCGGTATCGGTATAGAAGGAATGTCCACGCTGCAGAAGTTCCTCGCGGAGTTCCTTGTAGTTGTAGATTTCGCCGTTAAAGACGATCTGAATCGATCCATCCTCGTTGTGGATGGGCTGATGACCGGTATCGAGATCGATGATGCTAAGACGTCTCATCCCGAGCCCAACACCAGGCTCGAAATAATATCCTTCGTCATCGGGACCACGGTGAACGAGCGCGTCACACATTCTCTGCACATCGCCCGGGTCCACCGTTTTCCTGTCCAGACTTATTATTCCCGCAATGCCACACATATCTTTAGCCAGTTCGTAATGATGAATCGATAGTAAGGATCGTTCCGCCCAATCAGTACCCGGAACGGTAGCGACGCGGCATCGTTGCCCAGGACTTTCGCACCCACCCCGTCAGGGAGAGCATTTCGTCTTCAGTCAGAACGCGAAAGGTAACGATGAGGGCCAAAAACAGGGACGTGTAAAACACACCGCTGATCGCAAGGATGGTATGAACCGGCAACTGCAACTGATGCTGCAGAACCAGTGTCGGAAGGCAAGCCGCAGTGGCTGCCAATGATATTCCGGTGAGGCTCCTCCAGGGCAGCAGATCGTGAATCGAAACGCGGAGCAGACTCTTGACTTTCAGGAGTGCCAGGCCTTTGGCGAAAGCAGCGGTTATGACCGTGATCAATACAGCTCCAATCAGATCATATTTGAGCAGGAACCACTTAATGCCCGAGGCGATCAGTACCAGACTGATGATATTCAGAACGAGCATGAATCGAGTTTGCGCGAAAACGCGCAGCACGGCATTCGTCGGTAGAATCGCAAACACAATGGCAGTCGACCAGACCATGAAAATCGGAACGCTGCGCAGATACTGTTCGGTGAACAACAAAACAATGATGTTGTGGGCGTTCAGCAATAGAAGTGCAATCAACGGAACAAATATCAGTGCCATCTTGCGCGACATGTCGTGCCACATCGCAACCAGACCGTCGGAACGACCTTGACCGATCTGCTCGCTCATCCTCACCATCATCACGCTGCTCGCAGGAGTGATGATGAAGTCGACAATCGGTATCTGCAGACAGCCCACGGAATAAATGGCAAATGTGACGGCGTCAAAGTAGTGAGAGACAGCGTATTGATGAAGGTTGGTCTGAAGTATTCCGACAACAATGGCAACGCCGAATGGAATCGCGTACTGAATCTGACTTCGAAAACATGTCCAGTCCACGCGCAGTTCGCCCCTGAAATCGTTCCGAAGGTAGACAACCAACACTACGCACCGCATGAACGCGTACGTCACCGCGCCCAGCATCATCCAATCCAACCGACTGAAGAAAAGCACAGGCAGGATGAGCAGAATCGCTCTCAACGTATCGGACACAGCGTAGGTGGCCGATGCGCACAGATACTGCTTCCGCGCAATCATGGCAATCTCGAGTCCGGCCGACACCATCATGAGTAGCGTGTAAATACCGAGCGCCAATGCGTGTCTGGAGATCGCATCGTTGTTGAGCAGGTACGCCAGCTGAACCCCGCCGCCCGCGATGAGCCCCAGACAGACGACTCCTGCCGCGGAAAGGGTAACAATCGAGTTGACGACGTAACGGCTGCTTTGGGCAGGGTTCAACGGCATGAAGTAGTAAAGGCTTTCCGCCATGCCAAACTGGGCTGCATAGAAAATCGTCGTGAAAATTACGAACAACAATTTGTAAGTGCCGAAATCGGTCTGATTGAAGATTCTGACGAGAACCACGGGTATGAAGAAGGTGGACACAAACGCCACTACTCGTCCGGCCGTCAGCAACAACGCGGGTCTGAACGTGGAGTTTTCATTCACGACGTGGATTTCTCATTCCGCCGTCGCGGCGGCGATTTGGCGTGTGGAAGCGATCAGCGCGACCACGAGGTACGGAAACCAACTCAGAAGGAACCCTCCCGAGAGACCACAGATCATTGCACCCCACAGCGAGATTTCCAGTCCGACTGCGATCCGCCGCCCGGCTGGTTGAAGGCCTTTTGAGGATGCCAACCGTCTCGCATGATATAGGCCGCAAGTGAACAAAAGTGCGAACGGAACGAATCCGAGAACTCCGGTCTCGCTGAGCGCCTGGACGATCGTATTGTGGATGACAAGCGCGTTCCTGTACCTGAATTCGTCGGGCGCGTAAATTGGAAAGGCGACGACGGCGCAATTGATGCCGACTCCCACCAGGGGGTGAGCAGCAAACATTGCCACGCCTGCTTTGAGCGTCGCAATCCGCTGCCGAAACGTATAGTCCTGTTCGATGTTGCTCAGACCGGCACTTCGCGTCCAGGAGGTAGCCATGAAAACCAGGCCACCGGCCAGCAGGACACCCACCACCAGTTTCAGGAACACGCCTCGCTGCCGAATGGCGAGCAACGCCACAACACCCAATAAACCGATGAGCGAGCCGCGAGAGAACGTCAGGTAAATCGCCGCCACGTAAACGCAGATCGCAGTCCAAAGCATGATCCTCATCGGAATTCGCGCTCGACCCGAGAGCACGGCGGCCAACGGCACAAGCATGACCAGTATGTAGGCGAGTTCGTTTGGATTTCCGAAGATCCCTATCCAATGCGCTCTCCCTTCGATGAGGTCGCCGTGCATGTAACTGTTCAGGGTTCCCAGCGCGGGAAAGAGTCCACCAACGATCATTGCCAGTACTAAGGCGCGAAGGCGCTCTTCGCTGACAACCGTGTTCACGACCAAGAGGTAAAGAACAAGGATTCGTATCAGATCCAGCGACGCCTCGTATGCCCGCAGCGGCCAGAAAGCGGAAAGTGACGACAGCGCAGCAGCGCCCACGAATGCGAGCAGGAGGTAACCGTCCGGCCAAACTACGACGAAACTCTGCCCTAGCGTCAGCTTCTGGAGAATCAGCAGTGCCAATGCCGAGACGGCGAAGACCTGAGTCGGATGCCACACTGCCAGCGCCGGGATTAGCTGGGAAGGGATTGCGTAAAGACAAACGACGAACAACAACAGCAGGTTGAAACAGAGATTGGACGGCGCTGCCTGCGTTTTCCTCATCACGAAGGAAGGGCGGCTAAAGACCGGGGCGATGGGCTCGGTAGAGGTTGTCACAATGTTCGGCCTTCAACCCGAAAGGAAGTTCGCTGTCCGTGGTCGTGCCCACACCTGGAGCCCAGATCGAAGACCCAATTCATCTGACATGCCATCATGGCGGAGGCAAAATGCCCGCCGGCATCGACGGATGCCTTCTCCCAGAGCACCTTGCGAGGGATCGTCATCAACGGATACTTCCGATCGCGTTGCCGGCACGTGCCGTAGGCAAAGCTGTATCCCGCAGCTGCTACCACAGAAGCGGCCTCAGCGTTGTGTCTGCCGTCAGGGTAAGCAAAATGTTGCACGTTCATTCGAAGCCGGTCGGCGAGATCTCGTCGAGAACGTGTGGTTTCCTCAATCATTGTCTCGCGGGATTCATTGGTGAGCAGGGCATGGGATCTGGTATGTGATCCGATAGTCATTCCTGCGGATCGCATCTTCTCGAGCATTTCCCAACTTAGCGACCGGAATCCATCGTTACAGCCGTCTCCGAGTCCGAAACGGGCCTCAAGTACCTGCATCATGCGATCGACTTGCGTCTGCGGCACGTTGTCGAGCAATGCACGCGTGACGAGAAAGGCGTCGGGGCGCAGCCTGCCAATCGCCTCCATTTTGTGTGGTACCGCGTCTGCGTTTTGAAGCAGCTCGACGACTTGACGCGACGATTGCCTTGCACCGGAAAAGGCGGACTTCAAGAGCAGGTAGAGTTTGTCGTGGATCTGCATCTGACGCGTACCCACCAGGCCGGTCACCACAAACACCGAGGCCGGTATCCCCTTCTTTACAAGCAAAGGAAAGGCATTGTGATAGACGTCGCTATACCCATCATCGAATGCGATAGCCGCTGTGGGCCTGGTCGAGACCGTGCCCGCTTCCAGCCTGCTCCCAATCTCGTCCAACGAAACAAACTGATAGTCACGTCCGATCCAATCCAGATGTTGCTCGAACATCCGTATTGAAATAAGCATCGACGCAATGGACCTTCGCGCACTCTCCTCAAAATTCTCGACGACGCGGTGATAACTAATAATGATGGGAAGCCTCGACGTACCTGTCAGCGCGGCGATAAGCCCGTCCGCGCCCGTCACTCGCAATCCATAGGACGCTGCCGTCTTGAGACTCGCTCTCACGTTTGACATCTACTCGGCCACACGCCGTACCGGCAGTTGCAGCATTGTCAGGGAGACTCGAGCGGCCCGCCTCGCGAGTCTGCTTAGTCCGATCGTTTTCGTATACATCCAGGCACGAGGCGTCGGTGGATAGACTTCCATACGCACAAGGTCTCGCTTATTCTTTGCCCAAAGGGACTTGTACTTTTCATCTCCGTGCAGCAGATCGAACTCTTCGGCGCCGTCCGCAATAGCGGATTGGATCGCCAGTCCCATGGTGACCAGGCCGACGCTGTTGGCTGAGTACCGGAGATCGAAGCCGGATTGGTAAAAGAAGAATTTGTTTCGGTATATGAAACCATAAAGGGCAGCGACCTTAGCGTCGTTCAGCTTGAGAATAAACAAACGCAGCCATCCCTGGCCCAGAGCGAGGCGCGTCAATTCCTCATGAAAGCCCTGCAGGTCTGAGGTATGTAGCCCGTCCGATCCACCTCGCTCCTGCATTCGGTTATTGTGCAATGCAACCAACGTAGCCAATGCAGCGCTGCGCTGATCCTCGGACACAACGCATTCGAAACCGGCAGTAAAGTCGCGGTAGACATTCTTCAGTCTTCGGTGAAAGTTGTATCGATGATTCGAACTGAGCCCTGCTTGAAAGGATTGCCAGGTATGCCCAGCGAGGTCGATGAATGGACAGGTATTTGTGACGGTTTCCGATAGCGTCCAGCCTTGCTCCTGGAGCTTGACCGCGAGTTGCATTACCAGTGATCGATTTCGGGCAAGCTGTTTCAGATCGAGAACATACTTTTCGCGCTTGAAGTAATCCGACAGGATATTCATCACTTCGTCTTCCTTACCTTGACGCGCAATGATGTCGAGGTAGTCGGATCCGACGCTTCCCGTTCCCAGAAACTCCAGCGTCTGGATGCGAGCGAGACGACTCAGTTTTGTCGATGGTGACGCTAGAGGTGCGATGCCAATCACATCATCACCGCTACGAATGACGAGAATATGAAGCTTCCGGTCTCCGGCCAGATGCTTCCACCAGGTGAAGAGCCATTCCCACGTCAGGAAGATGCAATCCGACGGACTGTGCGCCAGGAGTGCCATCCACTCCCCGCGAATTTTCTCAAATTGTTTTACTGTATTGACGATTTCCAACAAGAGCTACACGTCGTCCTTAGATCTGTAGCCGCTCCAGACGCAGTGTTGACCCCGGAGGAAATGATACAGGCCCATGACTGCCGCCCAGTTCATCAAGACAAACGTGTAAGGGAATGACAACGCACTCTTCATCTAATCGTTACTGTCTGCACGGAAGCTTGTCTCTTTGTGAAAATGGCCCCGGTGAATGCCAGGAGATACCAGGCGCATTGTAAAAAGAGGAGTCCACGATAGGCCGCACCTTCGAGAAAGAGATTCGATGCGAACAGCAGTACCAGAAAGTAAGGAACGAACAAACGGCCGACTTTGTGCGAGACGAATTGCAGGAAGACCGGATTACGCCAGGGAATCAGCAGATTGGGCATTTGATTGAGCAATTGAAAGTTGCCGGTAAGCGTTCGGACTTTTCGGGAGAACTCCGTTGACATTGAGGTCGTCGCGCTATCATAGGCTCTCGCGGCTCGATCGAATACGATGCGCCGGCCATTCAGCACGGCATTCATCGGTATTGCGATATCGTCGAGAATCGTATGACTCGGAATGGGTTGGTACAGTTCGCGGCGAATTGCGTACAAAGCCCCCGTGGCGCCCATGGTCGAATGGATATCGCTCTCCATCGAGCGCAATTGTTTTTCGTAGCGCCAGTAGAGACCTACGGCATCACCGGCTTCTTTCCCAAACCTGTCGAGGAGAATGAGTTCTCCGGTGACCACGCCAACCGATCGATCCGCGAAATTCGCCACGAGTTCCCGAACTGCCGAACGGTCAAGCAACTGCCTTGCGTCTGCGAAGACGAGGATTTCTCCTGTTGCTTCAGCTACAGCCAGGTTCAAAGCCTCAGCCTTGCCTGCGTGCCGCTTCGAAAGGAGCACGCGTATCCTGTCTGTTTCGTACTTTCGTGCCACTGACTCGGTGTCATCAGTAGGCCGGTCGAGGGACAGAATGATCTCTAGCTTGTGCCGGGGATAATCCAACGCCATCAGGTTGAGGATTTTCCCCTCGATGCAAGCGCTCTCGTTATATGCGGCAAGGATGATGCTCACGGAGGGTTCAGATTTAATTTTCTTCACAGCACGGCAGGCGACCCTGCGCCAGAGCCACAATAGGACGGGATAGCCCAAATACACGTACAGAACGAACACGATCGAAACATAGAAAGCAATGTAAGGAATCATCGCTTGGCGCATCGATCCGGCTATCTTCCTCTACCAAAGAGGACGACCTTGACCGTCTTCAGCAAAACAAGCGCGTCCTGACGAAGCGACATGTGTTTGATGTAGTAAAGGTCGTATTGCAGTTTCTCGATCGCATCTTCAACCGACGCACCGTAGGGATGAGTGACTTGTGCCCACCCGGTAATGCCTGGTTTTATGTAATGTCTCAAACCGTAGTAGGGAATATGCTCAATCAACATGTCCACGAAGTAAGGCCGCTCAGGCCGTGGACCGGCGAAACTCATGTCGCCCCTAAGGACGTTGAAGGCCTGGGGGATTTCGTCGAGACGAAACCTCCGAAGTAGCCTTCCGAATCGGGTTACACGATCGTCCATTTCCGCGGCCCAGGCCGGGCCGCTTTTCGATTCCGCGTCCAGGTTCATCGAGCGGCACTTGTAAAGAGTAAACTTTGAGCCGTGGAGACCGATCCGTTCCTGGCGGAAGATCGCCGGCCCCGCGGAATCCAGCTTGATCCCGATTCCGATCAGGAGCAGTAGGGGCGCGGTGATCAGGATCATCAGGCTCGCGCATGCGATATCCAGGAACCGCTTGCGCCACAGATAAACCTTGGATGGCTGAAATCCATTGGAATACATCCACCAATCCGGACTCAACGTTTTGACCCAGAGCTTTCCAGTAAGCTTTTCGTGAAAAGAGCGGCCCTCCTCCACGGCCACTCCGCGCAGCTTGCACTCGATCAACGATGTCGCGAGTTGGTGACGATCCAGCGGATCGGATTCGGCTACCACAATTCGAGTGGTGCCTTTTTCTATGGAAAGCGCATTGAGGTGTTCACAGTCAATCTTAACCTCACCTTGTGCGACCATTCCCGCTGCGGAGAGCCTGCGGCAAAGATCGCGGGCCAGGTCGTCGGTTCCCAAAATCAGCAAACCCTCGTCCCGTTTTCGCAACCGCATCAACGCCAGTGTCATGGAACAGAGACAGAGCACTACGAGAGTCCACATGAGCACGGTCGATCCGGTAGCGCCGTATACGGGGGCAACATTGGGAGACAAGCCAAGTCCCCAGCCGGTAAAAATGGCGATGGCAGGAACGCTGGCCTCCGCGACAAACATCATGCTCTTCCGTCGGACAGCTTTATATGGCGACGCTGTGATCACTTGGTCCTTCCTTTGATGGCTGCCCCGTCGGGCTTATTCGTGGCTGTTACGATCTCGCCTGATAGTTTTGCTGGTAATAACGATAGGCGCCGGAATATCGGGAATGCTTGAGGTTCACGTCATTCAGCGCCACGCCGATAACGTTTGAACAATCAAGACTTTCAACCGCCAACTTAAAGAGTTCGCGCGGAGTGCGCCGGGCGCGCGCAATCAGGAGAACATGGTCGGCCAGATTGGCGAGCACATGTCCATCGGCGATCGGTACGATGGGAGGAGAATCCAGAATGACGAAGGCAAAGTCACGGCCCATACGTTCCAACAATGCCCGGGCACTCTCCGAAGTCAGCATTCCAATCGGATTGGCGACACGCTCAAAAGTCGGCATCACCGATATACCGTTGAACTGAAGAATGTACTTTTGAATCTCATCGTCCGGATGCAACAAAAGGTCTCCGAATCCTTTTCTCTTCGCGCTGCTCAACCCCAGATACTGGTGCAGCATGGGCCGCCGCAAATCCGCATCGACCAGCAAAACCTTCGCGTTAAAACTCTTAGCAAGAGCAATGCTAAGGTTCAATGATGTCAGGGTCTTTCCTTCGCCGCCCGTCGCGCTTGTTATGGCCAGCACCATAGGCGATTTCCTCTGGCAGCGTTGCCGGACTTTTGCGGCCAGAGTGAAATACTGCTCTGCAACGACGGACGCCGGTTGTTTGATCGTAACGATGCGGCCGGCGTTGGTGCGACCGCCCTTCGATTTAGGGATCGATGCGACCTCGGCCAGCACCGGGAGATTCGTGAAACCAGAAAACTCCTCTGCATTGAGGAACGAAGTATTCATCTGTTCCGTTCCGAATGCGATGAGACTGCCCAGACCCAGACCCGCCAGCAGTCCCATCAGGATGATTCGCGCACGCTGCGGTGAATACGGAGTCGATGGCGGGCGCGCAGGTTCGGTAATCGTAAATAGCAGAACACTGCCGGCCTGGCCCGATCCATCAGCAACACCAGCGACATTCTGCTTTGCGAGCAAAGTCTGATAACTCGCCTGAGTCGTCGCGTAATCGCGCATCAACAACGCCATTCGGTTTTCATGTTGCGGAGCGGCTGCAATCTGGTTCAGGTCTTTCCGGAGTTTGGCTGTCCGTGAGATCAATTCCTGACGCTGGCTTTGGAGACGTTGGTCGATACCCTCGAGTTCCGCACTCAACTGCACGTATCTGAGCGATATCGCGGATGGCGCAGAATGCCCCCGGTCTGCCTGGGGCTGGGCTTGCTCGAGATCTCTGACCTGCTTTGCAAGGCTGACAACCTCCGGGTTTCTTTCCGTGTATCTCGTTCGCGCCCTGGCAAGCTCCGACTTCAGATCGTCCAGCTTGCGCTGGCTCGCGGTCTGCTCCGGGGGCACGGCCGGATCGAGCGCACCTCGTTTTTCCAACTCGGACATTTCTTTCGTGACGGCAGCACGCGTAGCCTGGTCGGCCGCGATCGCCGAATTCGAGGCTTCAATCCTGTCCTCAAGCACCTCGATCGCCTTCAGATTTGCGGCGAGCCTCTCGGGTAATGCAGCGCCAACCCTTTCCTTGTAGTTCATGATCTGGACATTTTGACTCGCGAGTTTTCCGCGCAACGATTCAAGCTCCTTGTGCAGAGCACCGTCTGCCTGCGCGATGGCGTGCGCGATGGTGTCCGTCTTTGCGCTTGTGGTTTGGCTGACGAACAATTCTGCGAGACGATTTGCCACAGGCGCGACCAGTGCGGAGTCTTCTCCCTCGAACCCAACGCGGAAAGCCTTGGCACTGATGACATCGATGTTTATCCTCGACTTGATGGCTTCCGTCGCGTCCGCGGTCAATTGGTCCAGCTTGAACTCCGCAATTACTTTCTGCAGCAGTGGACGGCCGAGTACGGTTTCGCGAACGGTCCATAACTGTTCTTCAATAGTAGGACTCGGACCATCCGCCTGAGGATCAATCGCCAGAAGCGCCTGCGCCCGGTAACGTTCGGGCAAATGGTAGGCATAAGCCGTAAACGCACCCGCCAACAACAGTGTTGGCAGTGCGATCGTAAGCTTGCGCCTCCAAATGACGGCCAGCAGCTTCTGAATGGAAATGGTGTCGACTTCCGTTGTGGGCACTTTTAGTTTTCCTTGATGGCCGCGCCGCTCTCTTCGGCTACCGTTGAGTCGGCTTGGTTGGTTTGGGAACATTGAACAGATTACGACGTGGCGAGATATCGAACTGTATGCCCGCCAGGTAACGCCGGCGCGCTATAGCAGAGCCTACGTAATCGGTGAAGCTCTGGTTGTACAACTGAAGATCGGCGAGGATCTTCAGACGCTCCGTGATACCGACATCCAGTTTGAACCGACACGAGACATTGTTGACGTCGCGACCGGCGGTTCCGGAATTCTTTGTGACTGCTGCCGCCATTTCGAGACCGACGCGACTGCTCACTCGCCCCGACACTTCCGTCGAAAGCACTTGGTAAACGTTGGTGCGACCAGCATCGACGGGCAGCACCAAATCGTTGCCTATTGGGACCCCGCCCGAAATAGAAGTGCCGAAGGTGGAAAAAAATCGGTTATAACCGCCACCAACCCACACTGCTCTCAGTCGCTTTGCGACCTGGCCGGACAGCAGATAGTTCTCTCCTCTATCCTTGAGCAAGCCAGTGGAAAGATGAACCATCAAATCCTGGCCAAACTGATTCTGGTAGGCCACTCCGACAAACTGCGCGTTGGCCTCGAGCCGTGAATAGGTGGCGGTCACAGTCTGCATTCGTCCAAATGCGTGTGCAAGAAACACGGTACCGGCGTTGCGCACGCCTCCAGTGGCCGCGACATTATCGAAGTTGATGCCAACCGTGTTTCTCCGGTTCACGGCATAATTGACAGCGACGTGCGCCATGTTCTGTTTGAAGCTCTGGCGGGGAAGAAACGCCAGGCTGCCGGCAATAGACCTTGTGGGATCCTGTGTCATCAGCGCATCATTAGTGACATTGAAGAGCAAACGTTCCGTGATACGTGCAGTGAAACTTGCTGATCCCGTGTGGTTCAAGGCATTGAGGTCGCGATGGTTGTCGAACAGTTCAATTTCCGGTTGGTAGCTCGCAGTAAAGTCGGTGCGAGGCGACTTGTTTGAGAAAGTCAACTGTGGCGGGCGTATCATTGTGATGGTGTCTGAGAGTTTCTGATTGTTATGAACGAGGAATCCATAATCTCGACCGATCGTCACTTCCGCAGGCAACGTGAACCGGAATCCGTCCTGAGCGAAGGCGGGGTTCGCTCCCATCAGGGCCAGGACGGCAATTCCTTTGGCAATCGGTCTCATGAACACACCTTCGTCCTCTGAGTCACAGCTTATTTTCTCCATCTAATTGAATTAACGAGCCTTATCCGACAACAACTCTTACGTGCTATTCGACAAACAACGTATCCGAAGCCTGAAGGTAGAATGCCGCACCGTCCTTGATCAGCTTTCCGGGATTCACTTTGTACCGCTGCTGTCCGGATGGTCCTGTCCTGATGACAATCACGCTGTCGCGCTTGGCAAACTCCGTGAAACCGCCGGCAAGGGCAATCGCATCGAGCACCGTCATTCGCTGTTTGATTGGAAAAACATCCGGTCTGCGTACTTCACCGAAAATGGAAATCTTGGGACTGTTGATCTCCTTGACGATGACGCTGACGACTGGATTGGCGATGTACTCAAGCAACTTTGAGGTAATCTCCGACTTTAGTTCGGCCGCGGTCCTTCCGGTCGCATGGATTTCGCCGACGAGTGGCAGTGAAATCATCCCATCCGGCCGAACAACGACAGTCGTCGTGAGTTCCGGCTCTTTATAGACGAAGCACTCGATCAAGTCTTCCGAACCCAGCCGATATTCCGAGCCCGCTGGAGTTTTTATCGGCGAGCTTGGCGCCTTTGCCTGCTCCGAAAGGGCGTTCAGTGCCAGTCCGACACAAAAAGTGATAACGCCTATGCTTCTTCCAACCTTCATCGCTGTTCCCCTTTGCTTGAATCAGAAATGCTCTGACAGCATCGGGCATAAACGGATCAAGTGGCTGTTCAGAATTGTACAAAGTAAATTTGTGAGATCCGCGCGGGATGCACCTGTGCAGTAGTGAACAGTCTTTGTTGTCGTAATCGTTACAATCGCGACGAGGACAAAATCAAAATGGCTAACTCGGTAGTTTTCGGAATCTTCTCTACCAAGGCACAGGTAGAGACCGCAGTGGATGAAATGAAACGCGAAGGTTTTCGGAATGCGGACATTTCGGTTCTCTTTCCCTTCAACGAAGGCACGAAAGACTTTGCAATCGCAAAGGGCACGAAGGCTCCGGAAGGCGCCGCGGCCGGGGCTACGTCCGGCGCGGTCATCGGCGGCACGCTCGGTTGGCTTGTCGGCATCGGAACGCTGGCTATTCCGGGGTTGGGGCCGTTTGTCGCCGCCGGTCCCCTGATGGCTTTGCTTGGCGGTGTGGGTGTTGGCGCTGCAGTCGGCGGCCTGACCGGCGCTCTGATTGGGATGG
>Ga0137427_10000530_pt1 | contig 19508 bp, 19 predicted proteins | sample EasRivERMZT700_2_FD_102309 | JGI IMG/M metagenome (GOLD analysis project Ga0137427, IMG submission 102309) | Soil microbial communities from meander-bound floodplain in the East River, Colorado, USA - East River MetaG ERMZT700_2 | ecosystem: Environmental > Terrestrial > Soil > Floodplain ...
GGTTTTCGCCACACACTGACTCACAACACCCATCCCGAAATGATGCCAATTCCCCTGTAATGTTTTTCGTGTTTTGCCATGTAAACAAGAGATCAAAACACGGGAGGCAAAGTAATGAGCGCAAAATCGGCACGCGAGTTTCTGGAAAGGATCGCAAACGATGACCAGTTTCGTGAAACTCTATCGAACGAACTGAAGGATCAGACGGAGCCAGCAGTAGTGATCATGTCAGTGGCATCGAAGAGTGGCTACAGCTTCACAGCCAGCGAAATCAGCGAGGTTTTGAAAGTCTTTAACCACGAAGGTAAAGAAATGACGGAAGCCGAACTTCAGGCGGTGGCTGGAGGAGTCACCCTGCAATCGGATGCTACCATCTTCAGAACTCTCCAACTCGTCTACCAACCGCGGCCAACTTTCACCAGTACCGCCAGGGCTGGCATCGACCCGCAACCATTCTAGATCGAAGCCTACGCGGAAACATCAAAACACAGGAGGGAAGGTAATGAGCGCAAAATCGGCACGCGAGTTTATGGAAAGGATCACCACGGATCAACAGTTTCGTGAAACGTTATCGAACGAATTGAAGCATCAGACCGACCCAGCAGCAGTAATCACGTCTTTGGCATCGAAGAATGACTACAGCTTCACGGCCAGTGAAATCGGCGAGGTTTTGAGAGTCTACAAGAGTGAAGAGATGACCGAAGCCGAACTGCAGTCGGTGGCTGGAGGTGGGTTGACCGTGCAAGCGGACGCGACAATCCTCAGAACTCTCCAACTCATCTACCAACCGCGACCAACGAGCCCCGGGATCATCAGGGGTGGCATCGAGCCGACGCCATTCTAGCTCCGGAGCACAACCCATGATCAGCTGAATACCTTCGAAATGGACATCAAAACGGACTACGAACACAGATCGACACAAGACCTGCAGTGGCTTCTGGAGTCGATGTCCGTTTCCGAGTTTCTCGCCAATTATTGGGATAAGGCCTGTTTATGGGCCGCGGGCCGTTTCGGCCGTTTTCACGAGTTGATGCCGTGGGACACATTGAACCATCTCATCGGTCTTCAGTATCTCGAGCCGTGGCGCATCAAACTAGCATTGGATGGCCGCGAGTTGCCGGCTGAAAGCTATACGCGCTGGACGGGAACCCGCCGGTTTGTGGACGTGACGTCAGTTGAAAAGCAGGTGCGCAATGGGGCGTCTCTCATCCTCGTCGCAATCGAGGAACTTTGGCCTCCGTTGAAGCAACTCGTAACGGAACTCGAAATGACGCTGGGCGATCGCGTTTGGGTGAATGCGTATCTGGCTTTTGGTAACGCGAACGGTTTCGGTTTGCACTGGGATCATCACGACGTCTTCATACTCCAGATATTCGGAAGCAAACGATGGAGCGTTTTTGGACCGCCCGACCCTCATCCCCTCGGAAACCTCACGGATGAACAAGACTGTGATTCCCTGATTTCAGTGTGGGAGGGCCCACTTCGCGATGGTGCTCTTCTGTACATTCCTCGCGGCTTTCCACATCAGGCCTCGGCGCAGCAAGAGGCTACGCTGCACTTGACGGTTGCGATCAAACCACGCACCGCAATTGACCTGGTACATTGGCTGGCCGATCGGCTCGGCGATGACCCACTCTTCAGAGCAAGTCTGCCTCGTAACCCCAAAGGCGCCGCGCAGCAATTATTGATGACCGAGCTGTTGGACAGGCTGCGAATGCGATGGGCCGGCATTTCGATTCCGGATTTTTTTCGTGACTACGATGAACGGACCCTCGAACGGAGAATTTCGAACTTTCCTGTGGCGGCGCAGGAATAGGCGGCGCAAGAGGTTTCATTGGATAGCGAATGCGACGGAATAGTTCGTTCCGTCGCAGCCGGGTCTGCCCGTTCGCCGTCTTGATGACCAGGACGCCATCCGCATCAATCTACGCATCTATAACGCCGTTGAAAACAAGTTGGATCGAGTGTGGATTTCCGCTGGAGACCCGGTCGCTACCGCTCCCGGTTCTGACATTATGGCAACCTGTCAGAGCCTGGAGCGGTAGCGACCGGGTCTCGCATTACGTGCTCGTGGGAAACGTAATCGTTTGTTACTCTTGTCATGTGGGTTAGGCCGGGGTCGGCGCTTGAAAACCCTACATGATTCGGGTATCGTCACTGTTTAAGTTGTTGTATTGCCAGCCTCTCAAAGGCATTTCATGAAAACATTGAATCCTAAAGCTGCGGCTCCGGGGACTGCCCGTCAGGACGCGTTGCCGTCGGAAAAAACTCTCGTCGACATGCTGTACTACATGCAGTTGACACGAGAACTCGAGTTCCGGATAGAACGAAAGCTGTACCGGCAGGGAAAAATCGTCGGTGGCGTTTATGTCGGTCGAGGGCAGGAAGCGATCGCGGTCGGCAGTTGCATCGACCTTCGGCAGTCGGATGTGGTATGTCCTTCGCACCGGGACATGGGAGCTTTTCTCATTCGCGGCATGTCGGTTCGGACAATCCTTGCCCAGTACATGGCGAGAAAAACCGGGGCGACGCGCGGCCGCGACGGGAACATGCACATGGGCGACATGAAGTACAACCTGATCGCCTTCGTCAGCATGCTTGGAGACAACGTTCCGGTCGCCGCTGGAATCGGGATGTCGTTCAAAATGCGAGGTGAAGACCGAGTCTCCGTTTGCTTCTTCGGTGACGGTGCGACCAGCCGGGGCGACTGGCACGAAGGCATCAACCTGGCAGCCGTCATGAAGGTACCGGTCGTTTACGTCTGCAACAACAACCAATACGCCTACTCGACGCCGCTCGAACGTCAGATGGCAGTAGAAAACGTTGCGGATCGTGCGGAAGCTTACGGATTGCCAGGCGTCATCGTCGACGGCAATGATGTCGTTGCGGTGTGGAACACCGTGCGAACCGCGATCGAGCGAGCCCGATCCGGACAGGGTCCAACCCTTGTGGAATGCAAAACGTTCCGCATGACCGGCCATTCCGCACATGATGACGCCGGTTACGTACCCGCCGAACTGTTTCAGTTTTGGGAGGAACGCGACCCCATCCGCCGCCACGAACGGCTTCTTATCGACCGCGGCTTGATCACGCCAGCCGGCGCGACCGAACTCAAAGAACGCGTCAACGACGAAATCAACGAAGCGATCCAGATCGCCGAGAAGGATCCATTTCCCGATCCGGAAGACTGCCTGAAAGACGTTTATTTCGAGGGCTAATACTCGCTGAATTCAAATGGCACTAACTAAATACGTTGAAGCAATTCGTCTGGGAATCTGGGAAGAAATGGAAAAGGATGAGCGCGTCTTTGTTCTCGGCGAGGACGTGGGCATCTACGGCGGCGCTTTCAAAGTAACGAAAGGCATGCTCGAGAAATTCGGTGAGTGGCGCGTCATCGATACTCCGATTTCCGAATCCGCTATCGTCGGCGCCGCGATCGGCGCGGCATTAATGGGCATGCGGCCCATTGCTGAAATGCAGTTCGCCGACTTCATCTCGTGCGCCTTCGATCAACTCACCAACTTCGCCGCAAAGTGCCGCTACCGCTGGGGCGCCGGGGTTCCGATCGTCGTACGCGGTCCGAGCGGCGGTGGCGTTCACGGCGGACCGTTCCATTCGCAGAATCCGGAAATGTATTACGTGCACACGCCGGGGTTGAAAGTGGTTTGTCCCTCGACGGCGTACGATGCGAAAGGATTGATCAAGGCAGCGATTCGAGATCCCGATCCTGTCATCTATTTCGAACACAAGTTTCTTTACCACCGGATCAAGGAAGAGCTTCCAACGGACGATTACGTCGTACCGATTGGAAAAGCGGCGATCCGGCGTCCGGGCACGGACATCTCGGTGATCACCTACGGCGCGATGGTTTACACGGCTCTTGAAGCAGCCAAGGAACTCGAAAAGGAAGGGATCGACCTCGAGGTGATGGACCTGCGATCGCTGTTGCCTTTTGATCGCGAGGCCGTGCTCGAATCTGTAAAGAAGACCAACAAAGTGATTCTGCTTCACGAGGACACCCGAATCGGCGGATTTGCCGGCGAACTGGCGGCGGTCATCGCCGAAGAAGCTTTTGAGTACCTCGACGGCCCCATTCGTCGAATTACGGCGCCGGATACGCCTGTGCCTTACAGTCCGCCGCTGGAAGAATTCTTCCTGCCTAAAGCCACGGACGTGATTCGCGTCGCTCGTGAGTTGAATGCTTATTAGGAACATCTGAGGAGCACATGGCCGAAACCAAAGTCATCATGCCCCAAATGGGCGAAAGTATCTTCGAGGGAACCATCACGAAATGGCTTAAGAAAGCCGGCGACCGCGTCGAACGCGACGAGCCGTTGTTCGAAATCTCCACGGACAAAGTCGATTCCGAGATTCCCGCGCCGGCTTCCGGCGTCGTGCAGGAGATTATCGTCAAGGAAGGGCAGACGGTTCAGATCAACACCGTTGTCGCTGTAATTGGCGACGGAGCTGCAAAACCAGCGGAACCCAAAACGTCATCAACTGCAGGTCAGCCCGGAATTGCGCCGGGTCCGGCACCGATAGATGGTCCTGTCGCGAAGGAACAAGCGAAGCCACAGCAACAGCCGGCCGAAGTTCAGCCGCAACCGCAACCGCAGCCGGTTGGCGCCATCGGCGGCGGTGGACAGCGTGATTTCCGGTCGTCGCCGTTGGTCCGGCGTATTGCTCGCGAACACAATATCAGTTTGAATGGGCTCGCCGGCAAAGGCACGGGCATCAATGGCCGCATCACCAAACGCGACATTCTGAGTTATATCGAACAAGGTGCGCCCGCTGCTCCTTCAACCACTCCAGCGAAACCAGCGCCCACGGCACCGGCAGCCCCGGCAACTCCTGCAGCGCCGCCGGCAGCAGCGCCGCCGAAACCGGCGACTCCGGCTCCACAACCAATGACATTCTCAGGCGACGTCGAGCGGGTTCCGATGACGGCGATGCGAAAGTCGATTGCCGAACACATGGTCGCCAGCCGTCGGACGTCGGCGCATGTCACCACGTTCTTCGAGGTCGATTGCACGAACGTCTTGAAGACGCGCGAGCAGCTCAAAGCAGAATTCGAGCGATCAGGCGTAAAGCTCACGGTCACGCCGTTCTTCGTTCATGCCGCGGTCAATGCATTGAAGCGTTTTCCGATCGTGAATTCCTCTTTGGACGCCGACACTGTCGTCTACAAACGAGCCATCAACGTTGGCATTGCGGTTAACCTGGAATGGGGTTTGATCGTGCCGGTGATCAAGCATGCCGACGAGAAGAATCTCCTCGGTATCGCCCGCGCGCTGAACGATCTCGGTGAGCGCGCACGGAATAAGAAACTCACTCCGGACGACGTCAAGGACGGAACGTTCACGATCACGAACCCCGGACAGTTCGGCGGCTTGATCGGCACGCCAATCATCAATCAGCCTCAGCTCGCCATTATGGGCATGGGCGGTATCAAGAAACGAGCCGTCGTGATCGACGATGCCATCGCGATCCGGTCGATCATCATCCTGTCTTTGTCGTTCGATCACCGAGTGATCGATGGCGCCACGGCCGACATGTTCATGGCCGACGTGCAAAAACAGCTCGAAACCTGGACGTAATTCGGGGTCAGGCACGTAAAGCTGATAAAACAAGTGCCTGACCCCAATCGATAGCGATGTATGAGCATCTAAAGAAGCGCGACAAGGTGCGCGACATCACACGCAAAGTGCTGCAGACGTTTGGAACATTGCAGCCGAAGCTGGAGCATCTTGCGTCCACTCCCCTCCCCGACAAGGCTTCGGTCATCCAAATCATCGACGACCTTCTCGAAGTCATCTACCCGGGATACTTCGGCCGAAAGTATGTCGAAAGTTCAAACATCGAGTACCGCATCGGCGATCTCATCGATTCGATCTACGCCCGCTTGACTCAGGAGATCTATCGCAGTGTCCGTCCGGCTTGCGATTCGACTTCGGATCACTGTGATCATTGCCAGGGGCTGGCTGAAGAAAAAACCCTGGTTTTATTGGAAACAATTCCGGAGCTCCGCGCGCGCTTATCCGTCGACGTCCAGGCGGCTTACGACGGCGATCCGGCAGCCACCAGCATCGACGAAGTCATCTTTTCGTATCCGGCGATTTTCGCGATTTCGATCTTTCGCGTGGCCCACGAATTGCACGTCCAGCAGATCCCGTTGCTTCCAAGAATCATGACGGAGTATGCGCATTCGGTAACGGGCATCGATTTGCATCCGGGAGCAACGATCGGGACCGGCTTTTTCATCGATCACGGAACCGGAGTCGTGATCGGCGAGACGACGATTATCGGAAATAACGTCAAACTCTATCAGGGGGTCACTATCGGCGCGTTGAGCTTCGCCAAGGACGAGGAAGGACGGCTTGTCCGAGGCATGAAGCGTCATCCCACCATCGAGGACGAGGTCGTCATCTATGCGGGTGCCACGATCCTCGGCGGCAATACGACCATCGGCCGTGGCTCGGTCATCGGTGGAAACGTCTGGCTGACACGCTCAGTTCCACCGTTTACGCGAGTCGTGATTCCAGAACCAGGACTTGTCATCGACAAGAAATAATTATGATTCGAGACACTGCAAACAAACTGATTGAAGGGTTCTACGGGATGCTTCCCTATGAAACCGCGGTTCACCTGGCTAACGCACAGAAGGAATTATTGAAGGCCCTGGAAAGCGTGATCGACGAACAAATCAGATGGACGGATATTCACGTCGAACGCGCGCACGGCAAAAATGGCCAGTCCCAGCCGCGATAGCGGCTGGGACCTACTACTCGCGGAGATAGATTTCGCCGCCGGACTTCCTGAACTCTTCGCTCTTCTCCGCCATTCCCTTTTGGATTTCCGCGTATTCCCGAACGTCCTGTGTAATCTTCATCGAACAGAACTGTGGGCCACACATGCTGCAGAAATGCGCGAGCTTGGCGCCATCCTGCGGCAAAGTCTCGTCGTGGAAATCCTTGGCGGTGGTCGGATCCAGGCTGAGGTTGAACTGATCATCCCAGCGGAATTCGAAGCGGGCCTTGCTCAAAGCGTTGTCGCGTTCCTGCGCCCCCGGATGACCTTTTGCCAGATCGGCCGCGTGCGCCGCAATCTTGTACGCGATGACGCCATCCTTAACGTCCTTCGCGGTGGGTAATCCCAGGTGCTCCTTGGGCGTGACGTAGCACAGCATTGCGGTTCCGAACCAACCGATCATCGCTGCGCCGATCGCGCTGGTGATGTGATCGTAACCAGGCGCGATGTCGGTCGTGAGCGGTCCGAGGGTGTAAAACGGCGCCTCATGCGTGACCTTTAACTGCAGATCGACGTTCTCTTTGATGAGATGCATCGGCACATGCCCGGGACCTTCGATCATCACATGACAGTCCTGTTTCCACGCCTTCTCGGTCAGTTCGCCAAGTGTTTTCAATTCGCCTAGCTGTGCATCGTCATTTGCATCGGCAATGGAACCGGGACGCAACCCGTCGCCCAGACTGAACGACACGTCGTAGGCACGCATGATCTCGCAGATTTCATCGAAATGCGTGTAGAGGAAGTTCTCCTGATGGTGCGACAAGCACCATTTCGCCAGGATCGAACCACCACGACTGACGATTCCCGTCCGCCGATACGCGGTCCACGGAATGTATTCGAGCAGAACGCCGGCGTGAATCGTGAAGTAATCGACGCCTTGTTCCGCCTGCTCAATAAGCGTATCGCGATAGAGTTCCCAGGTGAGTTCCTCCGGCCGGCCTCCGACCTTTTCCAACGCCTGATAGATCGGTACAGTTCCAATCGGCACCGGAGAATTGCGCAAAATCCATTCCCGAGTCTCGTGGATATTGCGACCCGTGGAAAGGTCCATCACCGTATCGCCTCCCCACGTGATGCTCCACCGCATCTTTTCGACTTCTTCCTCAATCGAGCTCGAGACAGCGCTGTTGCCGATGTTGGCGTTGATCTTCACCAGGAAGTTGCGCCCGATGATCATCGGCTCGGATTCCGGGTGATTGATGTTCGCCGGAATGATGGCGCGGCCTCGCGCTACTTCATCCCGCACGAATTCAGGCGTGATGTGATCGGGAATAGCGGCGCCAAACGATTCACCGCGATGCTGGAATTGAAGACTCGCCCGATTGCGTTGAGTCTCATACGCTTTCTCGCGGCCCATATTCTCGCGAATGGCAATGAACTCCATTTCCGGAGTGATGATGCCCTTTTTCGCATAGTGCATCTGCGTGACGGCTACGCCGTTAGCCGAACGCCGCGGACGGCGTTTGAGACCGGGAAAACTCTCGAGCCGCATACGACTATCCGTCTGCATCGCAGCGGTGGCATGCTGGAAGCTGAGGTAGCCGTTGTCTTCCGGCTTAACGGCACGGCCTTCGATCTCGACGGTATCTCCTCGATCGATGATCCACTGCTGGCGAATTGCCGGAAGCCCGTGGCGCACGTCGCACCGCTGTGAGGGATCGCCCCAGGAACCGCGCGTGTCGTAGACGCGCAGAGCCGCATTCATCTCCGCAATGCCGTTTACACCGTTGGTTGGTGAAACGGAGATTTCCCTGAGCGGTACTTGAACGCTCGGATGAATCTTGCCCTGAACGTAAATGCGTTTACTTGCGGGAAGGACAGTATCGAGGTGGGTGGAATCTTTGAACTCTAACCTGGAAGTGCTCATGACCTCTCCCTTCGTCGGTATTACCCGAATCAGGTTCTAGGGGTCGGAACCACGGAGTAACCACAAAAAGAAAAAAACTGAATTCGGGGTCTGGCACTTGTCTTATCAGTCTTACGTGCCTGACCCCGAATTCAATGTGCCTTTTCGTGGTTACCGGTTTCCCTCTCAGCCGGTGAGGCTCCCCCGAATCTTAGTTATTGCGGTTAAACGCTAAACGAACTGCCGCAGCCGCAAGTGCCGCTGGTGTTCGGATTATTGAACTTGAATCCGGCGCCATGGAGGCCGTCGACGTAATCCACCTCTGCGCCTTCCATATACATAAGGCTCGTCTTATCGACAAAAACCTTCAGACCGTCGAATTCGAAAATGCTGTCATTCTGATCATTGAAGGCCTTGTCGAACCCCATCCGGTATTGGAAACCGGAGCACCCCCCGCCGACGACCTGGATACGCAGGCCGGCATAGGGTTCGGGTTGCTCGTTGAGGATCTCCTTGACCTTCTCTTCAGCTTTCTTCGTTAGACTGATAGTCATTCCAGATACTCCTTCGACATTAAATTCCCATGGCTTGAAGTCGAATCGTCCGCTCACGAGGTCCATCGAGTTCAGCCAGGATAACGCTTTGCCATTCTCCGAGGACGACGTCGCCATCCGCGACCTGAAGTGTGAGATTCGTCCCCAGCATCAACGACCGCAGATGCGAATCCGCATTATGTCGATCGCAGTCCGACCACGCGGGATCGTTATGTCGATAATAAATATCCCGGCGCGCGAGATCTGCAATGTAAGCCTTGACGTCGTGAACCAGAGCTTCCTGCCATTCGTTGATGAGGATAGCGCACGTTGTGTGCAGCGAGGCGATCATCACCTGTCCCGAACGGATTCCCGAAGATTGGACAAAGTCGCGGATCGTGCTGGACAAGTTGTACAACTCTTCCCGATTGTCCGTCTTGACCTTGACGATAGTGCTCGCCACCCGGTAGGACCCAGTTACTATATCGGTCTTGGGGTCATCCGGAGCTTTAACTGAGGCAGAAGACATAGTTCTTTTTAACCCCTCTCCGATAGGTAATGCCATTCTGTTCTCGGGCCCAAACTCAAGCAAAGTATTATAACAAGATTATAGGGTCATTTTCGTATGTTCCCACGAAGCACCGCCAATTTCACCTTGAAGTGCGGCCTTATGGAGATGACAATCGTAGGGTGATCATGTATTTCCTGATACTTATTCCTCTGTTGTTCATTGTAGGGGTTGTTTTCGCAGTGCGACGACAGTCCAGTGTGACTCGTTCGGTTTCAGCTCAGGAACGGGCCCAGGACGATCGTGTGTTCAACCAATCCGCAAAAATCGTCGAGACCACGGTGGCTGAAGAACTTGCGAAGAAAGCCCGGGATCCCCGTCTGGCGTCGATGACACAGGAGGACTTGGTTTTCGAGGTATTGAAGGAGTGCTACGACCCGGAAATCCCTCTCAATATCGTGGACCTCGGCCTGATCTATGAGGTGAAAGTCCTTCAGGGAGGCGTAAACGTCCTGATGTCCATGACTTCACCGATGTGCCCCTCGCACGTCGCCATCCGCGAAGACGTAAAGACCAAACTGAGCGACGCCGGCTTTGCCAACCCTAATGTGGAAGTTGTATGGGAACCGGCATGGTCGCCGCAACGGATCTCTGAAGCGGGCCGGAAGAAACTGGGGATTTGATGGAAGCTGCGGGCTAAAAGCCCGCAGCTTACGGTTGGTTTACTATCTGCGGTTGGCTAGCTCGATCTTGACCAGTTCCACGGTTTCGCTGGAACCGGTCTTCTTGCCGTACGTCAGTTCATCCATGATTTCCTTCATCTTTTTAGCTTCACGAGCAGCGGCGCGAGCCAGTCTTTCTTCCTCGGCAGCGGTCTCGGGCTCTTCGCCGTGAACGCGAACTCGAGCAACATCCGTTGAGTTCAATTTGAGATGGGTCTCAAACTCCGGCATAGGAACGTTATGTCCGCCAGCGTACACGGCATGTTTTCCGTGTTTCTTGTTCCATTCGGCGACGGTCGCAGTCTTGTACATGTTCTCGATGATCTTGCGCCAGCCGATGCCGGTGTTGTAAGCGCAGAACGAAATCTCACCGAGTTGGGTGGCATAAGGAATGATGCACATTTCCGTGCGGCGGAAGTCGTAGTTGAACAAATCCTGGAACCACATTCCAGCGACGAACAGGAAGTTCCACGGATCGTTGCGACGTTTTTGGATGTCGTCCATCGTTCGATCGCCTGTAACTTTTCCGTAACTTTTACCGGTCAAGCCGAACGATTTGTCGAACTTCTTCATGATGTCCATCAGCGTCAGGCTGGGCGGTCCGCCGAACGGGTTGTAATTCTTCAGAAGAGCCAACCCCATCATCGAGTTCGAATACCACTTGCTGCGCCCGGAATCGGTGATCTTCTGCATGTCGGTCACAAGACCGGGGATATTGAGGAACTGTGGAACCGGAGCGAACTCCTTTGTTTCCTTGTTCACCATCAGCGCAGTACCGACTCCACAATTCGGATGGCAACCGCAACTGACCTGACCCCAGTCGGCTCCAGGCCCGTGAACGAGATCGGCGAAATCGGCGAAGGCGCCCATCAGCGACAGCGGGAACCAGTCGCGGGTGGGTTCGGTGATGCCGACCTGGCTTCGGACGTCGTTTGCGAGGTGAGACAACGTGTATCGCTGTCGCAGACGGCGTTCAGGAGTGATGTCTTCGTCGCGTCCGGTGAACGATACCGGCTGGAACGCGATGAAGGCGATTTTCTTGGGATTGTCCATCGCGAAACGGATGATGGATCCGACCTGATCGTTATTGACGCCATTCACCAGCGTCACCACCAGAATGATTTCCACTCCGGCTTCGTGCAGGTTCTCGATCGCCTTTAATTTGACGTCGAACAGGTTGCCGATCTGTCGATGACTGTTGGCATCGTTGCCGATACCGTCGAACTGCAAGTAAACGTAACGCAGACCGGCCGCAGCTGCCTGCTTTGCAAACTCTTTGCTTTTGGCGAATTCGATTCCGTTGGTCGCAGCCTGAGTGCTGGAGTATCCCAGCTTTCGGGCATAAGCAACCGCGTCGAGGAAGAACGGCGACAGCGTCGGCTCACCGCCGGAGAACTGAATGGACATCTGACGGCGCGGCTTGATCTGCATCGCGTTGTCCATGATCTCCTGGACTTCCGGCCAGCTCAATTCGTGTACGTAACCGACCTGATTGGCATCCATGAAGCATGGATCGCACATCATGTTGCAGCGGTTCGTCAGATCGACGGTGAGGACAGCGCCTCGACCGTGCTTAACGGTGCTGCTGCCGTGATTGTGCAGCGCTTCGTCGGCGTGTGCCGGAATGTCGCGACCGGGAAAGTTCTTTTCAATCCATTCCAGGAAGCTGACATCGATCGCCATGAGATCTTCGAAGTGTCCGTGTTGAGGGCAATCCTTGACCATCCATACCTGGCCATCACGCTCGATGATCTCGGCTTTGATTTCGCCAACCTTCTCGTGGAGCAGCGTGGTCCAATCCTGAGCTCCGCCCATGATTTTTTCCCGCGCTTCTTTAACGCATTCCGGACACAGCGAATCGGTTTGGCGTGGCCAGCCCAGGGTCGGCTTTGTTTTCTGCCAGGACTTCAACAGCGGCTTTTCCGTCCACTTGGGCGTAAACGACGGGTTAACCTTGAATCGATTGAAGAAGTGCAGCGTATCGAAGGCGAGGCCGGCACTGTAACAAACGGCCGCGTCGACATACTTCATTATTTTCTTGCTGGTCTTCACAGTAACGTTCGCGTTGCGCGATAGATACTCATTCTTCGTGCTGTCGGTCCCGGGGCTAGCGACCGAAGGTTGAGTCAATCTGGACAAGGATGCCTCCTTACTGAACCAGTTATCGATTATGAAAGGGTTGTGACGGCGAAGCACAACCGGGAACAGATGATTCCCGTATCCGTAAAAGAACGGGGGTTAGGATAGCGCAGTGAATTTATGATCTTCAATATAAATATTGGGCAACTACCAAATATTGGAATGTCTTAGCGTTATTTCATGCCTGCCGAACGATTTCGACTGACACGTAATTGACCCGAGGTTCCGCGACCGGAGAGATTTTCCGGACCAGAATACGAACCTGAGATAGGGGAAAATTCGTAAGAATCCGAGCGGCAATCTGCTCAGCCACTGTTTCGATCAGATGGTAATCGCGGGCCCTGCATACCTCCGAAACCGCGGCTGCCACCTTCGAATAATCGATGGCATCCTTGAGGGAGTCGGACCTGGCCGGCCGGGCCGTATCGGCAAAAAGCTCGACGTCGATGGAAAGGCGTTGCCGGATCGTCCGCTCCTCATGCGTAACTCCAATCCCGGCCACACAGTCGATAGCACTGATCAGAATGCGGTCAGTGGAAGCCATCTATTGATCCTTTTCGTCCAGCGGTTCACGACCGGCAAAGCCGCTTTCGATGTCATGCCAGTATCCGATGGTTTCTTCGCCAAGTTGCCAGCAGAGATAGACGACCCTTCCATCCTTCATATAAGGAAAGTCACAGAGTCCGCGATCGACATCCTTCAATATCACACCCAACTCCCGAACCCGCTGCAGGAGCAGCATGAGATGCGAAACGGTCTCGATGTACTCGACACCATAAGGACTGTGCCCGTCGAACTGAGCTTTGTCCCGTGCCTTTTGAATCTGCGGATTGAGGCTCTTGATGCGATTCCAGTCGTCGGCAACTTCCTCGAGGATCGATCGAATTCGAGGAATGAGGCTTCGGGCTTCTTCAAGAGTGAAAACCTTCTCACTAATGGGACAACCACCTCTCTGCTTCGATCGCAGCCATGCAACCGGAACCCGCCGCCGTGACGGCTTGACGAAACACCGGATCCTGGACGTCGCCGCAGGCGAAAACACCCTCGAGATTAGTTCGGCTCGTTCCCGGTTGCGTTTTGATGTAACCCAACTCGTCGAGATCGACCTGGCCGCGAAAGATCTCGGTATTCGGATGATGTCCTATCGCGACGAACAAGCCATCGACCTCCATCACCGACGTCGCACCGGTCTTCAGATTCTCCACGCGAAGACCGCTTACGCCGGTCTCCCTCGAGCCCAACACTTCCTTGACCGCTGTATCCCAATGGAACTTGATCTTCGGATTGGCGAAGGCGCGATCCTGCATGATCTTCGATGCCCGCAACGTATCGCGACGATGAACCAGGTTCACCTCGTTGGCAAACTTCGTGAGAAACGTGGATTCTTCCATCGCGGAATCGCCGCCGCCGACGACCGCGATCTTCTTCCCTCGATAGAAAAAGCCGTCGCAGGTCGCGCAGGTCGAAACCCCGTGACCCATCAGTTTCGACTCGGAATCCAAGCCGATCATTTTGGCGGATGAACCTGTGGAAATCACGACGGTCCTAGTCTCTACTTCCGCTTCACCGTAATAAACGCGAAATGGACGCTCGGCAAGCCGGACCTTGCGTGCGAAATCCGACACGATTTCAGTTCCAAAATGCTGGGCCTGCTTCCTCATGTCCTCCATGAGTTTTGGCCCCATGATGCCCTCCGGAAACCCCGGAAAGTTCTCCACCAGTGTGGTCAGCGTCAGTTGACCGCCCGGTTCATTGCCTTCAAGTAAAAGTGGATTGAGATTCGCTCTGGCCGCGTAGATTGCAGCCGTCAGGCCCGCCGGCCCGGATCCAATAATGACCATGTTGCGCATGCATGCTGCTCCGATCGAATGTGAACCTCTTAAGGTATCACAAGCTATGTTAGGCTTTTTGGACTCGAACAAAGCAAAAGGTGGCTATGAAACTTCGAACGTTTGAAATGGAGCGGTGGCAGTCGGTTTACGAAAATGCGGTCGAATACAACCTGTCGGAAAGCGGTGTTCATCCGGCATTGCTGGCGGACATTGGCGTCGATCCACAGGAACTGGGAAAGATCCGTCTGTTCTACTCGCCGTCCAACGGGTCAGAGGAATTTCGTTCGCTGGCTGCATCCTTATATAAGGGAGCAAACGAACAGAACATCTTCGCGACAATCGGCGGCGCTGAAGCAAACTTCCATGCCGCGATTCGATTGCTCGACCCCGGCGACGACGCGCTGCTTTTGCTCCCGAATTACATGCAGATCCACGGCATTGTGGAAAACTTTGGCGGCCGCGTCATTCCGGTTTGGAATCGCATCGAGAATAACTGGATCCCGGATCCCGACGACATTGCCAGGGCCATCACGCCAAAGACAAAGTTCATCTCCCTTTCGAACCCGAACAATCCAAGCGCCGCTGTTTTCGGCGACGACGTCATCAAGGCCATTTGCGAGATCGCGGGGAAGCACAATTGCTGGATCCTCTCCGACGAGGTCTACCGCGGCGCTGAACGCGATGGTCAACGAACGCCGACGTTCTGGGGCCATTATCCGAAAACCATAATCACGCAGAGCCTTTCGAAGGCATATGGGACGCCGGGGCTGCGACTCGGCTGGCTCGTCGCGCCGGAAGATCTCATCGGGGAAATGTGGGCGCAGGCAGATTACGTCAAGATCGCGCCTCCAACGTTCAGCGATTACATCGGAATCCGCGTGCTGAAGAACCGCGAGAAGCTCTATGAGCGAACGCGCGAGCTTTTGAACCGGAACTGGCCGAACCTGAAGAAGTGGATCGATCAAAGAGGGGACCTGCTGACCTACACGGAACCAAGGGCCGGCGCGATCTGCATGGTGAAGTACAAACACCGGATCAATTCGACGGTCCTCGCCGAACGTTTGCGCGTTGAAAAGTCCACGCTGATCGTATCGGGAGATCATTTTGGCCTGGACGGGTACATCCGGTTCGGATTTGGAACGGAAATGGACTATATGTATGCCGGTTTGACCAGAGTTGGAGAGGTCCTGGATTCCGTCGCCATGGATTAGCGGGGAAAATGTGACACGTGACAATTGACACGTGACATTTGACAGCAGGGCGGCACGGGCCCGTAGAACTCAGACTCGAGGTAATCATGTTCAAGAAACCCTCGTTTATTCTCGTAATTATCGGAATCCTTTTCATTAGTTACGCCACCTTCGGAACCCCTCCCGCACAGCTAAGCCTCTTCGACGAGATGACCACCCGATCCGACGTCGTCCTCACCGGCGTCTGCACTTCCTCCACTTCCCGCTGGGACGAACAAACGCGCATGATCCTGACCGACTCCGTCTTCACGGTGCAAAGCTATGTGAAGGGCCGCGGCAAAACGGCCGTATCGGTAACCACTCCAGGCGGCGTCCTGCGTGCGCAAAACCTGATGATGACGTTCCCGGGAATGATCGAATTCGCCCCGGGCGAAGAAGCACTTCTTTTTCTCACGACCAACCGTGAAGGCGCCTTTGAGGTTTACGGCCGGGTCAGCGGGACAAAGCAGATTCAACAAGTCCAGCGCCTGATCCAGCAGGTGAACTGAGATATGCGAGCCTGGACGACCACACTTGTCGCCATGGTACTTTTCTCGGCGACCGCTCGCGCCAGTCACCCACTGACCCTCTCCATAAACGCAGGCGCCAATGCGGGCGCCGTTCACCGCTGGAACCTGTCCGGCCTTCCCGGTGGCGCGATCCCTTACTTCATCAATCCCGTTAAGCCCGCGATCAGTTTACCGACGCTTCCAATCGGAACGAGCGAATCCGATCTGATCAGCGTGGTGCGATCGGGTTTTCAGGCATGGCAGGACGTCCCGGGATCCATGATCAAGTACGACTATCAGGGACCGACGACGCGAACGAACGGTCTCGACGGTTTCAATGTCGTGACTTTCTCTCCCCAGGGATTCAACTTCCCGGCAGGCTTCCCCGGAGGCATCTTTCCGCTGTGCACAACATCCCTTGCTGCCGGACCGGTAAACATACCGAATGGTCCAGCGTTGAATGCCAGTTACGCCGGACAGGTGATAGAATGCGACGTCGTTGTGAACCCGCAAGGAAACTTTTCGATCGCGGAAACGGTGCCGGGATCGGGCGTCTTCGATTTGCTGGGTATTCTGGTGCATGAATTCGGGCATTTCTCCGGATTGGATCACTCGGGCGTCGCCAACAGTGTGATGTACGGCTTCTACACTCTGGGCCAGGGCTATTACAATCGCGCGCCTAAAGAAGACGATATCAGCGGAATTTCTGTACTCTACCCGACGGAAGACTTTCTCGCTTCTACCGGTCAGATTCGTGGAAATGTTGCGGGCCCTGCGGGCGGAGCCATCTTTGGCGCACAAGTAGTAGCGGTCGATGCGCAAACCGGAATGATTGCGGGCAGCGCCATGACCGGCGCAGGCCAGATCGCGGCAGATGGAACGCCTTCAACGTTCACCAGCAACTCCGGCAATTTTGTGATTTCCGGGCTTCCTCCAGGAACGTACACCGTGCTGGCGGAATCGCTTGATGGTCCGAGTCAACCGTTCATGAGCGGAGTATTCGGTAGTGGATCCGGCGGGCTTTCGTTCATTAATACCGACTTTCTCACAACCATTCTCAACCTGCCGACGGCTGTACAAGCGGGGCAATTCATAACACAACCCATCTCGGTTGCCGCCAGGACAGCAACCGCGCCGAATTTGGGCTCGGCTCCTTTTACTGCGCCTGCAGGTTCATCATTCTCGTCACCGGCATTCGTTCAAACGGGAACGCTCTCGAGTTTCAGCCTGAGCGGAAATGCCAATCTGACCGGCGGAACTGTCACTATAAGCGGCGGCGGGCTCGCCACAAGCCAGACGTCGATTGGCTCAACGTTAAGCATGTCCATCACGCCGCAGTCCGACGCGCCGACCGGCCCTCGATTGCTCAGTGCGACGACCGCCAGCGGGGATTCGGTATTAACCGGTGGAATTACGGTCATCCCGCCGCCGTTAACCTTTGCGCAGTTCGCAAACGGTGGCGCCACCGTTTCAACGACCATCGTGGTGAATCCATCGCCGACGATTACCGCAACAGCGCGACTCGAGTTTCGTGACGACCAGGGTTCGCCGATGAAATCCGGCCTTGAACTGCCCTCGGCCGCTTCTTCGAATATTCAGAGGACCAGTCTGGACGTTGTGGTCGCGCCACTCGGTTTGGCGACCGTCCGATCAGATGGACTTGGGACTCTGCTTGCCGGGTCCGCTACATTGAAGTCGAATCATCCGGTTGGCGGAATCATCAAGTTTGGACTTCCAGGACTTGGCATCGCCGGCGTTGAACACAGCAAGCCCGCAGCCGGCTTCATTATTCCTGTTCGCATCGAAGGAAGCATCAACACCGGTGTCGCCATTCGAAACCAGTTGAATCGAGAAATCGTGATTACCCTTGCGTTGCGCGACGCCCAGGGAAACGCCATCGTCGGCGGCAGCGTCGGGCGAACGCTCAGCGCCGACGGACACCTGTCAGCCTTCATCTACCAGCTCTTTCCGAGTGTGGATTTCCAGAATTTCACCGGTACGTTGACCGTCACCGGCGCCGCCGGGGCTTTGATTTCGGGCACGGCTCTTGAACTCGGCGGCGCACCCGGCGAATTTACGACGCTCCCAGTCACTGAACTTCAGGAACTGCCGGGGGCAAACACCTTGCGCTTCGCGCAGTTCGCAAATGGAGCCGGTCTTCGCTCCGACCTGGTGATCACGAATCCGTCAACCAGCGCGACACTGAACGCCCGGGTTGAATTCTTCGATGACGGGGGCAACCCGTTCAGTACCGGCATTGTTGGAATGGGAACTCGAAGCAGCGTCGATGTGACGGTTCGTCCCCTGGGGTCAACTACCATCAGTTCGGATGGAGTTGGCTTGCTGGTGGCAGGTTCCGCGCGAGTGACCATGGACCGAGCCGCAGGAGGCGTTGTCCGATTCAGTCTTCCGGGCCTCGGCATTGCGGGTGTTGGAACCAACGAATCGTTGAGCACAGGCTTCATCGTGCCGATTCGCAGCAACCGGACGGAAGGAGTCGATACGGGTGTGGCTTTGGTCAATGCCGGCGACACGCCGGTGGACTTGCTTCTCGTCCTGCGGAACGCGTCGGGAGTGGGTGTCTTCTCACGAACGCTCTCGAATGTTGCCGTACGTGGTCACATCGCACGATTCACGCGCGAATTGTTCCCGGAACTGACCGTCGATAGTTTCGAAGGCACGCTTTCCGTCGTTATCCAAACGCTCGGCGGCAAAATTGCCGGCACCGCGCTGGAGCTGGGAGCGACGGGTGGTCAATTCACCACGCTGCCCGTCGTGCAACTGCGCTAGAATGTTTGGCCACGGGCCCGTAGCTCAGCTGGATAGAGCGCCGGACTTCGAATCCGTAGGTCGGGGGTTCGACTCCCTCCGGGCCCGCCTCCTAGCACCTGCAAGCGGATTCATGATAAGTTCGGCCAATGAAATCCTTCCAAACATTGAGACTTTGCGTCATTGCGCTGATGGGCACGCTGAGTCTGAGCGGTTGCGGTGTCAGTTCAGCGGACTCAGGCTTCTTCGGTAAGACCGATCCGCCGGCTACAAACATTTTGCGATACGTCTCCGGTGACGAACCGGAATCGCTGGATCCCCATATTTCTTCAGGACAGCCGGAGGGTCGCATCTACATGGCCCTCTATGAAGGCCTGACGGAATACGATCCCAAAACACTGGCGCCGATCCCCGCTGTCGCCGAACGCTGGGAATCCAACACCGAGTTGACCGAGTTTACCTTCTATCTGCGCAAGAACGCGCGCTGGTCCAACGGCGATCCCATCACCGCCCAGGACTTCGTGTATTCGCTTCGACGAGGCCTCAACCCGGCAACCGCCTCACGCACGTCATACATGGCCTACGCGATCGTCAATGCACAGGGTTACAACGAA
>Ga0137427_10000532_pt1 | contig 19487 bp, 22 predicted proteins | sample EasRivERMZT700_2_FD_102309 | JGI IMG/M metagenome (GOLD analysis project Ga0137427, IMG submission 102309) | Soil microbial communities from meander-bound floodplain in the East River, Colorado, USA - East River MetaG ERMZT700_2 | ecosystem: Environmental > Terrestrial > Soil > Floodplain ...
TTACCAGAACTCCATTACCTCCGGTGCGGTACCTCAGATTTCCGCAATTATGGGGCCCTGTATCGGTGTCGCCGCGTATTCGCCCGCCCTCACGGACTTCATCATCATGGTCAAAGGAACGAGCCAGATGTTCATCACCGGACCGACAGTGATTAAAGCGGTCACTGGTGAAGACGTTACGATGGAGGATTTGGGCGGTGCAAAAGTTCACGCGGAAGTTTCCGGCGTCACCGATCTGGTTGCCGATAGTGACGAAGCCTGTCTGGCGGAAATTCGCCGACTGGTTGGCTTCCTGCCTGCCAATTCGATGGAGACGCCGCCGAAGGCCGGGGCGACCGATGATCCTCATCGCCGAATTGACGACATGGAGACTGTCGTTCCGGAGGATGCGAAAAAGCCCTATGACATACGGCAGGTCATCAAACGGCTGGCAGACAATGGCGACTTTTTGGAGTTGAAACCGAAGTGGGCTCGCAGTATCGTTACCGGCTTTGCACGAATGGATGGCCGCGCGATCGGCTTCGTCGGTAATCAGCCGATGTTTCTCGCCGGCAGTCTCGACGTCGACTGTTCGGACAAGGCGTCGAAGTTCATCCGATTCTGCGATGCCTTCAACATTCCGATTGTGACTCTTGTCGATGTTCCCGGCTACTTACCGGGAACGAAGCAGGAACGTTCCGGCATCATTCGCCACGGCGCGAAGATGCTCTACGCTTATTCGGAAGCGACTGTCCCCAAGATCACGGTCTATCTTCGCAAGGGATACGGTGGCGCAAAGCAGGCGATGTGCACTCGGGAGATGGGCGCGGATCAGTTATTCGTATGGCCCGGCGTCGAGCTTGCCGTCATGGGCGCGGCCGGGGCAGTGGGCGTGTTGTACAAAAAGGAAATCGAACAGTCATCGAATCCTGCCGAGACTCGCAGTCAGAAGCTTGAAGAGTTTTCGGAACGATTCAGTGGTCCATTTGAGGCCGTTTCGAAGATGTTTGCGAACGCTGCAGTTCGACCCGAAGAAACTCGGATCCGGCTGATCCAGGCTTTGGAGATGCTGTCGACGAAACGCGAAGAACGGCCCCGAAAGAAACACGGCCTCATGCCGGTGTGAGCCCTGTAGCGGCGGTGGTAGTGCTCAAGTTTGATGCATGCGGTGCTGGAGAACCGGGAGCGGTAGCGACCGGGTCTCCAGCACCGCATGCCCGAAAGTAGGAGAACGTATCGATGACCACGGTTATTGCGCCCATGGTGGGAAAGATTCTCGATATTCAGGTGAAGACCGGCCAAAAGGTCGCAGAGGACGACACAGTCATCGTGATGGAAGCCATGAAGATGGAAATCCCGGTGGTAGCTCCAGTTGGCGGCACTGTTCAGGAAATCAAGGTAACGCCCGGTCAAATGGTCGACGCTGAACAAGTGCTGGCTGTAATCGGATGAGCGATAGCGCTATATTCGGCATAACGCTGACTGTCGTCGGGATGTCCGGCACCATGTTCACCCTGTGGCTGCTCAGCCTTCTCATCACCTTACTCAAAAAAGCCTTCCCCAGAATGGAGAACTGATCCCGAGTGCTGTGGACGTCAATTGTCGCGGGTTTGCAAAGTTTCCTTCTCGGGCTATCTAGCTTCACGCTCGGGCAGATCGTCATGATCGGCATCGGCTGCGTGCTGCTGTACCTTGGCATCAAGAAACAATTGGAGCCGCTTTTGCTCGCTCCGATCGGTTTCGGCGCCGTTCTTGCGAACATCCCACTTACTGGGGTGATGGAACCCGGGGGCTTCCTGCGGGTGCTCTACGATGGCGGCGTCCTGACAGAGCTTTTCCCGCTTCTGATCTTTGTCGGCATCGGTGCGATGACCGACTTCGAACCGCTGCTTGAGAATCCACGAATCCTGATGTTCGGTGCGGCGGGCCAGTTCGGCATATTCCTTACCCTGCTGCTCGCAATCGCCTTGGGTTTCTCGAAACTCGACGCCCTGGCGATCGGAATTATCGGTGCCTGCGATGGTCCCACCGCGATCTACGTCTCGTCGACGTATGCTCCGCACCTGCTCGGATCCGTCTCTGTTGCCGCCTACTCATACATGTCTCTGGTCCCGATCATCCAGCCGCCCATCATGCGCTTCCTGACGACTGAGGCCGAAAAAAGGGTCGTCATGGCAACGGTTAAGAAAACCGTTTCGAAGACGACAAAAATTCTCTTTCCGGTCGTGGTTACCGTTTTCACGGCGCTGATCGCTCCGATTGGTGCGCCACTGATGGGAATGTTGATGTTCGGAAATCTCATGCGCGAGTCGGGCATCATGGACAGACTGGTGAAGACATCCTCGAATGAACTCGCGAACATCGTCACGCTCCTTCTCGGCCTGGCCATCGGAGCAACCATGCAAGCGCAACAGTTCTTAAAACTCCAAACGCTGCTGATTTTTGCGCTGGGGTTCGTCGCCATCGCTCTGGATACTGTCATGGGTGTTTTATTTGGCAAGCTGATGTACGCAGTGAGCGGCGGAAAGATCAACCCTTTGATTGGCGCTGCAGGTATTTCCGCGTTTCCAATGGCCGCAAGAGTCGTGCAGATAGAAGGTCAACGATACAACAAGAAGAACCACCTGCTCATGCATGCGATGGGCGCCAACACTGGCGGGCAGATCGGATCCGTGATGGCGGCAGCGATAATGCTTTCCGTAGTAAAGGGGCTCGGACTCGTTTGATTAAGATTTGGAAATTGCGAAATTGATCGGCTGTTCGGGCGCCAAGTACTGCTGCGTTCCGATGATCGATCCCTACGAGTGAGCGACCGCCCGGTCGCCTGTGTCGGAACCTGCGAAACGGCGATCACTTCCTTTGCCGCCGGCTGTTTGCAGCTTCGCCAGTCCGAAGTCCAGAAGTTTGGCGCCGGTCTTCGTGATTATGTTGTTTCCGGGTTTTCAGAGTTGGGGGCAAGTGCCTCCGTGAACCCCGCGACGTTGCCGGCGCTCAGACTCGCCAGCATGCGCGTGACGGTCGCCTGTTTGCTGCGACCTGATCCGAGGTTGTCCGGCTAACGCCTGCAACTGAACCGCGGCGCGTCATGTCTTCAGTCAATCGCGCCGTCGGCTCCCGTTGCTGTTAGCCGGCCGAGTCGCGATGTGTTGCCTCAACTCAACCCTTATCAGTGTACCGCTCCATCTCGCTGCCAGCGCGGTGATGAGTGCGCCAGTACGCGTAGAAGAGCATGCCGGCACACACTGCCGTTCCGAGAGCGACCGGCGGGACGATCGTCCAGGCACTATCGCCCGCGACATAGAAGCTCCATATGACCTTGAGCAACGTTCCAAGGCCGATCACGATAGAGCCCCCAACCCACGACCGTCGCCGGAAAGTCGACGCCAAGGCGATAAACCAGATCGGCACCAGCGCCGTCATTGCCAACTTGCCCAACGTCAATGGCCCCGTGATGTACTGTCGCTCTACCGCCAAGAACGCGGCGGCACGCGGATCCGGGGTCGCTGGGACCGGAAACCAGAACATGCTGGAGATTGCCGCCACGACGGTTAACGCAACGCCCCGCGCACTCTTTTTGTACGCGAAGTAGCAGAAGGGCAGGATAAACAGTGGCCTGATGTACCAACTGAGGGGATTGTGGTGCCGAGCCCACGCCCAGTTCAGGAAATCGCCAAGCGTGTCCATTGTGATTCCTTTCTGTCCGGCTAACGGCTTTGCCGATAACCCGCGCCGAGCGAGCGTTTTTTGCGAGCGAAGGAACCACTGTGGGCGCGACGGCGACCACAGCGGCGACGGTCATCGGCGGCAAGAATCCTTAATTTGTTAGGCCGCCTTAAAGGTCCGGCAGTCCGTAGTCGCTGTCATGACGAATCCGGAAATCAGGAAACGCCGTCTGCAGGAAACGGATCACTCCATCAATGTCATGGACACAAAGGTTCGCATGTTCAAGGCGCAATTCAGTTCTCCGATCCGGCCCAACGGCTTGGCGCTAACCCGCAGGCCGCGCGGACTAGCAGAACCAATCGTATATAAGAACCACTGCGCGGATTGTCGGGTTCAGCGCTTTTGGCGGCCTCTGATACTCGAACCTCTCAGGCTCGGATCCCTTGCCATTGTTGCGCTCGTTCACGCAATGCTTGCACATGTACCGACCAGTCATGCAGTGTTGCGGGGGCAAAGTCCGCACCGTTTGGCCAAACCAAAGTGTGAACCTCAGGGTCGATTCTGACGCCGTTAAAGACATTCGCATCCTTAAGCGGGGAGTATAGTTCACCCGATAGAACGGGCCGGAAGTCAATCGTCTGAGCCGTGCCATCGTCGAAGCGAACTGTGAGTGTCTGAGGCGCCACGATCTCGAAGCCGACTACGCGATAAATAGGATGATCCATTTCTCTATTTTAACGGTTCAATGGGTGCGGGTGTCCTTCCTTGTTGCAAGGTTTCCCAGTCCGCCATTAACTCTTGCTGATGCAATTCCGCCCAAGCTTCGACCAATCTTTTCTGCCGTTTTGGCAACGAACCAGCGATCCTTCCGAAAAATTGCTGTGACGTCTGGCGAACCGAGTCAAGGCCGGAGAGTGACACACCGCGAGGGTTACACTCAGTACCCATAGCCTTAAGCCGATAAATCTTCGTTGGTCGCGAAGCAACTGTCACGGACTGGCTCAGCTTTAGCCCACGTTGGTTGAATCGCGCGAAAACGTGAAGGTGCAACCTTATACTTAACTCATGAACCGATTTGCCTTCCCTCTTCGCATGATCGTGTACCTTTTCCTCTTCGTAACTCCGCCCGCGGTGGGTCAGGTCGTCGATGAAAGAGTCGTCGTCGGTGTGCTGCAGTCCAGTGGAGTTGTCATTCCGTTCGCTAGATATGACGGTGTCGGCTGGTTGAATACCTGGCCACTCCCAGAGGAACGTTCCAATGTGCCGTCGCAGCCTGCCGTCGCGAATTTGCGTGAATGGCTCGGAGGCGAAACTGCACCCGCGATGTGGCGCATATGGCTGCAATCGGGAACGAGTCATGAAGTGCGAACCGTGGGTCTGGAACTTATCAAAAGCCAGTGCGGCGCCAACTGGGGCTTCATGACGGATTTTCCGAAGGCCGTCGACTCTTGCCGGTATTGTTGTCCCGATGCCCTGGTCGGCATCGCGTTGAGCACGGACCATACGATCTATCCGACGCCGCAGGCTGATCACAGCCTGTTGCCGTATAACGCCCTGGAGCGCGCTTTCAACGCAACCGAGAGCCGGGAGGTCGCGGAGTTGCAGGAGAGCCAGCGTCGCAGCGGCACATACTACGGACCGCCGTTGGACCTCAAAGCTCGATCAGTAGTTCCGATTCGAGTGGAACGCGCATGGGCGATGGCTATTGCCCCGGGCAAGATGCTCTATTACATCGAAGCGGTACGACGGTACGTGAATGTTCAGGCGACAAACGAAGTGGGGTGTCCTTACATCGCAGCCTTCCGAGGTTGGATTACGGTAAACCGCGAGAGGCAGGGCAAGGCGATCGACACGAAGCTGGACTTCACGGATTGCGACTTCAAGGGCGCCTCATTCGTAAAGCCACTGGCGATGTTCGATTTTAAAAGCGGCAGATATGCAATCGTGCAAAACAACGGATGGGAAAGCCAGTCATACGGGCTCGTGAAAATCGAGTCGGGCCGCATTGTGACGATCATCGATGCCCCCGTGAGGTAAGAAAGGCTGCCGGCTCCAAGTCGGTGGGCGATGTTGAGATCACCGATAGGGGTGCCACGAGCGCACGAGCGCGTGCCGGTTGAACGATGCTAAACTTACAGAGCAATGAGTATTCTCACGTCAGCCGAGGCACGGGACCGCTTGGCGGTGGGGTATGCTCTCGATTACCTGTGGGGTGAAACCATGGGCTTACCTGGCGGAGATTCCAAGGAGAAGCCGCTTCGTCTCATAGCGGAACTCCTCGAACGCGAGCGCGTCCCTTACGCGCTGATCGGGGGTGTCGCGGTGCAAGTTCACACGGAGGAACCCCGAAGTACGCTGGATATCGACCTCGCGGTACCCCGATATGCTGATGTGCCGTACGCCGCCCTTCTGGGCGCCGGTTTCGAGCATACGGGCCGGCACGACCACAGCGATAATTGGCGAGCGCCCGGACCGGGTCCGCTGAAGCTGCGCACGGCTATCCAGTTCTCTGCCGAGGACGTGGGCATTGCCGACGCGGTTGCGCACGCCCGCATCGTCGAACTGGACGGTGGCCTCCGGCTGCGCGTCGCGACGGTTGCGGATCTGATCGCTTTGAAACTGGTCGCGGCGGAGGAACCGCAGCGCCGTCCGAGCAAACGTGAGCACGACGTTGCGGATATCCTCGCGCTGCTCGAAGAGCACCGTGAACTCAGATCGCCCGAATTGATGACACGAGTGCAAGGAGTCAGGACCCGCCTTTTGCTAGCCGGACTTGACGTGAACCTCAAAAATTCCGAGCCAGAGAAATAGGAATCGCATTCCCTACACCACTAAAGCGTAAAGGCGCGTTATCTTAAGACAGCCTGTACAATTCCGTGACAATATGCAGGATCCTGAAGACCAGCCATTCCGCCTCGCGTAGACTTTGCCGTCATGTCGGTCGCTATGTGACCACAATCCGGAAGGCGCTCCCGTGTGGGTTTTCGCCAGGAGGGGCCAACTCTTCATCGCGAACGGCATTGATGAGGGGTCGCCTCTAGTGCAAATCGCTCCGGCAGTGTTTAAGCCTGCTGAGCCAGACTTCAATCCCGAGCGTTATCGCTTCGATTCGATTGTGGAAGGGCACGCTCTGAGGCTGTTTGTTTCCGGCATGCCCATGTATCGTTCCGAAAACTGATGAGTTGCGCCCCTTTCAACTGAGAATTAAGAATTTAGCTCGCGGCACAGTTTTACGGGTTTGACGATTTGTCGGGCAAAAGCCATCCGAACGTGCCATCGCGGGAGTTCTTCAAAGGCAGCATTCCGTTAAGCAGGCATAATTGTGGTTCAAGAGCGGTAGTCGGAGGTTCAGTGACCGTGTTCGGGTGAAAAGTCTCGATATCCAACCTTCATGTCAGCGTATCCAACCGCACAGTGCTCGTATCCACCGTCAACGTGACCGTGTACAAGTGCACAATGACCGTAATCAAGGATCACGTGACGGTATCCAACAGCGCGATATCCGTATACAAGGAAAAGTGTCCGTATTCGGGATTGGTGACAGCGTGCAAAGGAAACGGCCGGGGCGGGCGTCACTGCCTGCGTGTCAGGCTCGGCCTCCGGCGGCCGGACGGGCCTTGCTTTCCGTTTTTCCAGGTATCGTGCCCTTTCCCATGCGACCAACATGGGGTTGGCTGTCACGGAACAAATTGAACATGATGACTTGAAATGGCGGTCGATGACCTGCGGGTAGGATTCATCCTTGATCAACAGCGAATCCTTTTCCATTCGGCGTCAGGCGCTCTGGCGCCGTGTCTCGGATACGGCAACTGATCCGCCTGCTCCCGTTGTTAAATGGTCCCCTTCTCCTACTGAACCGCCTACAGAGCGAGGTGGTCACTTTTTGACTGCTCGCAAGTCGCCGCCTTTCTTTTCTTTCCCCTTCGCGTCGAGGTAGAACCAACTGCTCTTCTCCACGGCAAACTTGATGCTGTCACCTTCTTTATAGCGGGGTGACGACGTCTGCTCGTGAAGTTGGTAGCGAGTACCGTTCGCGACGACGACGTACGTCAGGAAGGTTCGGTTAATCGGCATAGCGCCACCGGTAGACGATCCTGAGACAGACTCGGGAAGGGTCCCGACATCTTTTCTCACCTCGACGTTCAGAACCTTTCCTTCAAACCAGCTCTTTTCCGCAATCGGCGAGGCGATGGTGAATACCAGCACGAGTATTAGATTGATCACAATGCCCTCCTCAAGAGTTGATCGTACCCTGCAAAATCGTGCCGCGGGCTGAGGCCCCGCGGCCTACGGGGGACGTCGAACCCGCTGTAGGCCGCGTGGCTTCAGCCCGCGGCACGATTTTGCGGGACTCTATCAGACAGAGTTAACTGGACCTTCCTCAAAACGTCAACTCATAAACACCTGCAGCGTGCCAGACTCCACGCGCGTTTGGTATCGCTCGAGAGGACGGACGGGTGGTCCGAAAATAGGCGTCCCGGATGGGTCGAACATCCCTCGATGGCAGGGACACTGAAATTCATTGGCTCCCGGATTCCAAACGACATGACAGCCTTGATGCGAACATCTCTGAGAGAACGCTTCGATGTCGCCGCCACTTTGACGGCGGATGAATATGTGGCGCCTGCCCTGGTCGAAAGCGACTAAGTCGTCTACCGGAAAGTCGTTCAACGCGCCAACGGTCACCCATTGCTTCGGCTCGTAGACCACGTAGCCGACGATCCCGGCAATCGAGGCGCCGATGGCGGTGTAGGCAAAGCTTCGACGGGTTGGGTTCGCGAAGCGTTTTTGAAGGATCGCTCTTTTCAAATGCTGAATACCGGCCGATGGGCTCAGCTCCATCGGACACCTCTCGGTGCAGTTCATTTGTACGTGGCATTTCCAGCATCCATGCTCGTTATCGATGATATTCAGGCGCTCTTCGCGGGCTCCATCTCGAGGATCCTCAACTACTGTGAATGCCCGATTCAGCGCGTGGGGACCTAGATACAAAGGATCCGATGCAACGTATCCGCAAGCGGAATAACAAATGCCACAACTGATGCATTGCAGGTTTGGCTCAATAAGCTCCCGTTGCCGTCGTGCTTCGGCTTTCAAAACCTTCGAATTCCCGGGTTCGAGAGCGGGACGGATCTGCCGGTACTTTTCCCAAAACGGCTTGAAGTCGACGGCGAGGTCGCGGATTACGGGCATGTTGCGCAGCGGTTCCAGAGTGATCTCGGCGGTGCCCAGATCCCGCACCAGTGTCCGGCACGTCCAACGATCGCGCCCATTGACAACCATCGCGCATGATCCACACATCCCAACCCGGCAGGCGTAGCGAAAACCGAGAGATGGGTCTTCGCTTCGCTGAATTCGGTCAAGACAATCCAGGATGGTGGTCTTTTCGTGCAGCTCGACTTTGAAGTGCTCCCATTCGGACTTCCCGGACTCCGGGTCGTGTCGGGCGATCCGAAGAGTTACCGATTCCATAACACTCCGGCGGCAAGCAGAACGACTCCGACTCCACTCAAAACAAATAACGCCAACTTCTGGTGTTTCTCTCTTAAGACGCCGAGATCCAGCAGAATCACGCGAACACCCAACATCGCGTGAAACACGACAAACGCGATGAGACAGTTCTGGGCTCGCTGGTTGATGGGATCGAAGTAATGGTAGATAACCAGCCCGAGCGCGACCAATGCCGAGAACCGCTGGCCGAGCCAGGCCCACATGCTTGCAGGTGTTTCTTTCCAGTTAGTCGACATTGCACTCACCGCATTCTTGTCAGCTTCACGGGCTGCAGATCCACCTGGAAGTTCGGCCCGAGGATGACGTTCTTAAGGAACCGCTGGTCGTCCACGTTTGGGAAATCAGAACGGTAATGTGAACCGCGGCTATCTTCGCGCGCCAGGGCGCTGACGGCAATCAAACGCGATACGAGAAGGAAGTTCTGCAGGTTCAGATACTCCTGCCACTCGAGATTGTAACGTCGAAAAGGCTGCACGGATATTTGTTCCAGCCTTTCGACCATGGAATCCAATCGATCCCTGGCGGATCGAAGGTCGACTCCATTCCGGATCAAGCCGACCTTGTCCCACATCAAGGCTTGCATCTCAGACTTCAAGTCGAACACGCGCCCGCCACCGGTACGCTGCAAAGGCGCCATGGCGCGCGTTGCAATCTCCTCGAATTGCGCATCGGAAAACGGACGCATACTGGGCAACAACTCGGGTATGACATCTCCCGCGATGCAGCCAAATACCGTCGATTCGGCCACGCCGTTGCCGCCGAGACGATTTGCCCCATGCACTCCACCCGCATCTTCCCCGGCAACGAATAAGCCGTGAAGTCCGGACCGAGTCTGCGCGTCAATGCGAATACCACCCATCATGAAGTGAGCCGTCGGCGAAACTTCAACGGGCCGCCGCGCCAGATCGAATCCCATATCGCGACATCGTTTTACCATTCCCGGAAAATGTTTTTCCACGAACTCGGCGCCGAGATGGGACATATCGATCAGCACACCACCATTCGTCGTGCCCCGTCCTGCCTGAATTTCAAGATAGCTGCTTCTTGCAACAACGTCGCGCGTCGAGCGCTCGAGCCGTTCCGGGTCGTAACGCTCCATAAACCGCTCCTGACGACCATTGAACAGCCGGCCGCCGGCGCCTCGCAATCCCTCTTCGAGCACGGTACCAGTCATCCGCGAATCCGCCGCCAACAGACCTGTCGGATGAAATTGCACCATCTCCATGTCGATCAGTTCCGCACCTGCACGGTAGCCCATCGCAATTCCGTCGCATGCCTTATCCGCCGCGGCAGCCACGATCTTATACATATTGGGTCCGCCACCGGTTGCAAGCAGCGTGGCGCGGGCATTAACAACCGTAAAGCGTCCGGTGCGAATGTCCAGTAATGCTGCGCCACAAACCGATCCGCTGTTGTCGGTCAGCAGGTCCAGTGCTCGATGTTCCTCCAGAATTCGTGGAGATCGCCTGAACACCTGTTCAACCAACCTGTTCATGATCTCGATTCCGGTGAGATCCCCTTTGTGGACAGTGCGATCAAACGATTGTCCGGCGAACGCCTTTTGATGAATTCGACCATCAGGATGCCGATCAAAGTAACAACCGTGCTTGTTCTCCAACTCCAGGACAACATCGGGTGCTCGGTTGACCATTATCCAGGCCAACTCCTGATCGTTAATGAAGCTGCCGGCTTTGATCGTGTCTTCAAAGTGGCGTTCCACGGAGTCGGCGGAATCCAGTACTGCGTTGTATCCCCCCTGTACGAGTCGCGTGCAGCCGCCTTTGCCAAACAGCGCCTTGACGACAACTGTTATGTCGAGATCGGGCGCCGCATCATGCGCATGGATTGCGGCAAGCAGGCCTGCGCCGCCGCCACCCAGGATCAGCAGATCCGTCTCAATAATTTCGTATGAGCCAATCATGAACCGCGGAACGGGGACAGAACCACTTGTGCTTCTTGCGTTTCCGTTTTGTGCCTCTTGTGGTTCATCCGAAAAGTTCGTCCAATTTCTCTTTGGCGGCGGCCTTCACTTCAAAATAGAGGTTCCGGCGGTGCGAGTCGATGCTGACGAGGAGTGGCCCGAAGTCTTTCACTCGAAATTTCCAGAGACATTCCGGCATGAGATCTTCCCAGTAAACTTCCTCGATTTCTTCGATCTGCGTGGTCTCGAGTGCGGCCGCCCCGCCAACAATCGACAGGTAGCAAGCGCCGTGAGCGGCCATAGCGAGAGTACTGCCTTCGAAAAGTCCGCCTTTGCCAATGATTCCGCGCACACCGTATTGCTCGATCAACAGCGGCGAGAATCGTTCCATGCGGCCGCTTGTCGTGGTTCCAATGCAGATCTTTTCATAGCGGCCGTTCGGCAGTTTCTTCACGTTTGGCGCGGTATGAATTACAAAGTGACCCGAAAGGTCTACCGGAGGTGGAACGCCTCGATCGAAGATACGAATCTGTGTGGCATCACGAATCCCAAAAAGCGGACCGGAAATGAAAACCGTATCCTGAACGGTCAGGGATCGCATCAGGTCTTCGGTCGTCGGCAGTTGGATGTGATGTTCCATCAGTATCCGAGCCGGACTTCTCCACTCGGCCAAACCCTTGCCGTCGCGCGTCGAGCGGCCCAGCATTGTGTATTCACGGCAACGGGGTTCATCGTCATGTGCGTGTATGCCATCTCGACGTTGACGCCGATGCATGTCGTTCTACCGCCAAGTCCCATTGGACCGATACCGAGTTTGTTAACCATATCCAGCAAGTCGTCTTCGAGTCTCGCCACTTCAGCGTCAGGATTGTGCGTGCCAAGGGGCCGAATGATCGCGTCCTTTGCAAGTTTGGCGCAGAGGTCAGCGGTTCCTCCAATGCCGACTCCGATGATCGTCGGGGGGCAGGGATTCCCGCCGGAGTTGAATACCGATTCAACCACAAACCGTTTGATACCGTCGATTCCGTCCGCAGGCAGGCACATCTTCATGAAGCTCATGTTCTCGGAGCCCGAACCCTTTGGGACCATTGTAATTTCCAGAAAGTCCGCTTCCTGAAAATCGTAGTCGATTGCAGGCATCCTTTCCCCTGAGTTGGTCTGGCTGTTTCTACGGTTCAAGGGATGAACGATACTGGACCTCAGCGGATGTTCACTCGTCGCGCGCTCGCAGCCGCGTACGATAGCCTGGCGGAGCTTCACCCCGTCTATCGAGCATCGAGTCCCGATCCGCACTTTGTAAACAGGCAATCCGGTGTCCTGGCAGACAAGGTTTGTCGTATCTTCGGCAACCCGGATATTTCTGAGGATCGTCTCGAGAATTCCCCGTGCCGAGACACTCGTCTCGATATCCAATGAACGCTGAAGAGCTGCTATCACGTCAGGCGGGATTGTCTTCAATGCGAAGATGTAGAGCTGCTTGGAAACATCCTCGACAACAGCGTAATCCATGCGTTCCGCGATGGTATTCCAGAGCTGCCGCAGCAAGCAAGGGGAGACGCTTAATGAAGACCTTCGCACTCCATTCCTAACTGATTCGTTACCTGACGGCATCCAGCGAAACATTGAAGCCGTATAATGTGTGTAATCCGGAAGAGCGGCATCTTCTGCCAGGGCCGAAATGGGTCCAAAGAATTGCTTGCCGTCAGCTGCCTCAACCCTGTTCCTGTGAAGTAGTAGTCGAAGACGTCACGGGGAGATACGAGGCTTCAACTTTTCTGTACTCCTCATTCTTTACTAATCCGGTTCACCGAGTATCGCGCTGCTTTGAATTGATGGCAGTGCGGAATCGACAGCAACGCGCTAAAATGTTTCACGGGTACTGGGGTGGGCTGGATGGTAATCAAAGCAATTTACAAAAACGGCGTGTTCGAGCCACTTGAAAAAGTCCCACTAGAAGAGGGGACGGAGGTCGAGGTCCATCCTCGCGCCAAATTCAGGAACGGCGAAAAGCCCAAAAGTCGATCCGTGAAGGATTACGAGGCCTTCGGCATGTGGGCTGACCGCGATGACATCGGCACAGGTGTTGAATATGTAAACCGCATCCGCCAGCCGCGCTTGAAGCGATCTGAATGACCTACCTCATTGACACGGATGTCTTGATTGACTACCTGCGCAATCTGGAAGGCGCCGCTGATTATCTCGATTCAATCGGCGATTGGACGTATTCCGTCGTAACCGCGATGGAACTTATCACTGGCGCCGCCAACCAGAAGGATGTGAAAAAGCTCGAGAGAATACTGAACGACTACCGCGAGATGCCGCTGTCGCAGGAAATCGGATCAATGGCTCGAGAGTTGATGAAGATCCATGCGAAGTCCGAGGGACTGCTACCGCTCGATGCGCTGATCGCGGCGACGGCTCTGCGTGAAGGCGCAAGGCTCTCCACAAAGAACAAAAAGCACTTCAGGAACATCGAAGGACTCGATCTGGAGGTACCGAAGTACTAAGTGCCTGTTGGGTAAAGCGGCGGCGCAGCGATCCGCCTTTTGGTTCTCAGCCTTGAAGCGGTGACGGGCTAGAAAACCTTTGGATATGCTAAGCGCAGGCGGTAGGTATCGGCTTTATCAATGATGCCGTAGAACACCTCTTGACCGAAGAGAGCTTTCGCTTTCGCCTTCGCAAGCTCCTGCATCAGTTCAACAACGTTTTCTTTGATCTCGCCTTCGTATTGAACGAAAAACACCTCGGCAGGACCTTCGAATAATCGCTGGATCTGGTCCCCGTTCTTTCCCATCATCGCGGGAACAAGCGGCCCCTTCCTTTGCCGGTCCTTTCAGTGCGAAGGCCGCGCGGCGACGAACACCATCATTTTCACTTTTGTCGGTGGTGATCCTCGGGAGGCTGAACGTCAATCCATCGCATCGACAATCTTCTTCCTGACGAAGAGCGTTTTCTCTCGCAAAGACATGTTGAACTACATGCGTCTCGCTTTGGATGAGGCAAAGCTAGTACGGGATGATGTTCTCGAGAAGGCCTACCCGGGGATGAGCAAACCCTTTCGCGACAAGTTTCAGCGAAGTCTTGAGCTGCAGATTCGAAATCTGGAGCACGGGGACGCTGCGGCGGAGATCGCCGGGTCCTTTCTACATGACGAGTGGGTCGACTGGATTAATGTGCGCAGGCGTGAGATAAAGATTTCCAGGTGAAAAGCTCGTGACCATGGCACTGTTTCACACGGCATCCACGCTGAGAACCCATTTTCGGAAACCGCCCAACGAGCCGCTGCAGACCGACGAGCGGCGCGCGACGGTTTCCGTTCAACCAAGGTTACGGACACGCCGATTGCGGTTGATCGTGAAATCGTTCGGCCTGCCGGGCTGCCGGTCATTATCGTTTAAGGGATTTATGCGACTCCCTCGACGTGACACCCACGCTTAAAACGGATATCCGCTAGAAATGAAAGCCATGCACTTCGGCAACTACAGTTATTTTCTGCAGTCCGCCGCAGCGTTTGGCGTTTCATTCAATCAACACTTCACTCCTCAATTTCGGCTACAACTTGATGAGTTCCGACGTTCGCAACAAATTGGAGACGGAAGGATTGCGGTCACGATTTCACGGCCCAACTTTTTCGATTCAACTTCGTGATCGCTGAGAATCGGGTTAGCAGCTTACAATCCTGTGCCGGTCCAGGCAGGTGGATCGCTGGCTGGAAACGAATCTTCAGAGGCTTCATCCACTTGCTTCCGCGCTCGCTCGGATTCCAGCCGTCGAACCGCGGCTGTCCGCTCAATTGTTGAGCGAAGCCCGAGTTCAGTCGGCGTTGCTCGCGGAGTTGAGTGTTTGAGACCTTTTTTAACCAGAACTGCACCGACAGCCCCGGAAGCCGCTGCCCCAGCCAGAATTCCAAATAGGTTCCAATTCCATTTCTTCTTCATTTCAGCATCCGCCTATGCAGCTCGATCTTTTCTGTCAACATCGGTCCTGTCACCCTCGACGGCAACGCCATGAACATAAACAAGGCTGCCGCCGAGCCAGCCAGAGATCACGAGGAGGACTAATGCGATCGCCGAAACCAACACAACGGGCTGGAAGCTCGTGACGGATCTGTTCATACGGAGCCCGAGATTGAAGACGTAGATCGCAACGATCACAAGGTTCAGGACCATGTGAGTCGTGGCCACTTGTTTGAGTCGGCGATCTTTCAGTCCGAGATAATCAATGAAACCCGGCACCGCTGCGGCCAACGCACCAATCACGCCGCCCAGCATGGTGTAAAACGACATGTCGCTCCAAAAGAGGGCATCTTCTGAACTATTCAAAGCGACGATGTCACAAACGAATGAAAACACCCACAAGCCGATCGGAAAGACGACCAGCATTGGATGAATCGGATGCTTGTAGATATGGGCTCTGCTTTGCATTGAGTCCTCCAGCGTTATTTCAAGCTGCGCGTTGCAGAATTCGAATCCGATCGTACGCGTCCTTGATATCCATGTACTGACGCTTGATGACGTACTGAACATCAAGCGGCAAATCCTCCTTGAGCGCTTCGTGGTAGCGACTGATCGCAGACTCCTCAAGCTGTTGGCACTGTCCAATAAGCATTGGTTCGTCAGCGCCACCAAACCTCGACTTGAGATCGGTCCAACTGCGATGCAACCATCCCTCGTCGATACCGACATCAGAATGCTTGCCCCCCAGCCGATTCACTTCCGCCTCGAGTTCCGTAATGAATTGGGCACGCTGCTGAGAAAAGATGTTGAACATGCGCCGGAACTCGCTGTTTCGAATGCTCTCGGCAGCTTTGCGATATCCTTCTCGTCCCTCCCTGCACGTTTCAGCAAGATCGTTTAGTATGGCGATCACTTCGTTATTGCTCATTGAATGGTCCACCACCAATTAATTCCAGATCCTATTGTTATGAAGTGGCAATCGCCTTACCACTGTGGGAATCCGGCTATCCCTATGTGGGCCAGCTAGGTAGACTACCAGGAGGACGCGGGTGACCATTGGAGGCGGGAATTCTTTCCGAGAAGCGCAGACGTTTTACCAGCTCTTTTTACCAACACTTTGGACGGTTTCTTGCAAGGCTTTAGAGCTATGCCTACGCCTACTGTTGTCCAACGGCACCTCCCCATCGGCGCTGAAATCCTCGACGGCCGTGGTGTCCACTTTCGTGTCTGGGCGCCAAGGCGCACTGACGTTGAAGTCGTTTTTGAGGAAGGACGCAGTCTTACGCTTGAACCTGAAACAGAAGGTTACTTCTCCGGCTTCGACGAGTTGGCCACATCCGGTACGCTCTATCGACTTCGGCTGGACCAATCCAGACAGCTACTGCCGGACCCCGCGTCACGGTTTCAGCCTTCAGGACCTCACGGTCCATCTCAGGTTGTCGATGCGAGAGCCTTCAAATGGACGGACGACAGATGGGGCGGCGTTCAGTTGCAAGGTCAGGTCATATACGAAATGCATATCGGGACTTTCACCCGGGATGAAAGCTGGGGATCGGCAAGTAAACATCTCGCCGAACTTGCTGAGCTTGGAATCACGTTGCTTGAAGTCATGCCTGTCGCCGGGTTTCCCGGTTCCTTTGGTTGGGGCTACGACGGCGTAAACCTCTTCGCCCCGACCCAACTGTACGGATCTCCGGATGATTTTCGGGCTTTCGTCAACCACGCTCACTCACTTGAACTGGGCGTCATCCTGGATGTCGTTTACAACCATTTGGGTCCCGAGGGAAATTACTTCGAGGAATACTCACATCACTACTTCACCGATCGCTACACCAATGAATGGGGCAAGGCCATCAACTTTGATGGCCCCGGTTCCGGACCGGTCCGCGAACTTTTCATTTCGAACGCCCGCTATTGGATCGCTGAGTTTCATTTGGACGGTCTTCGGCTCGACGCGACACAACAGATCTTCGACGCATCACCTCGAAACATTATTGCGGACATCGCAACCGAGGCGAGGAAAGCTGCAGGTACTCGCCGCATTGTCTTAATCGGTGAGAATGAGGCACAAGACGCATCGCTTGCCAGGCCGCAGGAAGAGGGTGGATGCGGCCTCGACGGACTTTGGAACGATGACTTTCATCATGCAACCCGAGTAGCGCTGACAGGCAGGAATGAGGCGTATTACTCCGACTATCTCGGAACGGTTCAGGAACTCATATCATCCACAAAATGGGGCTATTTGTATCAGGGACAGCGTTATACCTGGCAGAACAAAAAGCGGGGAAAGGCGGCGTTTGACCTGAAGCCGGCGTCGTTCATTACCTACATTCAGAACCACGATCAAATCTCGAACTCCGCGACCGGCGAACGAATTCACAAATTGGCAAGCCCGGCGCGGTTACGCGCCTTGACGGCATTAATGATGCTTGGACCCGGCACACCGATGCTCTTTCAAGGCCAGGAATTTGGAGCGTCAGCGCCTTTCGTCTATTTTGCCGACGTCGATCCCACGTTAGCGCCATTGGTACAAACCGGGCGGGCGGAATTCCTTTCGCAATTTCAGAGTATCGCTCAGTCCAAAGTGCCAATACCGATTGTCGGCGATCGGGCGACGTTCGAATCCTGCAAGCTGGACCATTCCGAACGCGCTGAAAACACAAACATCGTCGCATTGTACCGGGATCTCCTGCATTTGCGCCGAACCGATCCTGTGTTCAAAGCACAGCGCGCGGACTGGATGCACGGCGCCGTCCTTGGAACGTATGCGTTTGCCCTACGTTTTTTCGGTGGCAGCCGAGGCGATCGTCTGCTGATCGTGAATCTGAGCCGGAATCGGCATCTCAGCCCGGTCCCGGAACCGCTGCTGGCTCCGCCGCATGACAATCGATGGATCACGATCTGGTTCAGCGAGATGCCACAGTACGGCGGACACGGGCTCGAAACAATTGATGAGTGCGGAGACTGGTTCCTTACAGGAGAGAGTGCCGTTGTTTTGGCTTCGGAGGCTCAGAAATGAAGGAAGCGGCAACAATTGAAGGACCGATTCTCAATCGTATGACGTGGTCCCGGGCGGACGAACCCGATCCGGTCGTTTTGCTCCTGCGCGAGTGGCTTGTGACAAACGGGCTTGGCGGGTTCGCTTCAGGCTCCGTGTCCGGCGCCTGCACGCGCCGATACCATGGACTGCTCGTCGCGAACCTTCCACCTCCGCTCGGCCGTATGGTCATGCTCAGTCACTTTGGCGAGGAGCTCGAACTTCCGGACGAGTCGATTATCGATTTCAGCGGCGAAGAATCCTCGGAGGATCACCTGGATCTTCGAGCGGCGGCTTTCCTGACCGAGTTCCGCCTGGAAAGCGGACTTCCGATGTGGCGATACGAAATTGGAGATCACGTCGTCGAAAAGCGTCTGCTGATGCCGCACTTTCAGAACACGATTCACATTTCGTACAAGTTGATCTCAGGAAATGGACCCGTTCGTCTGCGTTTGCGACCATCCATGCACTTTCGCCCGCACGAGGCTCCCGTTAATGAACCGCTGCCTCGGCCATATCAAGTGACGGCATGCGCTGATCGATACGAAGTGAGCGGCGACGATAAACGGATCCCTCCCATTCGATTCAGCTTGCGCGGCCCGCGGACGGGATTCGTATTGGATGGCGGCCGATTCAAATCGGTCTTCTACCGCATCGAACAGAGCCGCGGCTACGAGTTCAGTGGTCAACTCTGGAGCCCGGGCTATCTGCGCTCAAGGCTCAATGTAGGCGAGACATTCACCGTGATTGCGTCTACAGAGAATTGGGAAACAATATTGGCTCTCGATCCGGCCGATGCAGTCCAGCGCGAAGCGGAACGACGTCGCAAACTTGTCGCAGCAGCGCACCCCGACCTTCGCACCGGCTGGCCCGCCGAGTTAGTGCTCGGGGCGGACCAGTTCATCGTCACGCCGACATCACGCATTGCGGATGCGGCGCGCGCCCATGCTTCCGGTGACGAAGTACGCACGATCTACGCGGGCTACCATTGGTTCACCGATTGGGGCCGCGACACCATGATAAGCCTTGAAGGGTTGACGCTATCGACCGGAAGACACGTCGAAGCCGGCTACATCCTCAGAACGTTCGGCCACTATGTTCGCGATGGCTTGCTTCCCAATCTGTTTCCAGAGAGAGAAAACGAAGGCTTGTATCACACGGCCGATGCGAGCCTCTGGTACTTCCACGCCATCGACCGTTATCTCGACCACACGGGAGATCGAGCCACGCTTCGCCAACTGTTGCCAAAACTGAACGAAATCATCGAAGCCCACGTCCGTGGCACTCGTTTCGGCATCTCTGTCGATCCGAATGATGGGCTTCTCAGACAGGGCGAGGAGGGTTACCAGCTCACCTGGATGGATGCAAAGGTCGGCGACTGGGTCGTTACTCCGCGCCGAGGCAAGGCGGTGGAGATCAA
>Ga0137427_10000534_pt1 | contig 19476 bp, 24 predicted proteins | sample EasRivERMZT700_2_FD_102309 | JGI IMG/M metagenome (GOLD analysis project Ga0137427, IMG submission 102309) | Soil microbial communities from meander-bound floodplain in the East River, Colorado, USA - East River MetaG ERMZT700_2 | ecosystem: Environmental > Terrestrial > Soil > Floodplain ...
CGGACGCGGCAATGGATGAGGCACTGGTTTAAGATGAGGCCGATCGCTACACCGAAAGTACAGTTTTCCCAACACACCCCCGGAAACGTGTTGGGCCGGGCTAACCTTTACATATCTTGTAGGAGTGCAAGATGCAACCCTCTAAAACCTGCATTCCTTGCCAAATCAGTAGTTAGCGGCGACTCCGGCCACCCTCTATTCGCCCTCCGTACTGATCGGCGCACCCGAAAGGTGCCCCGAAATGTACACATTTCCCAACATGCCATCGAGGCAGGTGCGGTATGAGCCTGCTAAAGAAGGTCAAAAAGAAGGCCACCCTCTACGTCGGTAGGCCTGGCGAGCGTCACGCGCGGTCCATCACCGACGACCAGGGCCGCGGCAAGCTGCTGGGTGAGCGGTTCCGCGCGGCCGTGAAAAAGCGGACGCGGCGCCGGAAGAATGAGTGGGCCGGGCGAAAGGCGGCACGTCGATGACGGCGCCACCCATTCTCTTCCACCCCGGCGACGGCGGCGTGCGGGTCGACCTGAACCAGCTGGTCGCATCCCGGTTGCTCATCCAGGCCAACAGCGGTGGCGGCAAGAGCCGCATGCTGCGTTACCTGCTCGAGCAGACCCACGGCCGGATCCAGCAGATCGTGCTCGACCCCGAAGGCGAGTTTGCCACGCTGCGCGAGAGGTTTGGCTACCTCTTGGCCGGTCGCGATGGTGACGTGCCGGCCGAACCGAAGACCGCGAAGCTGCTCGCGCGCCGGCTTCTCGAGCTGAGCGCATCCGCTGTCATCGATCTGTACGACCTGCCGCTGGATCAACGCCGGCGTTTCGTTCGCCTGTTCCTCGAAGAGCTGATGCACCTGCCGCGCTCACTTTGGCGGCCGCTGCTGGTCGTGATCGATGAGGCGCACGTCTTCATCCCGGAGCGCGGCTCCGGCGAGGCGGAATCAACCGAAGCGGCGATCGCACTCTGCACGCAGGGACGCAAACGCGGGTTTGCCGCGGTGCTGGCCACGCAGCGCATCAGCAAACTGCACAAGGATGCCGCAGCCGAGCAGCTCAACAAACTGATCGGCCGCACTGGGCTCGATGTCGACCTGAAGCGCGCCGGCGACGAGCTCGGCATGGACAAAGAGGCGCGGCTGCAGCTCCGCGACCTGGAGCCGGGCGAGTTCTACGCGTTCGGTCCTGCGATCTCGCGCACCGTCGTAAAGGTCCGATCGGGTCCAATCGTCACCACTCATCCGCAACCAGGCGCGATCGCACCGCCGGCGCCGCCGCCACCCGCGGCCGTGCAGAAGGTCATCACGCAGCTGCACGACCTGGCAAAGCGTGCCGAGGAGGAAGCGAAGACCGAGTCCGAGCTGCGCGAACAGGTCGGACGCATGCAGCGCCGAATTCGCGAGTTGGAACGGCCCGGAGCGCAGGTATCGAACGTCGTAGCCAGTCGGGCGATCGAGTTGGCGGTCGCTGACGCAAAGAAGCAAATGCGCGGGGATGTCGAGCACGCACGCGCATTGGTCCTTGAGCAGGCGAAACGCGAGAAGCAACTGCGCGGGCAGATCGGCGACCTCGGCAAGCGCCTGACGAAGGTTGGGGCGTTGCTGAGTCAAATCGTGCCCCTTACGCAGTTTGAGCTCCAGGACGTCGCGGCCGCGGTACCAAAGGCAACGAACGGTCACGCGACACCAACGCATACAGCGCCTGACACGCGAAGCAGTCACCACCGCTCGTCGGTGCCACGCGGAAGTAGGCAAAGTGGGAGCGCGTCAGGCGAACCTCAATCAGCGACAGGTGCGCGCGCCGCGCTCGGATCCACTCCGCGCAAGATGCTCGACGCTCTCGGTGCGCTGCACACGCTGGGAGTCGAGGAAGCGGAGCGCACGACCGTTGCTGGCTGGTGCGATATCTCCGCCAGCACGGGCACGTTCCGCAATTACCTGAGCGACTTGCGCAGAGCTGGGCTGATCGAGGACCGGTCCGGCAATCGGCTCGCGCTCACCGACCTGGGTATGCTCGAGGCGGCCGACATCGATGTGCCGGACCACGACACTCTTCACGCGATCTGGTTCAACAAGCTCGGAGGCACGCAGTCGAAAATGCTGCGTGTGCTGATCGACGCGTATCCCGACCCGATCAGTCGCGAGGAGCTCGGCGCCGCGATCAACATTTCGCACACAACCGGGACGTTCCGGAATTACCTGAGCGACTTGCGCACGCCTGGTCTCATGCGCGACGTGTCGAAAACGCATGTCGCAGCCACGGACCTGCTCTTTCCTGAAGGGCTGGACTGATGATCCCGGTCCGGCAGACGAACGCGAACGGCCGCGGCAACTGCATGGCGGCTTGCTGGGCGAGCATCCTCGAGATCCCGATCGGGCGTGTGCCTGACTACCGCGCGATCGAAGCTGCCGGCGGATCCTGGATCAACACCATCAACACGTGGCTCTCCAAACACCACGAGCAGGTCTACGTCGAGCTGGAGCCTGAGGTCACCAAGGTTGTGCAGCCCGCTGGATGGCACCTGATCAACTACGGCACGCGATCGCGCGGGCATTCGGTTGTTGGTTATTGCGGTCGACCCATTTGGGATCCGGCCCTGGGCAACCCTGACTACTCGCACGGCTTTCGTGACTCCCTGGTCTACAGCTACGGCGTCCTGGTCGAGCTCACTGAAGATCTCCGAACAACATGGCAACCAACCTGGGCTGAGTGTCTCTGCCCGGCATGCATGCGAGGCCAATGATGGCCATCACCTTCCGCAGGAGGTAGCAATGGTGAAGTTGCTGGTATTGGCAATCAGCGATCCGATCTTCGCTGCAAAGATCCACGAAACACGCATCTACCCACCGAGCGAGCGCACCACCGCTGAACGCATTGCCCGGCTGCGCGCAGTCATGGAAGCCGGCAACGCGCTTGATCCCGCAACGAACGAGGGGCGCAAGAACAGGAGCCGGCTCGACCTCATGGAAAACGACTCCGGCCTGCTCCTGGATCTGGAGCTGGAATGGCTCTCGCCCGCCGAGCGCTTGAAGAATGGGGACTGGCAGGAGACCAGCGACTTCATGACTCACCCGGAAGCGGAGCACATCACGGCGTTCGTGCTCGAGCGGTACCGCCGCGACCTGGCGGGTCGACGTATCGCCATTGTCATGGCCAAGAAGATCACACCTGTAAATGGACGCGGCCGCCTGGGTACCGCTGCCAAGCTGCCCGGCAAAATGCGATACCTGACCGAATACGACGCGCTCATCACGCTCGACTTCCTTCAGTGGTGCACTCTTACCGACAAGGATCGCCAACGGCTCATCCACCACGAGCTCGAGCACCTGCAGGCAGGGGACAACAACACGGTCCAGCTGCGCACGCACGACTTCGAGGACTTTGCCGACGTCATCACGCTGTACGGGCTGCGGTCAGAATCCGAGCGGTTCAGTACCGACGGTCATTCTGCCAAGGCGCTGGAGAGCGCAGCCGCACAGCTCGAACTGCTGAACGTGTAGGAGGTGGGGCGATGCACTTCGAATTTCTTGAGAAGGACCTTGAAGACTGGGTCTGCAACAACATCGAATCAGTAGCAGGGAAAGGCACCTTTGTGATTGGCCGCCAAATGCGCCTTGCAAACGGTGGGGTCCTCGACGTCCTAGCCGGGGCTCACAGACGCTATGGGGACGGCGGTGGAAGTTTTCTGGAGATTGTGGTTATTGAGATCAAGAAAGACCGAATAGAAACCTCCGCGGTGACGCAGTTGCTGTCTTACATGGGAGCATTGGGCGAAGCGAAAGACCTGCTGGAAGAAAACGCTGAAGATTATGTCGAAATCCAGGGCTTGCTCGTCGCACCAGCAATCAGCCACGAAGCTGCGCTTTGCGTAAGTGGCATCGACTACCGTGTTGGGTTTGTTAGCCTCAACATTGAGGTTGAGGTAAGCGCTGAAACCTTCCTCCACTTTGATCACTCGACTTGCAGAGAGGATTTGACGGCGGAATGGGCCGAGCGCCTTCAGCTAGCTGGTGAACACCAGCAGAGAATTGCGGCGATCGCAGGCCTGCTGGCGTCTCCGGAAGTAAACGGCAAACCCGACGTTGGGATCGATGGCCTATAGCAAGGTTGAGCGGCAGCTCTGGGACGATGAGCGGTTCCGCGCGTGGCCTCGCGAGACCAGGGACACGTGGATCTATCTGCTCACATGCAAGCACCAGAACCGGATTGGTTGTTACGCGCTCGACCCGCTGTACATCGCCGCCGATGTGCAGATCGAAGCGGCCTCTGCTCGTGATTCGCTGCAGCTGCTCAATGACGCCCGACGCATCGTCTGGGATTCAGCCATGCGCCTGGTCATGATCAAGCGGCACCTGAAACACAACGAGATGGAAAACCCGAACGTGGTGACGTACGCCCGTTCGGAATTCATGGCCCTTCCGTTCAGCCCGGTGTGCTTCAACGCACTACTTCAGGCGACCGAACGATACGGACCGGCAACAACGGCGAAGGGCGCGCCCTTTTACTCGATCCTTGCGGACGCCATCAGGTCGCGACTCGGGACTGCGGTGCAAGTCCAACAAACTGAACGGGTTGAGAACCGTTCGGAGAACCGTTCGGCAAACGGTTCCGGGAACGGTTTGGCAAATCCATCTCCTGAGCCAGAACCATCTCCTGAACCAAAACAGAAAACAGAAGCGATTGATAAATCAATCGGGGCAAGCCCCGGAAATTTGCTATCGCAATCCGAACCTGCTGGCGATCCCCAACCGATCGACGCTCACGCCATATGGGCGCCGCTAATCCGCGAGCATCTCTGGCGCGGGAGCAAGCCGCCGAAGGTAGCAGAACAGGTTGGGCCGTGGAGCATGGGTCGCGATCTCACCGTCTGCGATGAACTGCAGGCCAAGTTCAGGCTCACAGTCGAAGAGCTGGCCGGCGTAATCCGAGTGGCCCGCCGAGAACTCCGCTTGGATAAGAACGACGAGCTCACCATGCGCCTGTTTTACGTCAAGGGCCGAGGAGACCGCGTCCAGACCTGCCTCGGCGCCTGGCGCAAACAGCAGCAACGCGATGCACGAGGCTCTCATGGCCTGCAACGCACGGAGGTGACCATTGGCCCGGCCCGCTGAGATGCGCGAAGAGCTGACGTTCCCTGACCGGCAGCCGCCATACGCACCGGAGGCCGAGATCAGCGTGCTGGGCGCCATGCTGATCGATGGCGAGGCCGTAGCGAAGGCGATCGAGCTGGTCGACGACGCCATGTTCTACGTGGAGCGGCACCGGCGGATGTTCCGCGTCATGCTGCGCCTGTTCACCCGCGGCGAAATCATCGATCCGGTCACGGTCAGGGAGGAGCTGCAGAAGAACGACGAACTGGAGACCGTCGGCGGCCACGAATTCCTGTCCGAGTTGCTCGACGCGGTTCCGACTGCAGCGCACGTCACCTACCACGCCAAGGTCGTCCGGGAACGTGCACAGCTGCGTCGGCTGATCGTAGCGGGCACGACCGTCGTGCAGCTCGGCTACGAGCCGGGGGATCGCAGCATTCCCCAGGTCATGGACGCTGCTGGCCAGGCCGTATTCAACGCTGTCCGTGATGACGTTGGCCAGGGCCCGGTTTGGGTCAAGCACGATCTGTATCCGACGTTCGAAGACATCGAGCGACTGCAGGCTGCAAAAGGCGGCATCACCGGGCTCGACACCGGCCTGCTCGACCTGAATCGCATGACCGGCGGTTTTCAGAAGGGCGATCTGGTGATCATCGCGGCCCGGCCGAGCATGGGGAAGACCGCCTGTGCGTTGGGGATCGCCGTGCACGCCGCTATCAGCGCGCAACTGCCGGTGGCCGTGTTCTCGCTCGAGATGACTCGCAGGCAGTTGATCCAGCGCATGCTGTGCGCCGAAGCCATGGTCGACCTGTCCCGCCTGTTGAACGGCCAGCTCCGGGACGACGACTACGTGCGCCTCGCCCAGGCCGCCGGCCACTTCAACACGGCGCCGATCTACATCGACGAGCAGGGCGACATCGGCATCACCCAGCTGCGCGCCCGGGTGCGCCGGCTGAAGGCCGAATATCCGGAACTCGCGCTGGTCGTCGTCGACTACGTGCAGCTGATGAGCGCGCCTGGCGAGAACCGCACGCAGGAGGTCAGCGGCATTTCGCGCGGCCTCAAGTCGATCGCGAAAGAAGCAGGCCTGCCGGTCCTGGCCCTCTCCCAACTCTCCCGCGAAGTCGAGAAGCGCGGCGACAAGCGCCCGCAGCTCTCCGATCTGCGTGAGTCCGGCAGCCTCGAACAGGACGCCGATGTCGTCTGCTTCCTGTTCCGCCCCGAGTACTACCACGGCGAATCGCGCACCACAGGCAAAGGCAAAGACCAGCGCACCGAGGACCTGCGCAACAAGGCCGAGCTGATCATCGCGAAGCAGCGCAATGGCCCCACTGGATCTGTCGACCTGTACTTCCGCAAGGAATGCGTGCGCTTCGAGAACTGGAGCAACGCAGGATGAGCCGCACCACTCACCCCGACTTCAACAAGTGCAAACCAGAAAAACGCTGGTCCGGAGGCACCTTGTTCACGCTGTGGAACGTGCTGAATGCCGAGCTGATGCTCGAAGAGACAACCAGTGAGCCTGTCTATCGCATTCTGCCAAGCGGCGCACTCGTCGCGCTCGGCCGCTCCGACAGACGTGTGGTGCGCATTGCACGCTCCAGCAGACCCGCCACACCCGAGGGCGTCGTGAAATTCGAGCAGGAGGTCGACACCTTCGCCAGGCATTTCGGAATCCAGAACTGGGAGCGCCGCCACGTTGAGAGTGCTCGTGGCATCGCCATGATGCTGAGCGAGCCGCGGAGGTCCGAATGATCGAGCTCCACCACTGTTCGATTCCCGGTTGCGATCGCGAGATCTTCGGCGACCGGCTGATGTGTCAACCGCACTGGAAGATCCTGCCGACGACACTGCAGCGGCGCGTATCCGATGCATGGCGGCGATTCAGGCACTCCGGCGACGTGGCCAGGCTATCCGCGTACGAAAAAGAGCGCACCGAGGCCATCAGGTACGTGGTCGATCATGAGGACGTCGACGCATGGCTGCGTAACTGATGCGGATCTTCCAGTTCATCCGCGCGCCCTGGCCTTCCCCGCCCCGCCAACGCATGGCCGACATCCTGCGCCGGCTGCGCGTCGAGCACGTGTGCGCTGAGCTTCGCCGGCTCGATCGCGCTGACCTCGCGCAGCAGCTGGAGCGCGAAGAGCTCGCCCATTCCGATCGGAATAACGTGGTGGAGCTGAAGCGGGGGAAGCTGTGAGCAACATGCCGGAGTACATGAGGGAGGCGCGGCCGCACCTGCTGACGCCGGAGTTGCGCGAACAGATCAAACAGATCGCCTTGAAGCGTTGCCGCGATGGCGCCCGCGGGTCGAAGGTGTTTGAGGAGATCAAGAAGCAATTCGGGGTGAGCCTGACGTCGGCGACCTGGTACACTGTCTACTGGCGCTACGCCAAACTGCACACGGAAATGGCCACCACTCCGGTCCCAATCCAGCCGCGGCATGCCAATGGCGACACCGTACCGGCGCCGAAGGCTGCTGAGGTTCCGATGAAATCGCCTGTGCCGAACAAGGACCAGGCCACCCGCGCAAAACCCTCAGGCAAAGCTGTCGGCTGCACCAACCAATCCGAGATCGGCACATGGGAGGCGACGCCCAATCCTGACGGGTCATTCCGGATCGAGCTCACAATCAAACGCACGCCGCGCAGCGTTCTGCTCTCACTGCAGGGCCAGGCTTTCTCCATCCTCTGCCCGGGCGGTGAGGAATGATCCCCGCCCTTTTGAAACGATGAACCCGTTGAACCCGTTGATCCTGGCGATAGATCCAGGCCCTGTCGAATCGGGATACGTCTATTTTCGCGACGGCAAGGTGGTTGAAGCTGGCAAGAGGGATAATCACGATTTGTTGCGCGTGGTGCGCACGTCAGTCGCGGTGATCGCAATCGAGATGGTGGCGAGTTTCGGCATGGCGGTCGGCAAGGAAGTCTTTGAGACGGTCCGCTGGATCGGCCGTTTCCAGCAGGCGAGCGCGCGGCCCGACGACGTGCTGCTGGTCTACCGGCACGACGTGAAGATGCACCTGTGCAAGACCCCGCGTGCGAAAGACGCCAACATCCGGCAGGCGCTCATTGATATGCTGGGGGCGCCAGGGACGAAGAAGGATCCTGGGCCGACGCACGGTGTCTCGGGTGATGCATGGTCGGCTCTGGCTGTGGCCGTGGTCGCTCACGACACACTGAACGGAGGGCGTCGTGCTATCTGAGCATATCAACCATGTCGAGGCCTTGCAGAAGCTCCGCGATCGTGAGCGGGAATACCAGAAACGTCGACGCGTCTGCCAGTGTCTCGATCACCGGCCGCTGCGCAAATACATTGGCGTGTGGATGTGCGTGCTATGTCTGCGCCCGAGGGAAAGACCAATAAATGGGTGAAGCGAAACGGAATGCTGAGGCGCAGGGCGAGCGCGAGACGTTCACGCCCGGCGTGGTGACCCTGACGGACAACAGGACCGGCAAGCTCGTGCCGCTATTTATTGAACACGACGGCAAGGTGTATCGCCTTCGCGTCTCGGCCCGTGTGCGCGAGCCCGAGCTGCTGGATACGGCTCTCGATGCCGCACGCCAGGCGGGCATGAGCTCGAGCCGAATCCTTCGGAGTGGTGGGCTGGTCTTGCCTGGACCGCACGGGTGATGGTGATCAACCGGTTGCCGCTCATTGCGCTCTGCCCTGCAGAAGCGCCCGTGTGTTCTGGGTGCGGCAGCGTGCTGTCATCGCATAGGCATCGAGTACGTACCAAGCCGGGCGGCGCAGTTCTGATTCACTGCGGTCGACGAAGAGGCACGAACAGAAATCGGACGACGTGTGCGCAGTGGAATTACGTGATTGGCCTCTACTCCGAACTCTGCGCCGTTGTGCACCTCTCGCCCGAACAAGCCACGATCGCGAAAGATCGCGACGTCGATCCGCGCACACTCCTGGAGGAACTTGACATGATCGTAACAGCGCAACAATTGAGAGGCTGAGCCAAGTGTTGTTTGATCGCGGTTAGCGGTGCAATCGTTGTAAGTCGGCGAAATGAATCCGCAGGGAGAGCGCGAATGACTGCAACTGAACCGGTTGCCGATCTGAGGGTGTGCCGAGCGTGTCGACAAGCCAAGCCACTGGAGTCGTTTAGACTCGTCGAAGCAAGGTATCGCTCACACACATGTGAGCAGTGCAAATATCGACAGCGCGTGGCGCGTACCAAGACCCAGACGCTGGCCAAGCTGTGCACTAAATGCGGGGTGCTGAAGGGGATCGCCGACTTCAGTAAGACCAAGACCGGCACTGACGGATACCAGACCTGGTGCAAGGCATGTCACGCGAGACTGCCCTCACGATCGACGGAAGGTAGGCAAGCTGAGAGGTCAAGGCGTGTAGCGCGAATTGGCTGCACCCATCGGACGCGCGATGATCGCCTTGCCTTCAGAGCTGCTCGACGAATCGAACTCCGGCTGCAGCGTGAACTGAATCACTCGATAGCTGAAGCCATCCGCCCCCTTCTCTGGAGTGCTGATCTCCATTGCCCAGGAATGACCGAGAAGCAGGCCAGGCACAAGGTCAGCCACGGGACCCAACTCGGCTGGGTGACGCGACCCGCAGCCTGCTCTGACTGCGGACACAAGCCACCTCGTCACCGCCTGCATGCTCACCATGATAATTACGAGTATCCGCTTCGCGTGGAATGGCTTTGTGCCGATTGTCATGCGGCGCTTCATGGGCACGTATGCTGAGACAAACGAGCGGGTCCCATCCAGCCAAAATTCTCATGGGGTTCGCACGACTCCAATGCCTGGCTCGTCTGAGGTTCTGAAAATTGCCTACCGGCGATAAGCGAGGCAGAGGCAAGAAGCTGCGTCTGGGCGTGCGCGCGTACGCCCGTCACCGCGGTTGCGCCCATCCGACGGTACTCCAGGCCATCAAGGAAGGCCGCATCAAGCGCGATCCGGACGGCAAGATCGACGTGGAAGTGGCGGATCAGGCGTGGGCAGCCAACACCAATCGCAGAGCTGCGGCCAAGGCGCCCGCAGACAAGCCGCCGGCAGAGACCGAAGCGTCCGGCCAGCAGCGATCGCTCACGGCCGCGCGCATCGATCACGAGACGATCAAGGCCAAGCTGAAAGAGCTGGAGCTTGAGCGTGAACTCGGCAAAGTGGTCGATGCGGACGTGACTCGGGCCGCGTGGTTCAAGACGCTGCGCATCGTGCGCGATCGCACGTTGGGCCTGGCGGACCGGCTGGCGGATCCGCTCGCGCTGGAAACGGATCCCGCGGCGCTGCACGGGATGCTGACGCGCGAGTTACGGAACGTGCTGGACGCGATCGCTCACGACCTCGACGCGCTGGCTGCCGCGGAAGAGCTCGAGAAGCTGGACGCACCGCCGGAGGCCGCGGCGTGAACCCCGTCGCAGGCCTGTACCGCTCGGCTGCCATCGCAATGCGGCCGGATCCGGAGCGCACCGTCTCATCCTGGGCGGATGAATATCGCGTGCTGACCTCGAAGGAATCGCCCGAGCCGGGACCGTGGCGCACCGACCGAGTGCCGCATCTCCGCGAAATCATGGACTGTCTCTCCCCTTCCCACCCGGCACACACCGTTGTCTTCGTGAAGGCCGCGCAGATTGGTGCGACCGAGGCCGGGCTCAACTGGATCGGCTACGTCGTCGACCAGACGCCAGGCCCGATGCTGGTCGTGCAGCCCACCACTATGGTCGGCACACGCTACAGCCGGCAGCGTGTGGCACCGCTCATCGAGAACGCGAAGGATGGGATCCTGCGCCGCAAGATCGTGGCGCCGCGCAGTAAGGACGGCGGCAACACGCTAGACCTCAAGGAATTTCCGGGCGGCGTGCTGATCATTGGCGGCGCGAACTCGGCGGCCACACTGAGGTCCATGCCCATCTGTTATCTGCACCTGGATGAAATCGACGGATACCCCGAGGATGTGGATGGCGAGGGCGATCCCGTGGCGCTGGCTGAAGAGCGCACCGAGCGGTTCCGCCGTCGCAAAATCTACAAGTCGAGCACGCCTACCACGGAAGGCCTGAGCCGCATCAGCGAGGAGTATGACGCGAGCGATCGGCGCCGGTGGTACGTGCCCTGCCACCACTGCACGCACTGGCAGCCTCTCACCTGGTCGCAGGTGCACTGGGACTCCGGCAACGCAGCGTCGGCCGTGTACGTGTGCAGGGACTGCGGCTCGCCCTGGTCTGATGGCGAGCGGTACCGGAACATCACGCACGGAGAGTGGCGTGCTGAGCGCGCCTTCGAAGGCATCGCTGGATTCCACGCACCCGCGATGGTGTCGCTCATGGCGCCACTCGAAAAGATTGTGCGCAAATGGCTGCGCGCGCAGAAACGACCGGAGAAGCTAAAGTCGTTCGTGAACCTGTCGCTCGGTGAGACGTGGAAAGAAAAGGCGCTCTCGATCGACAAGACCGGCCTGCTGGAGCGGCGCGAGAATTATGAAGCCGAGCCGCTGCCGCACGGCGTGGTCGTGATCACTGCTGGCGTCGACGTGCAGGACGATCGCTTCGAGTTGGAGATTGTGGGGTGGGGCCGCGATGAAGAGACCTGGTCGATCGACTACCGCGTGCTCAACGGGGATCCATCAGCGCCGGCGCTCTGGAAGGACCTCGATACCGAACTGCGCGGCACGTTCGCGCATCCCGCGGGAATCCAACTGCCCATCCGTGCCACCTGCATCGACTCGGGTGGCCACCATACGCAGGCCGTGTACAAGTTCTGCAAGGAGCGCTGGGGCAGGAAGGTCTGGGCGACCAAGGGTATGGGCGGGCCCGGACGGCTCATCATGGGCAAGCCGTCGCGGAACAACAAAGCGAAGGTCCCGCTCTTCCCGCTCGGCGTCGATACGGCGAAGGCGCTCGTGTATGCCCGTCTGCAGCTCCAGGAGCACGGCACGGGATACTGCCACTTCCCCGATCGCTACGACGAGGATTATTTCGCGCAGCTGACTTCAGAAAAGGTTGTCACGCGTTACACGCGCGGCTTCCCGACGCGCATCTGGGTCAAGCCGGACGGCGTGCGCAACGAAGCGCTCGATTGTCGCGTCCTGGCTCTGGGAGCGTTCGTAGGACTTGCGCCGAAGCTCAACCGGTTGTGCGCGGAGATGGAAGAGCGGCTGAAAACGATCGAGGTCGAAGAGGACGACCCGGATGAACCGGAAGCGCCGAATACGGTGCCCCAGCAGGCCAGATCACGGCGTACGTCGCGGCCCTCGAGCTGGGTCAATCGCTGGTAGGTAGTGGGAGTGGTCGTTGACTTGCACACGGCGTTTCACGTAGCTTGGAACCAGAGTTTGCACCCCGACGGGGTCATGTTCACCGGCAGCACCTGGTGGGCACGGCCCCTTTTGTCATTTCTTGGGAGACCGACGCCTTGAGCCGCGCGATCCCGATCGGCGTTCCGGCGCAGATCGTTTCCGGCGATACGCTCGAGTTCGACTATTCGAACTCGGATTTTCCTGTCGCTGATGCGTGGACTCCAACGCTAATCCTGAGAGGAGGCACCGACTTCACTTCGCTGGCCGGGCACGTAACCACTGCAGGCGACACGTACAAGTTCAAGGTTCCGGCCTCTGCGTTCGTGATAGCGGAGGGCGCCTACCGTTGGGCGATCTACTTCACGAGGGGCGCAGACCGGGTCACGGCGGAAGAAGGCGCGATCGAGGTCAGGCGCAATCCGTCTACCGCCGTCAACGAGAAGACGCACGCCGAGCGTATGGTCGACGTGCTGCGTGCCCGCCTGGAAGGCCGCGCAATCGCAGACGTCGAGAGCTACCAGGTCGAGACTCGAATGGTAAACAAGATCAAGTTCACGGAGCTGTCGACCGAGCTTACGAAGTGGGAGCGACGAGTGCGGAGGCAACGGAGTCCCGGGCGCCTAGGCCGGTCTGTCGAGGTGACATTTGTCGCGCCGTGACTCAGGCCTGCGAGGCGCAGCGGCCGCATTCAAATCGTGGTGGCTGGGCAGTCCGTTCCCGCAACGGCACGTCCATGTCAAGCGTCGTGCAAACTCATTCAGCGGCGCTGTCGAGAACCGGCTTACCGCCGACTGGACGCTGGCTCAGCTGCGATCCGCCAGCCAGGAGATCCGCGGTGACCTGAAGAAACTGCGCGCCCGCGCGCGCGAGATCGGCCGCAACGACGCGTATGGCAAGCGGTTCCTCGGCCTGGTGGAAGAGAACGTCATCGGACCATGGGGGATCGGGCTGCAGGCGCGAGTCCGCGGGTTCGATGACAAGCCCGACAAACTCATCAACCGAACGATCGAGGCCGCGTGGCACGAGTGGGGAAAGCCGAAGTGCGCGTCCGCGGATCGCCGGTTGTCCTGGATCGGCATTCAGCAGCTCTCCGCGCGTACCGAGGCGCAGGATGGCGAGGCGCTTGTGCGCATGCTGCCCGGCTTCGACAACGCGTACGGCTTCTCGCTGCAGCTGCTGGATCCGGATCAGCTCGACATCGACTACAACCGGCCGGCGAGCCGCGGTGTTAACGAAATCCGGCTCGGCATCGAGATCGACAAGTGGGGCGCAGCGGTAGCCTACCACTGCTGGTCCTCGCACCCATCCGACTCACGCTTCGACCGCGAGCGAATCCGCATTCCGGCCGATCAGATGATCCACCTGTTCATGGTGGAACGGCCGGGTCAGACGCGCGGCGTGCCGTGGGCAGCGCCGGTCATCATCTCATCGCGAATGCTGAACGGCTTCCAGGAAGCGTATCTCGTGGCGTGCCGCGTCGGCGCGTCGAAGATGGGTTTCTTCTCCCGCAAGAACGATGAAGAGGATGATCCGGACGCGCCGGGTAATGATGGCCCGCTCACCATGGACGCATCGCCTGGCACGTTCGAGGACATCACCGGCTACGATCTGCACCCCTGGGAGCCGGACTATCCGGCCGCGGGCTATCCAGACTTCGTCAAATCACAACTCCGCACGCAGGCCTCCGGCTACGGAGTCAGCTACAACACGCTGGCCAATGACCTCGAGGGCGTGAACTACAGCTCGATCCGCGCGGGCCTCATCACCGAGCGCGATCGCTGGCGTCTCGCCCAGGTGCACACGATCGAGCACCTGCACGAGCTGATCTACCCGGAATGGCTCAAGTGGTCCGTGACGGTAGGTGGGCTCAAGCTGCCTTCCTACGACTACCGCGAGTATCTCGAGCACGTGTGGCAGCCGCGTGGATGGCAATGGGTGGATCCGCTGAAGGACGCGCTCGCGGCGGAGAAAATGCTCGAGCTGGGACTCGACAGCCGTACGCGCCTAGCTGGCGAGCAGGGCCGCGACTTCGAAGAAACCCTCGAGGAACTGCGTCACGAGAAGGAACTGTCGGAGGAATACGGCGTGCCGATCTCGCCGGCTCCGACAGCATCGGATGCCGCGTTTGCACGCGCGCTTTACGACGACGATGACGAACAGCCGGCGAAGCGCAACGGCAACCATCGTCTCGTACATGCGGAACGGAACTGAGGAGTAGCCGATGACGATGCGACTCAAGATCCCCGGGATCATGAAAGCCGTGCAGTCGATGCCGTGGGCGATCATGCAAGAGAAGCTCGACGCCATCATGGAGCTCCTGGAGCTGCGCGCCGAGGGCGGCATCCTTACCCGTGAGGAAGTGGAAGCGCGGATCGGCGAACCGAAAAAAGTTACCGCGCAGAAACAGGGTGTGGTCGCTGTCATCCCGATCTACGGCGTGATCTCTCAGCGCATGAACATGTTTTCCGAGATCAGCGGGGGTACGTCGACCGAGCAGCTCGCAAAGCAGTTCGATTCAGCACTCAACGACAGCTCGGTCGCCGCGATCCTGTTCGATGTGGATTCACCAGGAGGATCCGTCTACGGCGTCAGCGAGCTGGCCGCGAAGATCTACGGCGCTCGCGGAAGGAAGCCCATCAAGGCCATAGCCAATCCCCTGATGGCCAGCGCGGCCTATTTCATCGCCTCTGCGGCGGATGAGGTGATCGCAGCGTCATCCGGTGATGTTGGCTCGATTGGCGTGTTTGCCGTGCATACGGATGTCTCGGGAATGGACGCGATGCACGGTGTGAAACGCACGCTCATCAAGGCGGGCAAATACAAGGCGGAAGGCAACTACTTCACGCCCCTCTCCGAGGATGCTCGTGCGCACATGCAGGAGATGGTGAACGACAGCTATGACGATTTCGTTGAAGCTGTCGCCCGCCACCGCGGCGCCACGCCTGCCGCGGTGCGCGCTGGATATGGCCAGGGTCGAGTACTCACAGCAAAGCGCGCGATCGCGGAGAATCTGATTGATCGTGTTGCTACGCTTGATCAGGTGCTGGAAGAGCTGGGCGCAGTCGGGCCGGCCGAGGCTCGGACACGCTCGGCCGAGGAACTTCCTCCGGAAGCCGTAAGCAAAACATCGGTTGTCGTGAGGGTGGCCATTGCGGATTCGGATGCGCCGGCCGACGTAGCGCAAACAGACGTGAATTCAGAAACGGCGCGCGATGACGCGGGCGCGCAGCCGATCGCGAACGATACCCGCGATTCCTCAACGGCCTCAGAGGCCAGGGAGACCACGATGTCCGTACAGGACACGGCGGCCCGTGAGGCCGCCACCACCACGGTGGCAGTCGGTACCGACCACGCAGCGGAAGCGACGCGCGCAACGCAGATCTATCAGACCTGCGCCGCGCACGGCCTCACTGCCCAGCAGGCGCAGGAATATGTGAGGTCCGGCAAGTCGGCCCATGACGTGGGGCTCGACATTGCCGAGAAAAAGCGCGCGGGTCTGCAGGCCATGACTGCGGCTGCGGTCGACCTCAATCAGCGCGAAGTGCGCCGCTACTCGATCACGCGCGGGATTCTCGCCGCCGTAGGGCGCCAGGATGGGACCAAGTTCGAGGATGATGGATTCGAGCGCGAAATCTCGGATGAGATCAAGAACAGGCTGCCGAAGGATTACAAGTACAGCGGCGGCCTGCTGGTGCCACACCGAGTGAAGTCTGCGGACATGGGTCGCGGCTTCGGCTTTGCGCCCGGGTTCATGTTCAGCCAGGAGCAGCTGCGCAAGGTGGCGCAGTTCGATCCCGGATTGGCGGACCGCATGGCCGCACTGAACACCGGCTCGGCCACGGCCGGCGGCAACACGGTGTTCACGGAGGGCCGTGAACTCATCGACTTCCTGTACGCCCGTATGAAGGTCGCTGCACTGGGCGCGACCATCCTCTCCGGCCTGCGCGGGCCCGTCGCATTCCCGCGTCAGACCGCGTCCAGCGCGTGGACCTGGGTGGCAGAAAACCCGGGCTCGGATGTGGCCGACTCGGACGCAACGATCGGCCAGGTCTTGCTCAGCCCGAAGACCGGCCAGGCCTCGACGGCGTACAGCCGGCAGCTTCTCAACGAGTCTTCGATTGACGTCGATGGATTCGTGCAGGCCGACCTGCAGATGGGCGCTGCGCTCGGGATCGACAAGGCAGCGATCCAGGGCACGGGCGCCAGCAACCAGCCGCTCGGCCTCACGGGCATCTCGGGCGTCAACCTGGTCGCGATCGGCACGAACGGTGGCGCGCCCACGTACGCGTTCCTGATCGACATGGAGACCGAGGTCGCGAACGACAACGCCGACATCGGAACGATGGGCTACCTCACCACGCCCGGGATCCGCGGCAAGTTGAAAAAGACGGAAACATTCGCCACGACGAACGGCATGCCCGTTTGGCTGAACGGCGAGGTCAACGGTTATCGCGCCGAGGCCTCGACGCAAGTGCCGAGTGCGCTCACAAAGGGCACGAGCACGGATTGCCACGCGATCCTGTTCGGCGTGTGGTCACAGCTGCTGATCGGCTACTGGGGCGCGTACGAGCTCGTCGTGGACCCGTATCGCCTCAAGAAGCAGGGACTGATCGAGGTGACGAGCTTCCAGATGGCGGGCATTGCGGCACGCAATCCGGAATCGTTCTGCAAGATCGTGGACGCGCGAGTCGTCTAATCTCGACGGAGGAAGAAGGCGGAGACTGCTCCGCCTTCGCCTCCCAATTCGCGGAGCGCAACATGTTATCGACTGGCACCATCAATCCAAGAGGTGAGATCGTGGCGGACCCGAACAAGAAAAAGACCATCATGATGGTCGGCAACATCGCCGGAGAGGATGGCAAGGACTGGTTTTCTGGCGAGGTGCACGAGGCAACCGAGCCGTTCGCGGAGTATCTGATCCGCCGCGGCAAGGCAAAAGAGGGCGGCGCGAAAAAGACGGCGGACAAGTAGCGCGGTCGCAGCGTGGACTTCGCGGCCGACCTCGACTTTGTGCTCCGTGATGCTGGCGGTAACGCCACGCTGAGTCTCGGCTCGGACAGCACGAATTGCATTTATGCATCGAGGTCGGCCGTGGCCAATTTTACCGGCCGGACGCGGGAGCGGTTGGAGTCGATCGGCATCGAGAAGACGGCTGTGATCAAGACTGGCGCATTGCCGCAACTCCGGATCGGTTCCCGTGTGAAGGTCACGGCTCCGACGCACGATCTGTACGGCGTCCAGTTTGACGTACGCAACAGCGAGCCAGTTGACGAGGGTGTGTTGACGCGCCTTTACTTCGCGGACGTATGAAGATTACGATCGACCATAACGCACACGAAATCTCCGCCAACCTTGTCCGGGCTTTCGCCAGAGAGGTTCCCTTTGCCACGTCCAGGGCCATTAACACGGTGGTCAAAAAGGCGCAGGGAACGCAGCGCGAGGGGATGCGCAAACGATTCACGATCCGCCGTCCAGCGTTTTTCGAGCGTGCCGTGAAGATCAAGCCGTTCGCCACAAAGCAGACGCTGGAAGCGACAATCACGATCGATCCGCCCGGAGGCCAGGCGCGCGCCGACATCCTCATCAAATTCGAGGAGGGTGGTCAGAAGACCGCTCGTTCGGGGCAACTCGCAGTGCCTGTGCAGGCGAGGCCCAGTAAGACCGCGATGATCCCGGCCAAGCTGCGGCCGCGCGCGCTGAACCTGCGCGGCAGCGGCAGGGTGCTCCGTGGGGATCAGGGCACGTTCCTGATACGTGGCGAGGGCGGCGAAGGCGGCACGATCTTCCAGAACAAGGCGGGGAGAACGGTTGTTCTGTACACGCTGAAGCGTGCTGTGCCGATCGAGCCGGACTTGAAATTTGTTGAAACGATTCGCGAAGTCGTGCGCGACGAATTGCCACGGGCCCTGCGTGACGCGTTCTTCCAGGCCATTCACACGGTGCGTTGATGCCGAGCCGCGGCGAACTGTGCGTCCAGGGGCTCGTGGCATTGGCCGATGCCGTGGGCAAGCCCACGGGACTCGTCGTTCATCGCAATCGCGCGATGCCGCTCGACCAGAGCGCGCATCCATCTCTGGTGGTGTACAGCACGCCGGCGTCGGGCGCGGTAGGGGAACGAGTGCGTCGCATCGATCACGATGCTGACTCGGCCGAACGCACGTTGTACGTGCGCGCCGAGATCCGCTGCCGTGGCAGGAATGCTGCGCAGCTCGAACTCGACGCAGATACGATCTACGTGTGGCTCGTTCGGCAGTGGGCGAGTGATTCCGCGCTCAGTGCCCTCGCAGAAGACATCCGCGAGTTGAGCGGGTCAATCGAGGTGCAGTACCTGGAAGAGCTTTACCTGCAGCGGTACGTGGATTTTGAGATCGACTATCTCACCCAGGTCGCGGACCCGGAGGCGGCATGAAGCTGAAACAGCTCGACGACGACGGCGACCCAGGCGACGAAAACGCTGCCGCAGCGGAGCCCCTGCAGGCGGAACCCGGGGTGCCATGGAGGGAAAAGCAGTGGGGCGCCCAAACCGTTTACACCTGCATTCACTGTGACACGGATTTCTGGACACCAGGGGAGTGCGCTGAGCACGCGCGAACACAGCACGGTCACGCGCTTCATTCACCCGGAGAGTTCATTCACCCGGAGAGTAAATAGCCATGGCACGCAGATCAGCACGCGGCACCGAGTTAAAGCTCAGCACCAAGGGCACGGACAAAAACGTGACCGGCGCGGCTTCTACCGACCTCATCACCAACACGGCGCATGGCTACATCGCGGGCGACACACTCGTCCTCAGCGCACTGAACGGCGGCGCCGGCCTCGTCGTGGGCAAGCGGTACTTCGTCTCCGCGAGCGGAATCACGGCGAACGACTTCAAGCTGGCGCACACGCCGTCTGGCACGCCGATCGATTTCACGTCGGACATCGTCGCGACGAGTACTCTGGCCCGGTACACGTTCACGAAGATCATCCAGCTGAAGACGATCACGGGCCCGAGTATCTCGCGCGGCTCGCAGGACGTGAGTGACCACGATTCCAGCGACTACATGGATTTCCTCGCGGACGGTCTGGCGGATCCGGGCGAAATCACGTTCGAGGGTCACCTCGACCCGAAGCATGCCACCCACGACGAC